>JAEEGK010007648.1_pt1 | contig 25735 bp, 29 predicted proteins | sample 8958771 | NCBI WGS metagenome assembly JAEEGK01 (sample SAMN16246547, study PRJNA631951) | gut metagenome | biome: gut microbiome; feature: rumen; material: SC-attached | host: Bos | place: Iran: Karaj | collected 2018-10
AAGAAGTACAAGTGGATAGAAAGAGCATCGAAGAGTATCGGGAAGATGCAGAGAAATATGCCGCGACAGGAAGATTCTATTTTTGGATAGATGATCAAAACAGAAAAATCGCAAGCTGTCAGTATGCTCCTGCTGGAGATATGGCTTCTATTAATATGGTATATACCCAAAAAGCACACCGAAGAAAGCATTATGCTGAAAATCTGGTTTATCATGTTACTAAGATTGTGGAGGATGCAGGCTATACTCCCATGCTATATACCAATGCGGATTATGCTGCATCGAATGCTTGCTATGAAAAAATAGGATATGTACTAAGAGGTAAATTATGTACATTAGGCTGAAACGGTAATTCGTACTCTGGAAGATAAACCGGAATACAATGTAGACCGATAAATTCATAATTTCCGTGGAGATACAATGCTTTTATACCATTATTTTGATAAGAAAACTGGTCCGTTTCGGAATCTGTCAGACCTAAGCGAAGAAGAAGCCAATAAGGTGCTTCTGGCCATAAAGTCCGAAAAGCCTGAAAGCATGTGTGCAAAAAGGCAAGACAGTTACGTTGCCGATAGAAGGCGATTCGAAGAGATACTAAGGACCGAGTTCCGGAAAAAAGGCGGGAAGATTGAACGCGAAGTCCCCCACTATCTGGTGGTTGGTGAATGCCCATGGTTACAGAGCTGGTTTGAAGACTGCGATCACATAGTGATTGATACGGCAGACCTGGATCTGAGCACAGTCTCTTTTACCTATGGAGATTCTCATCCAACGTTCAGTGACCGTGTTAATGATGGAAAAGAGTACAGAAAGAAGCTCTATACATATGACGAGATATTAGGCGTGATTGAAAAGTACGGACTTCCTCAGGACTGGAACCCGGATGGGAAATACGGCCCGGAGCGGTACGTCGAAGCTCATGTGTGGAGTGATAGGGGAATAAAAGATGGCATCGAGTAAAGATTATTTGGATTTTATTTTAGAACAGCTCTCAGAGCTGGATGATATAACATACAGGGCGATGATGGGAGAATACATCATCTATTATCGTGGAAAAGTTGTCGGTGGCATTTATGATGACCGCTTTCTTGTGAAGCCTGTAAAGTCTGCTGTGAAAATGATGCCGGAAGCCGGTCTGGAACTTCCATACGAGGGAGCGAAGGAGATGCTCCTTGTCGATAATGTAGAAAACAAAGAGTTTCTTCGCAATCTGTTAGAGGCGATGTATGAAGAGTTACCTGCCCCGAAGAAAAAGAAGTGAGCTATAGTAAGGAAAAACGGAATATAGGAGCATTGTATGGGACTGTTCAATAAAATTTTTTCAAATAATAAAGACAAACAATCGGATAAGAAAAGTTTTACTGATGTTGAGATTAAAAATTCTTATTTTGGAAATGGAATCTTAGTGAAGGATTCAAATTCTGAACCTCCTTGTTATAAAGATATAAAAAGTGGATTTGATGGGATTGATTCTTTCGGCAAAAAAAGTGATATACCTTACGACCTGCATGAATTCATTGTGAAAGAGGATAATATAGATTATGTCCTTGCTTCTCTGGAGAAGATTTATAAGAAATCCGATCAGATAATGGAAGGCTGCTATGACGAAATATATAACGAAATAATTAACTTCTTTGAAGATGGCAGATGCTTAAAGAATGAATTCAATCTGGATTATTTGAAAGAAAACTGGTACGTTTCCGGAATAGCTATTTATGATGACAATGTAGAATTTTCTATTGGTATAAACGCTGCAGAAAATCATGAAGAAGATAGTTATTATGAAATAATGATATCTGTTGAATATGATACACAAGAAGCGGAAATTTCGTTTAATGTAGTATGGTAAATAGAAATCGTAGGTCCGAAGAAAAGGTGATTATTATGGAGAAAAGTATGGAGTTTAAATCAATTCTCATAAAAGATACTACCAAAGAAGAACGTGAGGTGATCGTTAAAAACTCCATGGACTGCGGAGGCGGATGCGAGAACTGTTCATCCTGCTGGCTTGGTGGTGGTTCGCCTTGGGATATCTATCAGGACTATATAGATGGGAAGCGTGAGATTCGGGAAATCAACGCAGAATATATGGACAGATACCGTCAAGGCAGGAATATCGTGTGAGGTGATGCTATGATAAATGCACCGCTGATCGAATTGTCCTCTGAAGAGGAACGCAGGGCATTCATAAAAAACAAGTACCCATGCATCGCGGATTGCGATATGTGCGGTCTTTGCAAGATTTTTCACGGCAAAGATCCTGAGAATGCTTATCATGATTATATAATGGGTATACGTACATTCGCTGAGGTATCGGATGACTATAAACATTGAATTTCAGGATAATTGACAGCAGGGAGAATGATCATTAAGGCGTTATGCAGACTATAACCGGACAACAGGCAAGGCTGTTCATACTTTCAAAGCAGGGGCTTATCGGTCAGTACCGTTTTATCGGAAAGGACGGTGCGTATACTTATGTGCGTCAGGCCGGATGCATTCAGTATGATCCCGTTGATGTCTGTGGCAAGAATGCTGAACTCACACTTCAGTCCAGAGTTAAGAACTTCAAAAAGACAATGCTCTATGACCTTCTGTATGAAGATAGAAAACTTGTTGATTATGCAGACAAGGAACTATCCATCTGGGCTTCTGAAGACTGGCCGTATTTCTCGTCCTATAGAGAAAGAAGCAAAAAACTCGGCAGAACATTTAAGGGACTCCAAAAACTTGAGAAACAGGCAATTGAATATATAGAAGCTAACGGTCCTGTATCGAGCGATTCCCTTCCCGTAGAAGGTGAAATATACTGGCATTCTTCGATGCATTGGAGCGGAAATTGGCATAAGAAATCACAGGCTGCCCGTTCGGTCTTGGAACAGCTTTATACAGACGGAGTATTGATCATCCATCACAAAAAAGGAAGCAGGAAATATTACGACCTTGCCGGGAAACATTTGCCACGCCCGATTCTGGATGCAGAAAATCCATGCGGTAATGAAGAAGAATTCACAGCATGGCGTGTGCTCCGCAGGATTGGCGCGGTTGGACTTCTTTGGGATAAGAACAGTACCGCATTTCTTGGAATAGATATAAATGCAGAAAAAAGGAAAATGATCCTGGAAAGTTTGACAGCGCAAGGGAAGATATGCCCTGTGGCTGTTCAGGGAATAAAGCAGACGTTTTATTATCGTTCCGAGGATGATCCGCTGATGAAATCAATAGTTGATGGAAGTGCTGATCTGAAACCGAGAATGTCGTTCATAGCCCCTTTGGATCCTCTTATGTGGGATAAATCTCTGATATTGGCATTATGGGACTATCAGTATTCCTGGGAGATATATACACCTGCCGACAAACGTAAATATGGATACTATACGTTTCCGATTCTGTTAGGAGATCGTTTTGTCGGGCGAATCGAAGCTGTTCCTGACCGCAAGGTAAAAGTCCTTACAGTGAAGGGACTTTGGTGGGAACCGGGAATTCGTCAGACAAAGAAATTGATCAGGGAATTGGAAAAAACGTTGATCCGCTTTGCTGAGTTTAATGACTGTGACAGTGTGTCCGAAGAGGACCTTAAAAGCTGGATTGACGGATTACAGTAAAGGAACCGAAAGGAGATAGAATATGGCAGAAAAAATCGTACAGACCGCAGGCCGTACGCAGCTTGGTGAGTTTGCTCCCGAGTTTGCACATTACAATGATGATGTACTGTTCGGAGAAAACTGGAATAATCAGGATATTGATATCAAGACCAGAAGCATCATTACGGTAGTTGCGCTTATGTCTCAGGGGATAACCGATTCGAGTCTTAAGTATCATATTACGAATGCCAAAAATAACGGTGTATCACAGAGGGAAATGGCTGCGATAATCACACATGTCGCATTCTATAGCGGATGGCCTAAGGCGTGGGCGGTTTTCAATCTTGCGAAGGAAGTTTATAACGAAAAAATACAGGAATTGACAGAAAAAGATAAGTATCAGAATTCGATCTTTTTCCCGATCGGTGATCCGAATCCTTACGGAGAGTTTTTTGAAGGGCAGAGCTATCTTGCTCCTGTATCCGAAGATCAGATTCCGATATTCAATGTAACCTTTGAGCCGGGATGCAGAAACCACTGGCATATCCATCATGCGAAAAGTGGTGGCGGTCAGATGCTGATCTGTGTCGGAGGCAGAGGATATTATCAGGAAGAAGGTAAAGAAGCTGTCGAAATGACCCCCGGAAAGGTAATCAATATTCCGGCGAATGTAAAGCATTGGCACGGAGCTGCTCCGGACTCATGGTTTTCACACCTGGCTATAGAGATTCCCGGGGATGAAGGATCAACGGAGTGGTGTGAGCCGGTGACAGATTAAGTCAAAATTCGTACTAACGTATATTATGAATCTAATACCGGATGAGCCGCCTGATGATAAAATGGAAGAAATACCATGAAACCGGGAGGGATAGATATGATAGTCAAAGGTATAGATGAAGGAAAAGAATTTGACTGGGGCAAGACCTCAGCTGACTATGCAAAATTCAGAGACATTTATCCTCAGGAGTTTTATGATTATATTCTGAATCTGGGGCTTTGTAAGGACGGACAGAAAGTTCTTGACCTTGGAACCGGAACCGGAGTGCTTCCCAGAAACATGTACAAGTATGGAGCTAGCTGGATAGGAACCGATATCGCAGAGAACCAGATCAAGCAGGCAAAGAGGCTTTCTAAGGAAGCCGGAATGGACATTGAGTTTTTTGCATCAAGATCGGAAGATGTTTCTTTTCCGGATAATACATTTGATGTTATTACCGCGTGCCAGTGCATATGGTATTTTGATCATGATATAACTGCTCCGAAATTTGCTTCCATGCTTAAACCGGGCGGTAAATTCCTGATCCTGTATATGGGCTGGCTCCCTTATGAAGATGATATTGCGGGAAAGAGTGAAGAAATAATCCTAAAATACAATCCGGGATGGAACGGATGCGGTGATACTGTTCATCACGTATTGGTTCCTGATCAGTATCTTAAGTTCTTTGAGCTGGAATCTATCAATGAGTTCCGTGTTGATCTTCCGTTTACCAGACAGTCCTGGCATGGCCGCATGCGTGCCTGTAGGGGAGTGGGAGCATCCATGACACCCGAAACAGTTGCAATATGGGATAAAGAACACATGGAGATGCTGGAAAAGAATGCACCTGAAAATTTCATGGTGAAACATTACGTATCCATAGCAGAATTATCTAAGTTGTGATGGTATGTAGAAGCGGCATTGGTTGACATTGCCCCAAGGGCAGGCTTTATCATTGCTTTATAATATCCGGAGGCAATGATCCTGTTATGAAGATTGATAAATATATTAAGATGTACCAAAATGGCGGATATATAAAGGAAATGCGTAAATATGTCGGCCATGCCCCGATAATGACCTGCGCCTGCGGCGTGATCGTTGAAAATGATAAAGGCGAGATCTTATTGCAAAAAAGACGTGATAACGGATGCTGGGCGATCATAGGCGGTTCGATGGAAGCGGGTGAAACCTTTGAGGAAACGGTGAGACGTGAAGCTATGGAAGAATCGGGACTGTCGCTCGGAAAGCTTGAGCTTTTTAATCTTTATTCCGGAAAAGACCGCATCATAGAATATCCGAACGGAGATATATGCTTCGGGCCGGGAATTGTTTTTATCACCAGGGAGTTTGAGGGTGATATTGTTAATGACCCGGAAGAGGTCATTGAACATCGATTCTTTAAAAAATCGGAGTTGCCGAAAGATCTTAACACGTATGACAGGGATATTATCCTGGAATGGGCCCGGGCAGTCAATACAACTTCCCGTCATAATATCTGAGCATCAGAAGTACTACTCCGTCGTAGTTGTATTCCTGAAGTATTTCGGCCTGAGTGCTCCATCCCACATCGGAGATTTCCGCAGCCTCGTCCGCATAATCCTCCAGAAAATGCTCATCCTGAAGATAAAGTTCCTGCGCTTCATTTTGGGCAGTTATGACATCCTGATACACCCGGTCCGATAAACAATGCTCAGTAGCATCATTTATGTACATATCAATATTGTCGCTTGCAATACATGACTGACAGTAAGCTTCGTCCACAAAGCGGAATACGTAGTAATATCCGGAGTAACGGAGCACGGGATCATCACTGTTGACAAGAGATAAATAGCTTAGGAAATTTGCTTCATGTTCTTTGTAATATCCCATGTGGTGGGAACTTTCATGTGAATATAACGATGGAAAATAAAACCGGTTAATGTACTTGTTGTAGGTTGTTTCGAGAGTATACGGATACGTGTATCCTCCGATCCACATCCAGTCAAGCACATCGGAGCACATGGCGGGTTTTATGGTAGGGTAGTATCCGCTTAATCTTGGGAACTCATTAGAAATATCATTCATGGCGACAGAGACTTTTTCCTCTGTCGCCTCTTTTGTATCGTAGATTACATTTCCGTTTTCATCTCTCGGAACAATCTGACATTCTTCATTGATATGATCCGCAACATAAATATAAAGAGCACGCATCTCATCGACGGAGTATTCACGATCTGCCAAAGGCACAGCCCCCAATACCGAACTTCGGTAAGGGGTAAGCCACTGGTATGTGTATATTAGGAGAACGGACAAGAATATTATTACAAGACTTTTGAAGTATCCTGAAACGAAGGCTTTATAGGTGTTCTTTTTTCTCAGGAAGATAAAAAGAATAAGAATGGGGATCGTAAGGAGGATCAGTATCGCACCGAGATACATCAAGACCTCTCCCAGTGAAAAAGGGATTATTTCCGTGACCTTGGTGATCGGGTCGCGAAAGGCTTTATAGATATGGTCAGTGTAGAAATCAGACCAGGTTCTGCTTAAAGACAGTAAAATACCGAATACTATCAGAACAGTCATCACTGCGACCGTGATAAGGAACCTGCGATCGCGTTTGCCTGATTGTTTTGTTTTCCCCCCGGTTTTCATATCTGTATTATACTATGGAATTTATTTGCTTGTCTCATTTTTAATGAGTTCTTATGTTAGAATGGAAAATGTGTTGGGAGGTACCGATATGCAGGGAGTTATCATGGACACGGTTAAATGGTTGTTTTTTGATATAGGTTCGACGCTTGTTGATGAAAGTCTTGTTTATGAGTATATATTTGGCGGTTTGGCGGAAAAGTCAGGTAAAAGTACCGAATATATTTATGATAAGGCAATGGAGTTCTACAGGCAGAATAAAAAAGGCGATAAAGAAGTGTCGGAACTTCTGGGAGTAGATAGGCCTGCGTGGGATAAAGCACGCGAAAGGCTGTATCCTGATACGGAGGAGGTTCTGACCGGGCTTGGTGAGAAATATAAGATCGGTATAATCGCAAATCAGATGTATGGGACCGAAGAAAGGCTTGAGGCATTCGGAATCCGTCATTTGATCGATGTTGTGGTCGCATCCGCGGAAGAAGGTGTCGAGAAGCCTGACAGCCGGATCTTTGAGATAGCTTTTGAAAGAGCAGGGTGCACCCCGGATGAGGCGGTTATGATAGGAGACCGTATCGATAACGATATTGTCCCTGCCAAAAAACTCGGGATGAAAACAATCTGGATCAAACAGGGATTCGGGCGTTTCTGGAAGATAAACGGAGATGAGGAGATGCCGGACTTCGAGGTGTCCTGCCTTACGGACCTGTCGGAGATTTTATGAAGCTTTGATCCAATCTGAAGAAATCGTGTTATGTGCTGAAAGGAACATTATGAAAAGAAGATCGGTAGAAACTAAGTTTTCCATGTGTGTGCAGCCATCCTTCATAATCGGAACATACAATGAGGACGGCTCGCATAATTTTGCACCTATCACATGGGTCAGTGCGACATGCGAAGACGGAGACGGATATATGCTTGTTATAAGTATGTTCGGATCCAAGAGAACAAAACAAAACGTTATCAGAGACGGAAAGTTCAGTGCAAATCTGGTAAATACCTCCATGCTTCCTCTAATGGATTATTTTGGATCAAAGCACGCAAAGGATGGTACCAAAAATGAAGCGGAATACGGAGTCGGAACCGGAGAGGTTCTTGATGTGCCGACTCTTGATGAAAGTCCCTGGGTTTATGAATGTGAGGTTGCAAAGTCCGTCGAGACCGGGGAATCTACCACGTTCTTTTGCCCCATCAAAAATATTCAAATGGATGAAAATGTAAATTGCGAAGATACATTTGATGTGGATCTGACTGAGTTTGATCCCGTCATTTATTCCGGCAGATACCATAGTCTTGGAAAAATGCTCGGAAAGATCGGTGATTTCAAGAAGGTTTAATGAAGGGAGTTCTTATGTCCGGTTCCGTTGAAAATTATAGAAACATGGTTGAACAGCCTTGGGGGAAAATGTTTTATGAACAGATCTTTACCCAGCTTGAACTTTCGGCCGATGAGAGATTAAAGATTCTTGATTTCGGTGCGGGCTTTTGCATTACTTCAAAGCACTATGCCGCTGAACATGATGTTACAAGTATCGAACCGAATGAAGAAATGTACAGCGTAAGATTTGAGGGCGACTATACTCTGATCACCAAGGGGATAGAATATCTTACGATGATAGAAGATAACACTTATGACGTGGTTATCTGTCATAACGTTCTGGAATATGCGGATGACAAGGATACAATACTCAAAGAGCTTGGAAGAGTTTTAAAACCGGGTGGAAAGCTGTCGATCATCAAACACAACGTTTTCGGAAGAGCACTGGCATCGGCAGTATTCGGAGATGACCCTAAGGCTTCACTGAATCTTTTAAGCGGTGAGTCTGAGGACAGTATGTTCGGAAACAGGGATGTTTATCCGAATGAGTATCTGACGGATTTCTATGAAGGTACTATGACACTGGAAGAAGTCTATGGTATCAGAGCGTTCTTCGGCCTTTCCAAGAACAATGAGATCAAATACACGGATGAATGGTATGACGCCATGCTTGAACTTGAAAACAAGGCAAGTACAATGGATGAGTACAGAAGGATCGCTTTCTTTAATCATTTGATTTTTGTGAAGAAATAAAAGTATGAATATATATGTGGATTTTGATGATTGTCTGTGCGAAACGGCAAGGCATTTCTCCGGACTGGCAAGAGAACTTTTCGGGACTGACGTTCCCTACGAGAATATAAATTTCTTCAATCTTCAGAAGTCATTTTCTCTTACGGACGATGAGTATGTATTTATGATGACGGAGGCTCATAAGCCGGAAGTGCTTCTGTCATATACGGAAACACCGGGGGCTTCAGAGACGGTAAATGGCTGGCTTGATGGGGGACATGATGTGTCAATCATTACAGGCAGACCCTACAGCTCATTTGAGCCATCGAGAAAGTGGCTGGATGAGCACGGGCTTGACCGCGTTAAGCTTTACTGCCTTGATAAGTACGGACGGGATAACTTCATCAAAAACAGTGAGTTTTCTCTTAAACTCGATGATTATTACAAAATGCATTTTGATCTTGCCGTAGAGGATTCACCACACGCTTTTAAATTTTTCGACCATCTTCCGGATCTGAAAATAATGGTCTATGATCGCCCATGGAACAGGAATGTGCAGCTTCCGGGACCAAATTACAAAAGATGCTCCGACTGGGAGATGATACGCAAATTCGGATGTAATGTATGAAACGCCTGTATATCAAACTTATACAACCCAGAATGCTCAGACGGCCCATGGATACCGATCTAAAGCTTCATATGGCTCCTCCTTTGGGACTGTTGACGATCGTCAATCTGGTCAGGGATGAGCATTATGTTCAATTGGAGAATGAAAATATCCAAAAGATCAATTACGATGATATTCCGGATATTGTAGGATTATCAGTTACGGTGGATACCTTGCCCAGAGCCGTAAAGATTGCCAGACGATTTCGTGAGAAAGGCTGCATCGTTGTTGCCGGGGGTATCCATATCACCACCGCATATAAATATGTCCCCAAGGATGCATTTGATGTATTGTGTATTGGACCTGCGGAGGGAACATGGCCTCAAATCCTTCAGGATTACAGTGAAAACACATTAAAACATATATACAGATGTAATAAGCAACTTACCGGCAAAGATATTGTTTCCCCGGCATATGATTTTCTGAAAAAGGGTGAATACCTGTACTGCAATGTTGTTCATACCAGCAGGGGATGTCCTTTCAAATGCGATTTCTGTTATAACAGTGCGGGTGAACGTCAATACATCAACCGTGAATTCGAAGATGTGATCGCAGATATTAAAGCCGTTCATTCGAAACATATAATGTTCATCGACGATAATTTTGCCGGAAATCCTAAATGGACTAAGGAATTTCTCCATATGATCGAACCGATGCATATAAAATGGAGTGCGGCGGTATCCATTAATGCGGCCTTTGATGATGAACTTTTGGATCTTATGAAGAGTTCCGGATGCAGAAGCTTGTTCATAGGATTTGAAAGCATTAATCATTCGTCGGTCAGCGGAGTTCATAAAGTTCAGAATCATGTGAGGGAATATGAAAAAGCCATCAGGGCGATTCATAAACGCGGGATAATGATCAACGCCAGTTTTGTATTCGGACTGGATGGAGATACCACGGATACCTTTAGGAACACTCTTGACTGGATAGTTAAGAATAGGATCGAAACGGTTACGTCTCACATTCTTACCCCATATCCGGGAACGGCTCTTTATGACAGGATGGAAGCGGAAGGAAGAATTCTTACTCGAAAATTGTCCCTGTACAATACTGCACATGTGGTATATCGTCCCAGGAATATGACAAGGGAGGAATTGTACCGCGGATATCTTCAGATCTATAAGGACATATACAGTTTCAAAAATATTATCAGGAGATGTCCGAAAGCACCGGAAATACGAGCAGCTTATTTTTTGTTTAATTTCCTTTATCGTAAGTACGGTAAATTTACCGATGCTCTTTGCCGGATTGTTACTTATGAGAAAATAGGACTGGTTGCCGGAAAACTATCGGGCTTTATATGATTGAGAGGCAGATAATGGTTAAAGCTGTAATTTTTGATATGTTTGAAACTCTGGTTTCATTGTTCGAAGGGAGAACTTATTTCGGCGAACACATAGCAGCCGATGTCGGGGCAGATCCCGCTGAGTTTCGAAAAGAATGGCATTCCATAGAAAAAGACAGGAGCATCGGAACGTATACCATCGACGAAGGCCTTGAGGTCGTCTTGAAAAGACTTGGTATTTACTCGGAAGAAAAAGTAGAACTTGCCGCCTCGAAAAGGCGTGACAGTCTTACGGATACATTCGCCGGGATACCGGATGCTACATTTGAACTATTGGATGAACTGAAGAAAAGGCATTTAAAGATCGGACTGATCACCAATACTTTTTCGGATGAGCGTGATTATATAAGAGACAGCAAACTGTTCCCATATTTTGATGTAGCACTCATCTCATATGAACAGGGAATCTGCAAGCCCGATCCCGAGATGTTCGGACGTATGATAAGGGAGCTTGGACTTAAGCCTGAAGAGTGCCTGTATGTGGGGGACGGAGGCTCAAAGGAACTGTATGCGGCAAGGGAAGCCGGTATGCATCCGGTTCAGTGCACATGGTTCCGCGATATGGCCTATGAGCCCCATATTCCCTGCCCGATCCTTGATGAATTCGACCGTGCGGATAAACAGCTCGATATCTTGAAATACCTTGTATGAGCTTTTTGACCTGCTAAAACGTTTAACTCACTGATTTTTGCCGATTTTTTTAAAAATAAGGATAGAGTTATTCCTATCCTTATTTTTTTATGTAATGATTTGAGTTATAATTGGATTTGGAAAATGTTTTCCGAAAATCGGTATTGCAGAAGATGATTATGGCTAATGGTCTGGTCTTTACAAATGAAAAATGCGTAGGCTGTAACAAGTGCATTGCCGTTTGCAGTGCAATGGGAGCCTGCATTTCCGCTAATTCCGAGAAAAACGGTAATTCCAGAATAAACGTCGATCCCTCAAAATGTGTGGGATGCGGCGCTTGTTTTGATGTCTGTGAACATGGTGCCAGAGAATTCTGCGATGATACGGATGCTTTTTTTGAAGATCTCGCATCCGGCAAGGAAATCTCGATTCTGGTGGCACCTTCATTTCGAGCAAATTATCCCGATGAATACGAGAAGATACTCGGCGGTCTCAAGGCGCTTGGCGTAAGGCATATTATTAATGTCGCCTTCGGAGCCGATATCTCTACCTGGGGTTATATCAAATATATTCAGGAGAAGGGTTTTACCGGCGGTATTTCTCAGCCCTGTCCCGCAGTCGTTACCTATATTGAAAAATATCTCCCCGAGCTTCTCCCGAAACTTTTCCCCGTTCAGAGCCCCCTTATGTGCGCGGCTATCTATGCGAGAAAAGAAATGGGCATTACTGACCGTTTTGCTTTCATAAGCCCCTGTATAGCCAAGAAGCTTGAGATAGACGATCCCGAAAATTCGGGACTTGTGGATTATAATGTTACATTTAATCATCTGATGAAGGTTGTCCGTGAGCGTTCGATATACGGAGAGCCTGTTAAGGATGAGATCGAATATGGCCTGGGATCCATTTATCCCATGCCGGGCGGTCTTAAGGATCATGTGAAGTGGTTCTTGGGAGACAGTGCCTTTATCCGCCAGATCGAAGGCGAGAAGCAGATGTATGAATATCTCAGGAAACAATCCTCACACCTTGTGGGTAAGGATAACCCTTTCCTGTTTATTGATGCACTTAACTGCAAGGACGGATGCCTGTGCGGTACAGGAACCGAGCCTGAGCTTGCATCCACCGACAGAGCGCTCTTCAATCTTCTGAAGATCCGCGAGGGACTGAAAAAAGAAGACGGTGATTCGGCAATGTCCAAATCACTGCTTCCGGAGCAGCGTCTTGAAAAACTCAATGAGCAGTTTGCAGGCCTTCAGCTGTCGGATTATATGCGCAGTTACACGGATCTTTCATCGAAGTGTGCTATCAAGATACCGACTGAAGATGAACTTGATAATATCTTCCTTACGATGGATAAGGCCACACCGGAATCGCGCCGTATTAACTGCGGATCCTGCGGATACAACACCTGTATCGAAATGGCTACCGCTATCTTCAACGGATTCAACCGCAGGGATAACTGTGTACACTATCTGAAGAATGCGATAGAAGCGGAACACAAGAGTCTTATATACAACGCTCAGCATGATGAACTCCTTGGCATTTACAACAGATCCTATGCCATGGATCTTCTTATAATCAATTCGGATTACTGGAAGAATGCATCTTATGTAATGGCCGATATTGACGGCTTTAAGGGAATCAATTCCACTTACGGACATGAGCTTGCGGATCAGATACTGATGAATGCTGCGGTAGGTCTCTTGCAGCTCGCCAGGGATAAAGGCTGGCTTCTTGCAAGGTACGGCGGAGACGAATACCTGATCTGCCTGCCTGAACCGATGACGGAAGATCACCCTTTCCTGGACATGATACGCGGAGTTTTTGAACAGCCCTTCCGCTTGGGAAGCATTGAACTTCAGCTTTCCGCATGTCTCGGTGTTTCGAATTCGGACAGCAGTCTCAGCACTGAAGAAAATATAAACCATGCCGAAGAAGCTATGCGCGAAGCCAAGAAGCTTGGATATGACCGCACTGTTTTCTACAGCGAGATACTTCAGGAAAAGGCAAGAGAAGAAAAGCTCATCCGTGAGAAGATAGTCGATGCCTTTGAAAATGACGGTTTTTACATAGTCTATCAGCCCAAGGTTGATGCGCAGACGGTCAAGCTGTGCGGATTTGAGGCTCTTATCAGGATGAAGGAACCAGGATTCGGACCGGCCAAGTTTATTCCCATTGCCGAAAAGCATGGATGGATCTGGCGTATAGGACGTATGACCACCGAACTGGTTGTACGCCAGCTTGCGGAGTGGAGAGAAGCGGGATATGAACTTCATCCGGTTTCCGTTAACTTCTCAAGTAACCAGCTGAGCGATACCGGATATGTGGATTTCCTGGAAGAGCTGCTCAAACAATATGACATTCCTTCGAAGTATATAGAAGTCGAGATCACGGAGGGAATCTTCCTTGACCGCTCTTCACAGGTTGAAGCGCTGTTCAGGAGATTTAAGGATCTGGGCATCAGGCTTCTCATGGATGATTTCGGAACGGGTTATTCGTCACTCGGTTATCTGACATATATTCCCGTGGATACCATCAAGCTTGATAAGTCGCTTGTAGATAATTATCTGATTGACGGAAAGGACGCATTCATCAATGACGTTATCAGACTGGTCCATCATCTGGATAAAGAGATGACCATAGAAGGTGTCGAGGAGAGGTGGCAGTATACACGTCTGAGGGAATTCGGTGCGGATACGATTCAGGGCTTTTATTTCAGCAAACCTTTGCCTGCGGATGAAGCCATAAACTTCACACCGGGTGAAAGTTGATGCGGAGGGATTCATGAACGAAAACATTGTAAAAAGAAACCGCCTGCTTGCGGAGAAAGTTATCAAGGGACTTGAATCCCGCAATATGAAAGGATATTACGCGGATAACAGAGAGGATGCTTTAAGGATCGCTCTCGAACTTATTCCGGAAAAGTCTTCCGTCACCATGGGAGGCGCCATGAGTGCACATGAGATCGGACTTGTGGATGCTCTCAAGGAAGGTGATTATGATTTTCTGGACAGGGATAAGGCTGAGGATAAGAGAGCAGCAATGCTTGCGGCTTATGACGCCGATTTCTTTTTGACATCCGCAAATGCCATGACAGAGGACGGAGTCATGGTAAATATTGACGGCAACTCCAACAGAGTATCTGCAATAGCCCAGGGACCCAAGCATGTTCTGGTTATTGTCGGAATGAATAAGATATGTCCGGATGTGGATTCGGCTATGAAAAGAGCCAGAAATGTGGCAGCTCCCATAAATGCACAGCGCTTTGGGCTTAACACTCCCTGTGCCAAAACAGGATCCTGCATGAACTGCAAATCTCCCGATACCATCTGCTGTCAGTTCCTTATCACCAGGTTTTCAAGACATGAAGGCAGGATTCATGTTATCCTTGTGAATGATTCTTTAGGATTCTGAGGGAGAATTATTTACAATGGAAGAAGTAAGAGATTATATACATACGGTTCAGTATTATGAGACCGATAAGATGGGAATAACCCACCACTCCAACTATATCAGATGGATGGAGGAAGCCAGGGTTGATTTCCTGGCACAGATAGGATGGGATTACGCAAAGCTTGAAGAATCCGGAATAGTTTCTCCGGTATTGAACGTCACTTGTGATTTCAAACGTACCACCACTTTTTCGGATAAGATAACCGTTAAAGCGTATGTCAAAGAATTCAACGGCGTTAAGCTTAAGTTTGCGTATGAAATGAAAAACGAAGAGGGAACAGTGGTCTTTACCGCAACTTCCCTGCATGCTTTTCTGAATAAAGAAGGAAGACCGGTGCGGATGAAGCAGGACTTCCCGGAGCTTTACGAAACAATAGAAAATCTGATCGTGTGACGAGTCAGTGGGGAGTCAGAAAGAACCGTCCCCACTGACTCTCTTTTGGTTTACATAACACTATGAAAAACGGCATACTTAACGCTCTAAAAAGCTTTATTTTATTGACTTAAAACCCCCGACAAATTATTATTGATTTATGCGAGTCTTTTCGTAAACCCATACATTTTTAAGGAGGTTTTTCGTTATGGCATTGGTAACAACCAAAGAGATGTTTAAGAAAGCTTATGACGGCGGATATGCAGTCGGTGCTTTCAACGTCAACAACATGGAGATCGTACAGGGTATCACCGAGGCTGCAGGAGAGCTTGAGAGCCCTGTTATCCTTCAGGTTTCCAAGGGAGCTAGAGCTTATGCTAACCACACCTATCTTGTAAAGATGGTTGAGGCAGCTGTTCAGGAGAATCCTCAGATTCCCATCGCTCTTCACCTTGATCACGGCGATACTTTTGAGCTTTGCAAGTCCTGTATCGACGGCGGTTTCACTTCCGTTATGATCGACGCTTCCTCCAAGTCTTTCGAAGACAACATCGCTCTTACCAAGCAGGTAGTTGAGTATGCTCACGATCACGGCGTAGTAGTTGAGGCTGAGCTCGGAACTCTTGCAGGTATCGAGGATGAAGTACAGGTTGAGGCAGGTAAGGAAGCTTATACCAGACCCGAAGAAGTTGAAGAGTTCGTAGACAGAACCGGATGTGACTCCCTTGCTATTGCTATCGGAACCAGCCACGGCGCTTATAAATTCACTGCTGCTCAGTGCACCAGAAATGCTGACGGCATCCTTGTTCCCCCTCCGCTTCGTTTCGACGTTCTCGAGGAGTGCATCAAGAGACTTCCCGGATTCCCTATCGTTCTTCACGGATCATCTTCAGTTCCTCAGGAATTCGTTAAGATGGTTAATGAGTACGGCGGAAACATGCCTGATGCTATCGGTATCCCCGAAGATCAGCTTCGTGAGGCTGCTAAGCTCGCTGTATGTAAGATCAATATCGACTCCGATATCCGTCTTGCTATGACCGCTACCATCCGTAAGTATTTCGTAGAGCATCCCGATCACTTCGATCCTCGTCAGTATCTCAAGCCCGCTCGTCAGGCAGTTAAGGATATGGTTGCTCACAAGATCGTTAACGTTCTCGGATCCGATCACAAGATCTGATATCTTATGTAGAACCGATGAGTCAGGGAGAGGCGTCTCCCTGACTCATTTTATGTACGGAGGAATATATGAATTCTATTTTGATCAAGGATACCACCCGCGAAGAAAGAGAGCAGATAGTTGCTGAGTCCATCGGTAACATAAGCGGAAGCTGTGACGGATGCATGGCAGGGCTTGCGGAGATGTATCAGGATTATATCGACGGTAAAAAAGAGATTCGTGATATTAACATGGAATTCAGGGCACAGTATGAATCGGGGATAGAAGCTCCGGAAAGAAACGGCTGCGGGTACATGTGATGAAGATTTACTACCATCTTCCCGGATTATTTGAATTCTATGAATTCTATAAAGTATTCCTGCCTCTTTTTAATGAGCATCGGGAATACTTCTATGAGTGGTGCGAGATAGGATCGATCTACGGAGCACCTGCGGATTGTATCTGGGGCGGCGGAAGAGTGGGATTCGGTGAAGCGGATCCCGTTAAAGTCAGGGAACTCATGAGTGAATATGATATCTCCTCTCGTCTGACTTTTAGCAATTCACTTATCACAAAGGATCATCTCAGCGATAAGAAATGCAATAAGATCTGTTCTCTTTTTGAAACAAGCGGTAAAGTTCAAAACGGTGTGATCATTTATTCGGATCTTTTGCTTGATCACATTCGTCATAGATTTCCAAATTATTATTTTGTATCTTCTACCACAAAGGTGATAACGGATTTCGACCGGTTTGAAGATGAACTGGACAGGCCGGAATATAAATATGTTGTTCCGGATTTCAGGCTGAATAAGAAACTGGACAGACTGAATGCCTTGACCGACTCTCAGAAAGCAAAGGTAGAGTTTCTGTGTAATGAATGTTGCGGTATAGGATGTGGTGACAGGAAAAGCTGTTATGAGAACGTAAGCAGGAAGAGCCTCGGAGAAGATTGCGAAGATCATATCTGTACTTCGCCTTTAGCTTCGAGAGGATACAGGTTTTCCGATGCGATGGAAAATCCTTCTTTTATCGGAACGGACGATATCAGGAAGGTTTACGCTCCAAGCGGTTTCAGGCATTTTAAGATAGAGGGCAGGAGCCTCGGAAGCGCGGTAATCCTGGAAATGCTGATTTATTACATGACAAAACCCGAATACAGGCTTAAAGTAAGAGAAGAGATATATTTAGACAGTAATCTGGATCTGTTTTGAAAAGGATTAATATGCGAAGCGGAGAAAAAATTGCAAAATTCATATATTCTGCAGGCGGATACGTGGTGTTTGCTTTTACTGCGGTCATCGCAACATGGCTGTTTTATCTCAGTTCTTCCGTTACTGCAATAATGGCTTATGAAGATGAGCATGTTTTCTTTATTAAGGATGTGGGACCCGGAATGATCATAGGCATTCTGATCCTGCTTTTTCTTTTTGCTGCGATATATAAGAAACGAAGGAAGTTTTGGGAGAACCCGGCAAGATGCGAGCGTATTCTCAGAAACATCTGCATTATTTTAACCATTGCATTTGCGGCTGTGGGATGCTTCATCGTTAAAACTACGCATCTGCTTCCCATATATGATCAATACAAAGTCTTCCTTGTGGCACGGGATTTTCTTGAGGGGAATTTTACGGAGTGGCAGGCCGGACAGTACATGGACATGTTTCCTTTCCAGAACGGAATGGTACTTCTCATGATTCCCTTTGCATTGCTGGGAGATGAGGGAGTTTTCATATTTCAGTACGTAAATGTCTTTGTACTTATCGTTGTAAACATCGGACTTGCAAAGGTAGCAAAGGAATATTTCGGAAAAAGTATGGGATATGCCACATATATCGCCGCGACTCTTTCTCTCCAGATGTGGGGACAGATCACATTTGTCTACGGGTTCTTATGGCAGATTGCATTCGGCATTTGGGGGATCTATAAACTGATACGTTTCCATAAGTCGGGCAGGAGATCCGATGCGGCCATGGCCATTATCTTCCTTGCTTTGGGACCTGTGTTTAAATACAACGGTGTGCTCATTGTTATTGCGGCTGCACTGATGCTCTTTGTAAGAATGCTTTACAGAAAAGAAGGAAGGTTAAGGAATCTTACTGTTTTGATCCTCCTTGTTATATGTACATATGCCACTCTCGGAGGAATCAGAGCATACTTCAATCACACAACGGGAGCCCGTCCGGATGCCGGAATAGGAATGAAGGGTTATGTAGCTTTGGGAATATCCGAAAGTTCTGTTGCTCCCGGATGGTTCAACGATATCAATACATCCGTATACAAGGAATATGCGGAGGATCTTTCGAGAGTAGAAGAAAGGTACGGGGAGATCATAGAAGAACGTCTTGGCGTATTTTCTGACGATCAGGAGTACTGCGTGAGATTTTTTTCAAGAAAGATCGCATCCATGTGGACAGAGCCTGCTATGCAGTGCTTTACAAATACCAGTATCAGAAATCTTTACGGGACTCTTTCATATACCTGGAAAGATATCCTGTATAACGGCGGGGTGGTAAACACCGCTCTGTACATCATTCTGGATATCGCACAGTCATGTCTCTATTTCGGATTGATGCTCAGACTTTTCTGGCTGTGGAAGAAAAAGAAAATCCGCGCATGTCTTGAAGAGGGAGATTTGTTTGTTATATTCCTGGGCGGATTCATATATCATCTGATCTTCGAAGCAAAATGTCATTATGTACTTCCGTATTTCATCGCGATCTTTCCCTACGCACTTAAAGGGTACACAGAGACGATCACTGAGATCGCATCTTACGGGATTAAAAAAAGTCGCAGTCTTCGTTTTGTGCTTGCAGCTTTGATCATCGGAGCTTTTATCTATATCGTGCCTTCCAAATTTCTTGATAACACCTTACGTCTCGGAACAGCGACGAGTGATTATCTGTGGTATCTGCAAAATGAACTTGAATGGAAAAATCCCGATTACAAAAAATGGGGATAAAGATTGAGATTATTAGTGCCGGCAGGTTTACCTGCCGGCTTTTTTTATATGTTATAACCCGAAACTATAGCAGGTTATAGTAAGACTGAATTAGACGGTGCTATGCGGTTGTGATAACCTTCGTTCAAGTAATTAAAGAAAAAGGAGTTAAACATTATGAAAAATAAATTTAAAATTACTGCAACCGATTTGATCTTATTATTTCTTTCAGGCTTATTCCTGATCCTTCTTTTCACTGTATTTACACCCTGCGGTCCAAAGGATGACGGCAGTTTTATGAGGTGCCAATGGGCATGGAGAGCGAATGTCTCATTGGCGTTTAATTTATTATTCCTGAGTCTGGTTCATGTACTTACATCCAAAGCACAGGTGAAGGCAGGATTGTCCGTGGGAATTGCAGGTATCTCTGTAACAAGTTTTCTTATACCTGAGAAGATAATCGGTCTTTGCATGATGGATACAATGAGATGCCATACACATACAAAGGGCGGTGTTTATGTTTTTTCGATTCTCATCCTTATAGCTGCAGTTATTGACCTGGTTCTTGGTATTAACAAAGAGCGCAACAATAAATAAAAATTATCCGATTAAACCATGAAATTCAGTACCGATCTTGCGATCAAAAATATAAAAGGACATTCTGCACGAAGCGCAGCCCTTATCATTCTGGCCGGACTCTTATCCGCTTCCGTATTCGGCGGTTCACTTATCGTGAAAAGTTTGAAGAACGGATTACGCAGTTACGAACAGAGACTCGGGGCAGATATTATAGTTGCTTCCGATGATGCCATAGACAGCGGAAAATATGAATCAATACTTCTTCAGGGAGTGCCGGGATATTTTTACGTGGATGATTCCATTCTGGATGAGATAAGAGGCATTGAAGGAGTCGAAGCGGTTACACCTCAGTTTTTTCTTTCTTCCGCTTCTTCCGGATGCTGCGACACTTTGGTTCAGATCGTCGGTTTTGATCCCGAAACAGACTTTGCCGTAAAACCATGGATAAGCGAAAGTTATGGCGGTTCGGTTAATGACGGTGATGTTATAGTCGGATGCAATATAAATATTCCGGACAGTAACAGATACAAATTCTACAATGTCGATTGTAATGTTGTGGCCAAACTGGAAAAAACCGGGACCGGCCTTGACAGCGCGGTGTATGCCAACATGGATACCATAAAACTAATGATGGAAAGTTCCGAGCAGATCGGTTTCGGATATTTTGATGAGATAGGTCCCGAACACGCTGTATCATCTGTCCTCGTCAATGTAAAAGACGGATACAGCGTTACGGATGTTCAAAGAAATATTAACCTTGGAATAGAAGGAGTTAAAGCAGTTTCTTCAAAGGACATGGTATCCGGTATTTCTGACGGTCTGGGAGCAATATCTAAAGTAATCGGAGTGCTGGTAGTGATAATCTGGTTTCTTTCTTTTACCATCCTTACGGTTGCATTCGGGATGATAGTAAATGAAAGAGTGAAGGAACTTGCGGTGCTGCGGATATCCGGTGCAAGTAAAAAGATGCTTTCCGGAATACTTATAAGTGAATCAATCATGCTGAGTCTTATCGGAGGGTTTGCGGGAAATGCACTTACCGCTCTTATCTATTATCCGTTTTCCGACTCACTTAAATTATCACTCAAACTTCCGGTCCTTCTTCCAAACCCTTTATACATGGTCTTTATATTTGCTGCATCACTTCTTACATCACTTATCGTATGTGGTGTTACATCCGCGGTATGCGGATACAGGATTACCGGTAAAGATACCGGATTGTTATTCAGAGACGGAGCATGATATGAAACTGATCGCTGATAAAGTCGGATATAAATATTACAGGAAAAACAAAAAGCTTTTATTCGAACTAAAAGAAACTGTATTAAAACCGGAAGAAGGAAAACTCACCGAGATAGTCGGTCATTCGGGAAGCGGGAAAAGTACACTTTTAAATATTTGTGCGGGGCTTCTGACGCCGGATACCGGGAGACTATATGTCGGTGATGCGGATCTGTACAGTATGTCCGATGAAGAAAGAAGCAGATTCAGGAATGCACATATCGGTATTATCCCTCAGGGACAATCTGTTCTGAAACATCTGACGGTTATTGAAAACATCTTATTACCCATCTCAATGTATCATGATAATCCGCCCAAAGAACTTTTAAATGAGCTGATAGAAAACTTCGGCCTAAAGAATCTGAAAGATGAGCAGGCGGGAGGTTTGTCCGGCGGTGAAATGAGAAGAGTCGCTATTGCAAGGGCACTTATTGGTGAACCGGAGATAATCCTTGCGGATGAACCTACGGGAGACCTTGATGCCGATAACAGAAAACTGGTTATGTCCGTACTCAGAAAAATTGCTGATGAAGGACGCCTTGTGCTGATGGTTACCCATGACAGGGAAGCGGAAAGCTACGCGGATACAATCCTCAAAATGGATGGCGGAGTGCTGGTATAAAGAAAATCTATAACGGGCAATAGACAAGAGGTATTGGTCAGCGCATTCATAACATGATAACTTATCAAACATGTTAAGCATCATTTATTTGATGAGCAGATAAAAGACAGAAGGATAAAAATATGATCCATTATAAAAAGTCATCGGGAGGCCCTCCATTCTGTAGATGTTTGGGAATCTCTTGAACATATAACAGAAAACATTTAGATGATCATACAGATCGGAGGATATAAAAATGGCTAAAGAATTTAATTACACTATCTGCCCTGTGGCAAATGCATCATACATTGCAGCTAATCACGGATTCCTTAAAGAGAGACTCGAGAAGATCGGATATACTCCCGTAAAGCTTCAGACACTTGAGCAAGAGCATTGGGTTGAGCACTTCAATTATCAAAATGACAGACTTTTCCGTGAGGGCGGTAATACTCCTCCCATCTGGGCTAAGTCAAGAGGAGCAGAACCGGTTCTTATCGGACTTAATCTCATCCCCGGACAGCAGGCGATACTTGTTCGCGAAGATTCAGATATCAAAACGGTAGCGGACCTTAAAGGTAAGAAGCTCGGAGTCCCCGACAGGATCAATGTAACAATAGATCATCAGAAGACCGCAACACTGGAAGGATTTGAAAACGCTCTTAAATCTGCAGGATTGAAGAATGAAGATGTGGAGTGGGTATTTATCAAGGATGAGACTCCTGATTATCCGGGCGGAGCAAGATGGACTTTCAAAACCGGACTCGATTTTGAGGCACTTGATAAGGGTGAGGTAGATGCAGTGTTTATCAAACTCTCCGCTTCCGAAAGAGTTCTTGAATCAGGTAAGTACAGAAAGATCATTAACATCGTAGCCGATCAGGACAGTGTTGATCCCGTAAACAATGAGTGGCCCAATGTTCTTACCGTAAGCCGTAAGCTTGCCGAAGAAGAACCCGAAGTGGTTGTCGAATACCTTAAAGCAGCAATAGTTGCAGCAAGATGGGCTAAGGATCACAAGGATGAAGCAGAGGAACTTCTTGCAGAGCAGACCTTTAGTACGGTAGAGCAGTATCGCAGAGCTTATCCCGCAGATTTCTACAAGCAGCTTGAGCCCAACTTCTCGGAAGCAGGTCTTAAGTCACTTCAGACCAGAGCGCAATTCCTTTATGATCACGGATTTACCGATAAGGTTGTTGATGTAAATGCATGGGCAGACAAGAGTTTCCTTGAAAGAGCACTTAAGGAACTTGAAGAGGAGGCAAGAAAAGCCGGTTGATGTTTTGCAGGCAAAATGTGTTGGGGAACATAAAGAGGAAATATAAGGAGAAATATTATGAAAAAACATGGATTGATCACAAAGTTTGCAGCACTTGGACTTGCTGCTGCGCTCGGACTTGCGGGCTGCGGCGGACAGAGTGGAAGCGGTAATCAGGGATCTGAGGTATCCGAAGTGACTATTACCGCAGAGGAAGAGGCACTTGCCAAGGAACTTCTGGAAAGAAATGTAACTGCATCCGATGTAATAACTGTCGGAGTTATCGAATCAGCCATCAAACAGCTCAAGGAGAAGTACACCTTTGAAGAGCTGGATGATTTGAAGATCGGTTCCGGCGGCTGGGTATATCTTTCGGATAAAAACGGATGGTTTGCAGAGCTTCTCGGCGACAACAATACTAAGGTAAGCATTGTTGAAGGCGCTGTCGGAAATGAGGTTCAGCTCATGGAGAGAAATGAACTTCACCTTATGAACCGTATGCTTTATCCATTTCTTCTCTACAGAGTACAGGGTGGTGATATTACAGCGGTTGAACTTTCCGAAGATCCCGCACCCGGAATTATTACCATTCTTGTTGCTAAGGATTCTCCCTATGAGACTCTTGAGGATCTTAAGGGCGGTACCATTGCAAGCTGGAAGGCAGGATGCCAGTATGTTGCACTTATCGAGCAGACCATCGATCTCGGATGGACAGAAGGCGTAGATTGGACTTACGCAAATGTTTCAAACAACGATATCAAGACCGCTCTTGAAGCAGGTGAAGTTGATGCAATCTCCGTTCATCCTTTCGCAAACATCAATAACGAGATCATCTCAGGTAATTTCCGTGAGATAGCAAATGCTAAAGCAGACGGAGTATATACCAACTACGGTGGTGCATCCGTTACCTTCGCTCCTTCGGAATTTGCAGATTCACATGTAAATCTTATCAAAGCGGTTCTTAAGCTTCGTCAGCTGGTAAATGCTTATATCATTCAGAACCCTGAAGAAACGGCAGCAGTACTTGAGACTATTACCAGAGAGCCTGCAGAAAATACCATTTGGTGGAACAACAGAAGCGCAGAGACCTTCTATTCCGCTTCAGCCCCTCTTTCACAGCTCGTTGATGATACCGACAATTATCAGAACTGGCTTATTGAGAATACCGAGGAGTTTACCGAAGACGGACGCATTGACAAGGATACATTCTTTAATCCCAACTTCTTTGAGTAAAAAAATACGGGAGGGCGTAAAGCTCTCCCGGGATAGGAATAAACATGGCAAAACCATTAACTGCGGAAGTGCCCGTAGATCAGAAAAATATAATAACTAAAATATCCGGTGACTTTGAGAGTACGAAACTCGGCCCCAGGATAGTGGCATTGATCAACACGATAGCAGTTCCTGTTTTGCTGCTTCTTGTCTGGCAGGTTCTTTCGGGATCTGGATTGTTGTTGGAAGTAATTCTTCCATCCCCTCTCAAAGTTATCAAAGCACTTGGGGCTATGATCTCTGACGGCACACTTGCTAAGGATCTTGCTATCAGCGGAAAAAGAGTATTTATCGGATATTTATGGGGCGCAGGCATAGCTCTGATACTCGGAGTTATCAGCGGACTTAATAAAGTCAGTGAGAGAGTTTTTTCACCCATCATCAATGTCATCAGACAGATTCCCCTCTATGCATGGATGCCCCTCATAATCCTCTGGTTCGGAATCGGTGAAGTATCCAAGGAACTTATCATTGCAAGAGGCGTGCTGATCCCGATCTTCCTCAATACATTGCAGGGAATTAAAGGTGTTCAGGTAGAGTATTGTGAGCTTGCCGAGGTGCTTGAACTTAAGAGAAGTATCTTCTTAAGAAAGATCGTACTTCCTTCAGCTGTATCTTCGATCTTTACCGGACTCAGACTCGGAGCCGGAAATGCATGGATGGCCGTAGTTGCTGCAGAGATGCTCGGTGGTCTTACCGGACTCGGATACGCACTTATGAAATCAAGAGAGTTTCTCTGGTCCGATAACCTTATAGCACTTATGGTTGTCATCGGTGTAATAGGTGTGGCCATTGATGTAATACTTCATCAGATCGAACAAAGATCCCTTAAATGGAAAAGAAAGACCGTCAAGTAAACGGAAGACAGGTAACGTTATGAGCGACAATAATATTTTGGAAATTAAAAATGTATCCAAGATCTTTCATACACCGGATAAGGATGTGGAAGCTATCAAAAAGGTGGATTTAACCGTTAAAGAGGGTGAGTTCATATCCATAATCGGTGCCAGCGGATGCGGAAAGACCACTTTGCTCAGACTGATCGCCGGTCTTGAGAAGAACTATAACGGCGATATACTTCTTGACGGAAAGAGAGTGGAAAAAGCAGGGCTCGACAGAGGCGTGATCTTTCAGGATCACAGGCTTCTTCCCTGGCTTACCGTA
>JAEEGK010007650.1_pt1 | contig 25727 bp, 19 predicted proteins | sample 8958771 | NCBI WGS metagenome assembly JAEEGK01 (sample SAMN16246547, study PRJNA631951) | gut metagenome | biome: gut microbiome; feature: rumen; material: SC-attached | host: Bos | place: Iran: Karaj | collected 2018-10
TACTGGTGACGGCCAAGGGTACCTACACGTTTGACCGCAACGTTCTGGTGAACTGCGACGAGGCTGCTTACGAATATCCTTACCTGAACAGTACGGGACAGGCCTACTGGCAGCCCTTCGGCTATGTTTCTGACGGTCTTTTCCAGAATGAGGCCGAGATTGCCGCCCACGCCGACCAGTCGCTCTTCCATCCCCAGCCGGGTGACATCCGTTATGTTGACCTCAATGGCGACGGTGTCATCAACACCAACGACCGCAAGGCTATCGGCTATCGTGATGTCCCCGAGATCTACTATGGCTTTGGCGCTTCCCTGGAGTGGAAGGGTATTGACTTTGCCTTCTTCTTCAAGGGTGTGAACCACGTGTCCCTCAATATGATGTCGCAGGCCAAGTTCCTGGTGACGGGTATCACTTCTACGGATGGCCGCTTTGAGACGTCCAACATGCTCTCTGACCTCTATGGCAACTACTGGACGCCGGAGAGACCAGGCGCTACCTATCCTCGTCTTACCTACCTGAACGAGTCTACCAACAATACGCAGGTGTCTGACTTCTGGACCCGCGATGCCAGCTATATCAGCCTCCAGAATGTGGAGCTGGGCTGGACGCTCCCTGCCAAGTGGACCACCAGGATGCGCATGAGTGCGCTGCGTGTGTACCTTCAGGGCCAGAATCTCCTTACCTTCAGCAAGTTCAAGCTGTGGGATCCCAACCTCACCGGCTCTGGCGGAGCTTCTGTGTACTCCTATCCTACCACCCGTGTAATCAGCTTCGGTATCAGCGCCAGCTTCTAAAATAGAATTTCGATATGAAAAAGATATTTATCCTTTTATTTGCGGCTTCTTTTTCCCTTGTTGCCTGCGACAAGTATCTGGACCGTCAGCCGGATGACGCCCTGACGTCGGATACCATCTGGGAAAAGAGAAACACCACCATGCAATATCTGTGGAACGTCTATAGCTGGATTCCGAACGACGCCGACCCTGCCAGCAGCAACGAAGGCATGGACTGCAACGTTTCCGACGAGACTTCCGCCTCTTTCCCTAACGGGCGTTTCGGAAAATACCTGTTCGAAATGCAGACCCCGGAAAGCACCTTCTCCGGTACCAAATACCGCAATATGTACTACGGTATCCATGAAGCCAGTATTTTCATGGAAAACGTGGACCGTTGCCCGGAACTTACACAGGAACAGATTGCCGAGTATAAGGCCGAGGCCCGCTTCCTGCGCGCCTACTATTACTTCTACGTGATGAAGAATTACGGTCCCACCTTCTTTAATGGCGACACTTCCTATGAGTGCCTGAGCAAGGATGTCAATGTGGTTGACCGCTGCGCCTGGCAGCCTCTGGTGGACTGGGTTTGCGAACAGATGGATTTGGCCGCAGCCGACCTTCCCGACACCCGGGAGGCCAGCTCCGAACTGGGCCGCGCTACCAAGGGTGCTGCCCTTGCCATCAAAGCCCGTCTGCTGCTGTACAGCGCCCGTCCGCTCTTCAATGGTCAGGTTTACATCGGCGAGGACGGCTCCATCACACCTTCCCACATGTACGACAACATCAAGGATCGTGAGGGCAACCAGCTCTTCAATACCACTTACGACGAGAGCCGCTGGGCCCTGGCCGCCAAGGCTGCCAAGGCTGTGATTGACCTGCCTGCGTATTCCCTGGTAGATGGTTCCACCAAGGCCGACGATTTCGAGCGTGGCCTGGAGAACCTGACCAAACTCTTTGTGGACGATCTGGATAATTCCGAAATCATTTTCCCCTTCATGCGTGGCGGCGCCACCTGGCGTAACAGAGCCTTCCCGCAGTGGATGATCGACGGTGTGGATGGCTGGGCTTCCATTTGCCCTACCCAGAAACTGGTGGATGCCTTTGCCATGGCCGATGGCGTCTATCCCGTCAAGACGGAATACTGGGATACCGAGGCTTATGCCCATGGTAAGAACGTGGACGTGGACGATCCCGCTCAGGTGGATCCCCGCGCCGGTTATGCGGAGTCCGGTTCCGTGAATATGAAGAACCCGCTCCTTTCCCTCGTCGTTCCGGAAAAGGCGGCTGACAGGGCTACGCCCAGGCAGTTCGCTCACCGCGAGGCCCGTTTCTACCGCAATGTGGGCTGGAGCGGCATGCAGTGGGTGGCCGGCAATGCCAATGTGAAGACCAACCTGCAGTACTATACCAACGGTCAGAACGCATGGCCCAGTGCCAACAACGTACCTCCTACCGGCTATCTGGCCCTCAAGTGGTATGCTCCCACCATTAACCCGCTGCAGGGCTGGGGCACCATCACCTGGCCCATCGTGCGCCTGGGTAATGTTTACCTGGACTACATTGAGGCCCTCAATGAGTACGATCCTGCCAATACCGACATTGAGAAGTATTGGAACCTGATTCGTGGCCGTGCCGGTGTTCCCGATATCTTCACCGTGTATCCCGATATCAAGGGCGACAAGAACCTCCAGCGCAAGTATATCCGCCGCGAGAGAATGGTGGAGCTGTGCTTCGAGTGCATGCGTTATGCCGATATCCGTACCTGGATGGTGGCGGAGAAGGCCCGCAGCGGTTATACCATCGGCTGCAACGTGAAAGTGAAGAACGACAATATCGACGGTGAATACTGGCAGCGCCGGGAGATCGGCCTGGAACAGTACGGTTACGGCGAGACTTATACCTACGGTCCTCGCAAGTTCACCAAGAAATCCTACCTGGAGCCGTTCGAGACAGAGGAAGTGAACCGTGTTCCCGCTCTGCGCAACGATCAGAACCTGGGCTGGTAATTTTTAAATCGAGAGAAAATGAAAAAAAGCATTATATCTTTCATGGCTCTGGCCCTGCTGTGCAGCTGTGTTCCAGACCACAGAGACTTCAATATGCCGGAGGCCAGCGTCTGTTTCACGGATAACTCGGCCAATAAGGGCGTGCAGCAGGTCCTGATGTATGACGTGCAGTCCGAGGTTGAGACGCCCGTGTATGTGCACTGCGCCGGTCTCACGCCCGGTGATTCCAAGGTGTCGGCCAAGGTGAGCACGGACTATATTGAGTACTACAACAAGATTAACTATACGGATTACAAGGCGCTGCCGGAGAATTGCTATACTATATTAAAGAGTTCCGACGCACTCCAGGACAGAACCGCCGCGTTCTCTGTAAGCTTTGACGTTCCCAGCATCATGGCCTTCTCCAAGGAGCCCGGTGTGAACATCAGCGACTATGTACTGGCACTGGAACTGGGCTCTGACAAACTTCCCATTGCTACGGTTAAAGATACCACGTCTCTGGGTTACTACATGGTGAAGCCGGTTCTGAAGACGGCTACTCTCCAGATTAAGTCTACAGGTCTTTCTCCCGACGGAACCATGACTGTAACGGCCGAGCTTCCGTTTGAAAATGCCTGGGATCTTACCTATGACGTGGAGTTTGCCGCCTCTGATGTAGATGTGCTGTTCACGGACAAGGGTAATTCCAAGCCTGCCAAATATGTTTTTGCCGATAAGTTCCCTGATGGAACGGTGATTGGCAACGAGGACGTCAAGTCCATGGCTCCCGGAACCAACAAGGTGGAATATGCTATTTCTATCCCGGCCGAGGGTATGGCCTGGGCGCCGGGTAAGGCTTCCAACTATGCCGTCCGCTTTAGTAACGCCGTTCTCAATGGAAAGCAGATTCCCATCGAGAATGCATTGGCTACGGGCTTTAGCTCCGTGGGTGTGGAAGTAAAGGCGAACGGGGGAGACTCCCAGCTGGGCGTTAACCTGGCCCAGTATGGCCTTACTCCGCTTGACGACAAGCAGGGCGGCGGCCGTAGCGGTAACAATCTTGAGAACATCGTGCCCGGTGGTGGCTTTATCTTCCATGCGCAGACCGCCCAGGATACCCGTCCGAACGGCGATTACTCCATTGCAGGTGCTTTTGACGACAATGTGACCAATACCGCCCGTTCCTGGATGCAGAACTGGGGTGGGGGAGCCGGCTATGGTTCTACCGGTTTCAGCCTGCCTTACTGGCTGCTGGTGGATATGCAGGAAGAGTTCAAGATGGGTGGCATCGAGTTCTGGACCCGTGCCGACCGCCGCTACAACATGAAGGTGGTGGAGGTCTATGCGCTGGACGACTGCTCGTACGAGCTTAACAAGTCTGTTCTTAACTACAATGCCGAGGACGTTACTTACCTCGGTACCCTGAGATTCAGTGCCGGTGGACAGTGCCTGAGCATTTCTCTGGCTCCTGTCACCACTCGCTATATCATGATGCTTGTGACTCAGTCGGGTAATGGCCTTGATTGCCAGGAACTCGTTTTGTGGGGTTGTTAAGTTGGTGCCCTTTGTTGGGCGAAAGGCTGGCGTAAAGCCAGCCTTTTTATATCTTTGTACTATGATTGCTTGTATTCTTTCTATTGTGATGGCACTGCAGGCCGTGGTGCCGGCTCCGTCTTTTTCTTCGTTTTCCGAAAAAGTGTTTAACAGGGAAAAGGTGGGGAATGTGAAGTATGTGGTGGATAAGTCTATTTCGCCGGAAGGATATGAACTGCAGATTAAGCGGAACCGGATTGTCGTGCGCTCGTCGGACGAGGCGGGGCGTTTTTATGCGCTGCAGACTTTGTGTCAGCTTTCATCGGCCGAACTCATGCACTGCGGTGTGATCAAGGATTCGCCCCGATTCTCCTGGCGCGGCTTCATGCTGGACGAGGCCCGGCACTTCCATGGGAAAGAGAAGGTGAAGGAACTTCTGGACCTTATGGCCCGCTACAAGCTCAACCGTTTTCATTGGCATTTGGCCGATGACCAGGGCTGGCGCGTAGAGATCAAGGCCTATCCGGAGCTGTGCACGGTGGGGGCCGTGGGGTGTTATTCCGATGCGTCCGCGCCGGCGAGGTTCTATTCGCAGGAGGATATTCGTGAGATCGTAGCCTATGCGGCCGAGCGCCACATCATGATTATCCCGGAGATAGACATGCCCGGACATGCATCGGCCTTTACGAGGGCCTTCCCGGAGCTGGCCTTTGGGTCCCGGACGGTGGATCCTTCCAAGGAAAAGCTCTATGAGGTGTTAGGGACCATTGTGACCGAACTGGCTTCCGTTTTCCCGGGGCCGTATATGCACATCGGCGGTGATGAAGTTTCCGGCGAGGGCTGGAAAGAGCGCCAGAAGGGTTTCGAGCTGCGCTATGCGGCTCTGGTCCGGGAGGCGGGGAAGACGCCCGTTATGTGGGATGAGGCGGTGGAAAGCGGGGTGTCCGGCGTGATTCACTGGTGGCGGGCCGACCATCCGGAGGCGCTGGAGAAAGCGCTCGCATCCGGATACCAGACCATTATTTCCCCTTGGGATCCCTTTTACATGGACTATATCCAGGACGCCCGCTGCAAAGAGGGGCATCTGGCCTGGAAGCAGTATGTCAACGGTCTGGAGGAGATCTACAACTATCCGCTTACCGACTCGGTTCTTGGCGTGCAGGCCAATCTCTGGACCGAGCGTGTGATAACTGGAGACCGCCTGGATTACATGGTCTTCCCGCGTCTCATTGCCCTGGCAGAAAAGGCCTGGAGTTCTACTCTGGATTACAGTGATTTTTTGCGGCGGCTGGAAGGGGAGTATCGTTACCTGGACTCCATTGGTGTATATTATTATGACTTCCGCGACTTTGAGCGGCACCCGGAGCCCCGGCGCTAGACCATCCTTACGATCTTAAGCGGGATTTGGCCCGAATCCCGCTTTTGTTCGTATGTGGTGACGATCTTAAGCGGGATTTGCGGCGAATCCTGCTTAAGATCGTCAGCCGTGGCGGGCCGTCAAATCTGGTTCTTACGGAAGGTGAGCGGCGAAATGCCAACGGCCTGTTTGAAGCGCATGCTAAAATAGTTGGGCGTAGAAAAGCCCACTTGCTCCGAGATTGCGGCCACGCTGAGCTGGGTTTCCTTAAGGAGGAGGCAGGCTTTTCGGATTCTCAGATCCTCTACATACTGCGCCACGCCCATGCCCGTGATGGCCTTTACCTTTGAGTAAAGGGAAGCGCGGCTCATGGCGGTTTCGCGGGCAAGGGCCGATACGCTGACATCGCCTCCAGACAAGTTCTCCTCTACATAGTGATTGATTTTCCGGATGAGTTCCATGTCCTGGTGCTCGCTGGATGTCTTTACCCAGCGGGACAACGTGCGAGCCAGTTTGCGCTCCGAGCGCTCGTGGTAGGAGAAGACAATGTAGGTGAGAAGGAAGAGCGCCCCCACGGTGAGAAGGGTATAGAACCACCAGGTGCGGAACCACGGTGGAATTACCTGCAAGTTCATCATGTGCATGTCCTCGCTCCAGGAACCATCCCTTTGCAGATAAGACGCCATGATGCGGTAGGTGCCGTCTGTGAGGCCGGTGAGGGGGATGCGGTCCTCATAGGTTTCCGTCACAAAGTGGGTTCGGTTGCCGATGACCTCAAACCGGTACAACTCCTTTCGGAACGGCTCAATGCCGCGGAGGTTGATGCCCACGCTGAGCGACTCATAGTGCCAGGGAATGCGCACCGTCCCGCCCGTGGGGCAGGTGAGGTCCCAGTCTCCGCAGGTTACCTCGTACAGATCCAGTTGGAGGTCCTGGGCCGATGGCGCCGGTTGCAGCCGTTTCATTTCCACGAACCCTTGCGTGCCGCCCAGGTAGAGCACCGGGTCTTTTAACGTGTTGGAGATGCTGGAAACCAGGATCTCATTGGCCGTGAAGCCGTCTCCCTCATCCAGAATGACCACACGGCCGTTGCGGTCCATGTTGAACAGGAGATTGTCGGCCGCAATCCAAAGGTGTGCGTCCCGCCAGGCTTTCAACGCCGTTACACGCGTGAACTGATTGGTGGCGAAATCCTTTACTACTTCATCTCCGGGGACCAGGTACTTAAGACCTTCGTCCGTTCCTATCCAGATGGTTCCGTCCGTAGAAAGCGCCGCTGCATTGATGGTGGTCTTGGATTGCAGGGTGAGAAGACGCTTCACCTGGCCGACATGCACGTCAATGCGGAATACGCCGGTTTTGGAGGCCGTGTACAGGTAGCCATCGGCATCCTCTCCAAAGTGGAACATTTCATTCACGTCCAGCGCTTCCATGTCTCCGGAAAGGCGGGTGAACTGCCGGCTTGCGGGATGGTACACAAATGCGCCCGTGGCAAAGATGAGCACCAGTCCTTCTCGTGTGCGGGACAACATGGGGGAGCGTCCGCGCCCGCTTTCAAAGGCATTCACCTCAGGATTGATGATGATGAAGGGCTCCCGTTTCCCGGTCTTTTTGCTATAGGTCTGGAGGCCCTGTCCATATACAGAAAGGAGCAGGGTGTCCGGATTCAGCTCTGTGAGGGAGTAGATCTTAAGCCCGTCGGAATGCGGACAGGAAGCCAGTTCAGTGTATCCGGGCCGGAAACAGTTGACGCCGTCTCCGTCTGTCGCAATCCAGACGGTGCCGCTTTCGTCTTTCCAAAAGTCGTTGATCACGCTTCCGCTTCCGGCATGGGCCGACGGATACAGGCGGATGTCCGTGGTCTTGAGGGCGTATGCCCCGCTATATACGCTCCCGGCCCAGATGGTTCCCAGCGGGTCTTTGTAGAGGCAGGTGAAAGAGCCGATGTCGCTGAGGCGGGAGATAACTTCGTCTCTGAGGCAGCAAATACCTCCGCCGTCCGTACCCAACCACAACGTTCCGTCTATCTCCAAGATGGAAAGCACCACGTCATGGCCCAGGCTGGAGTTTGCCGTATTAAATATATGTTTGCAGCGTTTCGCCGCCACGTCCACGGCATAGAGTCCCTTGTTGTATACTCCCAGATACAGCAGCCCCTTGTGGAGGCATGCATCCATGAGGATGGAACCATCCAGGAAAGGAAGGTCTATATGCGTGAGGCTTGTATTGGCCGTATCAAATACGAAAAGTCCCTGGCCTCTGTCCACCACCAGGTATCGGGTCTCGTCCAGGGGAAGGATGCGGATAATATAGGCATCTTTAAGGGGCGCAAAGGCACGGGTGAACGCACGAGTGGCTTTGTGATAGCGGTGAATGCCCTCCGTACCGCCAAAGTAGATGACTTCCGGCGTTTCTGTGGCAGAGTAGATGGGCTCATTCTGGGTAATGAGGGAGAAGCGGTCTGCGCGCTGCTCCCTTACAAACAGGCCTGCTCCCGTCCCTACCCACAGCAGACTGTCGCGGTCCTGGTACAGACTGTAAATGTATTTGCCGTCCAGCCCCGAAGGGTCTGACGGATGCGTGCCAAAATTCTGGATGTGGTTGCTCCTGTATTTGTTGAGTCCAAAGCGCGTTCCTATCCAAACGGACCCCTGCCAGTCGGAGAGAATACAGGTTACGCTGGGCTGCGAAAGGCCGTCGTCAATGCCCACCTGTTTGGTGTAATATCCCTGTGCCCATGAATGGCTTGGTAGACATAAAAACAGTCCAAAAATTATTAAATATTTGATTATGCGCATATTAGAAAAAGTGCCAAAATGCAAATTTAGACAAAATTATACTTTTTTCAGCAAATATTGAATCCTGTTTCTAAGAATCTTTTCCCATTTTTGCATCCAGAAACTTTAACCAATTCGTATGTCGCCCTCATTAAAAAAACTTGCATTGTTTGCTGCAACGCTTTTTGTCAGTTTTGCCGCCATGGCACAGCAAACCGTAAAAGGTGTTATCCTGGACGAGAACGGAACTCCCGTAGCCGGAGCCTTTGTTCTTATTAAGGGAACCACCCAAGGTGTCACCACCAATGATCAAGGTCAGTTTGAACTCAAAGCCAGTAATGGCCAGGCGCTGGAAATCTCCTGCCTGGGCATGCTGCCGCAGGAAGTGACTGTCCAGTCCTCTAATCTGTCAATCCGTATGGAAACCGACGCCCAGACCCTGGAAGACGTGGTCGTCGTGGGTTACGGCGTTACGCGCAAGCGTGACCTCGCCGGCAGTGTCTCCCAAATCAAGGTAGACGAGGTCAAGCCCGGTGTCATCACCAATACGGCCGACCTCCTCAGAGGCCGCGCTGCCGGTGTGGCCGTGCGTCAGACCTCCTTTGAGCCGGGTGGCAACATCAACATCCGCGTGCGCGGTTCTTCCTCCATATCGGCCGACAACAATCCCCTCTATGTGGTGGACGGTATCCAGAGCAACGTGGGCAATCAGGTGAGCCCGGAAGATATCGAGAGCATCGAAATCTTGAAAGATGCTGCCGCTACCGCCATCTACGGTGCCCGCGGTGCCAACGGCGTTATCATCATTACCACCAAGCAGGGTACCTCTGGCCGTTTCTCCGTGGACTATTCCTATAATATTTCCGGTAAATCCATCCGCAATCCCTGGAAGATGATGAATGCGGAGGACAAGATCAATTACGACATGGCCGTGTGGCGTGAGAACGGATCGGCCGGTGATCCTCCTTATACGGAGGAGCAGCAGGCCTTCAAGGGCGAAGGCACCGACTGGGTCAAGGCCATGACCCGTCCGGCCCTCACGCAGTCCCACGCTGTGGCTGTACAGGGCGGTACCGACCGGCTTCATGCCGCTGCCACTTTCGTGAACGTGAGCGACCAGGGTCTTCTGAAAAACTCCGACTTTGGCCGCACCAGCGTGCGCCTCAATGCCGACTTCAAGCTGAGCAACTGGCTGCGTCTGGGCGTGAACAGCTACTATGCCAAGACAGACCGTACCTACTTTAGCACCGGTACCTCCAGCTCTACCCAGAACGTCATTTACTGGATGTTCCTGGCCAATCCCGTGAACACGGTAGAGGGCAAGGATGTCTTTGGCCGCGATGCACATGTGGAGAGAGTCTACAACGAGCTCATGTACCAGGACTTCCATGTGGGCGTGAACAACTCGTATGTGACGGTTTTCGCCGAGGCCGATCCTTTCAAGTTCCTTAAGGCCCGCGTGCAGTATTCCACCAGCCGTGAAACCAACAAATACCAGAACTACTTTGACCGCAATACTTCCGTGGGCGCATCCTACAACGGACAGGCTACCATGGAACTGGAAGAGTTGGATTACAAGCAGCTGGAAGGCGTGCTTACCTATCACCAGAAGCTGGGCGCGCACGACATCAAGGTTATTGCCGGCGGCAGTTGGCAGTCCAATGTGTACAACTACAGCGGCATGAGCGCCCACGACTTTACTACCGACGGCTTCTCCTATAATAATATGGGCGCTGCCGCCAGCATGGACTGGATTGCAACGGCCAAGACCGTCAAGAACAATGTCTCCTTCTTTGGCCGGGCCGAGTACGTGCTCAAGGATAAATACATCTTCAACGCCAGCATTCGCTTTGACGGCGCTTCCAACTTTGGTACTGGCAGCAAGTGGGGTGTTTTCCCGGCCGGTTCCTTTGCCTGGCAGATTGGCGACGAGCCTTTTATGGCCTTTACCAAGCCTCTCTTCAGCTCCATCAAGCTGCGCGCCAGCTACGGACGCACCGGTAACGACGGCATCGGCACGTATCGTTCCATCCGTACGTATGCTTTCCAGAATGTGTACCTGGGCGGCGACAGCATTGTAAAGGGCATGTACCCCAACAACGCCGGAAACCCCAACCTGCACTGGGAAACCACTTCCCAGCTGGACCTGGGCCTGGATGCCACCCTTCTGAAGGGAAAGATTGACGTGAATATTGACTGGTACAACAAGGTCACCACCGACCTTCTCAACGATATCAATATCTCCACCTCTACGGTGGGCCTTCCTTCCCACAAGGGCAACAATGGCTCTATCCGCAACCGCGGTATCGAACTGTTTGTGAAGTACCACGTTTTTGAGAACAAGGACTTCTCCTGGCAAACCAGCCTGAACCTGTCCCACAACAAGAATACGGTGCTTTCCATCAGTGCGCCCACGTACTATGAGGTACGTCCTCACGGCAGTTATGCCTTCACGCAGTATGCCGTGGTGCAGGAGGGACTTCCGCTCTCTACCATCTACGGTTATGTGTGGGATGGTATCCTGCAGGACGGTGAGACCTACGACGCACAGCCCAAGTCCCAGTACGGAGATCCCAAGTTCAAGGATCTGAACGGGGATGGCGTCATTACCGAGGACGACCGTACCTCGCTGGGTAAAGGCGAGCCCGACATGGTCATCGGCTGGGGAAATACCCTGCGCTGGAAGGGCTTTGACCTTACTCTCTTTTTTGATGCGACCATCGGCGGCTCCATGCTCAACATTTCCCGCCTGCTCCTCGAAGACAATGACCGCCTCAAAGCCTGCGCCGACCGCTGGACGCGCAGCAATCCTTCCACTACCATGATCCGTGGCACCTGGAAGCGTGACGGTGGTCTGCAGTACGGCTCCTTCGTGAACTCCCGTTTTGTGGAAGACGCCAGTTATCTGCGCTTGAGCAATATTGAACTGGGCTACACCCTTCCCCTGAAGAAGATGGGTGCCCATTACTTGAAGGACGCCCGTGTCTTTATTGGCGCCAACCGTCTCTTCACCATCACAGGGTACTCCGGCTTTGACCCGGAGGTGAGCACCAACGGCACCAGCGCCGTTACCCAGGGCCTGGACTTCAACGCCTATCCGGCCTACAAACAGTTCAATGCAGGTGTGAAAATAACCTTCTAAATGCGCGCTACCATGAAAACAAGATTCATAATCAGCACTTTGCTTATTTCCCTCGTGGCGGTGTCCTGCCAGAAGCAGCTTAAGGAGGTGGTTTACTCCAATCTGACGGACGACAACGCTTTCTCTACGGCAGAGAACGCCCAGGCTGCCGTCAACGCCATGTATTCCTCGCTGCACACGCTGTATCGTGAGCCCATGTTCTACATCAATGATATTGCGGCCGATACGGGCTACAAGGAGGGCAACAGCTTCGAGGTGATGAACGACGTTGCCAATTTCAACGACAACCGCACCCTAACGGCCTGGGATGGTTTCTACGAGATTGTCTCCCGTGCCAATATTGTGATTGACCAGATTCCCGATATGCCGGACGGTCTTTTCATTGATGGGTACAATAAGGACCAGATGCTGGGAGAAGCCAGTTTCATGCGTGCCTTCGCCTACTACAACCTCACGGATATCTTCTTCCAGGTGCCGCTCATCCTCTCCAGCAAGATTGACCCGGGTGCCAAGGAGCCTTATGCCGCCCTGTCGGCCATCGAGACGTCCATCGAAAGTGACCTCAAGGCCGCCCAGGAGCGTCTCCCGCGCGCCTATGCGTCCAAGCTGGATGCGGGACGTCCTACCTTTGGAGCAGCATCGGCCCTCCTCGCCCGTCTTTACATGCGCCAGGCCGGACGCGCCCGTCAGGCCGGTAAGGCCGATGCCGCTTTGTGGAACGCTGCCCTCACGGAGGTGAACAAGGTGCTGGGGCAGGAAGGCAGTGAATACTCCCTGCAGCCCACCGTGTGGAATGTGTTTGATCCCACGAATGAGGCGGCCCTCTACAACAACGAGCTCATCTTTGCCGTCAAGGCCAGCGGTACCATTACTTCCGGGTCCTGGGACCTGGGCCTGCAGTTCACCGGCTGGGAGTACGACATGGGCTGGGGCAACATGTACATGCCTCTGGAGCTCATGTGGAAGTTCCAGAAGGACGATGAGCGCTACACGGTGCTCCAGGTAACGGAGTATGCCGATGTCTATGATCCCTCCAATGTTTACTTCAAGGCCCCCGAGACCGTAGAGCAGACGGGTGCCGTGAACCAGAATCACACGGTGGGCGGGGTTACCTACACCCTTATGAACGAGCTCTCGGAGGTGTACACGCAAAAGTACAAGTTCCTCAATACCTGGAAGTACATTTACGACACGCCCAACAATATGCCTGTCATCCGTTTTGCAGAGATGCTGCTGAGTAAGGCCGAGATTCTCAATGAACTGAACGGCCCCACGCAGGAGGCTGTGGACCTGGTGAACCGCGTTCGTGACCGCGCATTCCAGGATGATGCGCATGAGATTTCCTTGGCTTCTGTTCCCAGTAAGGAGGCTTTCCGCAGCGTCATCTGCGACGAGCGCGCTTTTGAGCTCAACATGGAGTGCCAGCGCCGTCCGGACCTCATTCGCATGGGTCTCTGGAAAGACAGGATGCAAAAGTACATTGGTACCATCAAGCAGCGTTATGGCTACAAGGCCAGTAACGAAGGGCAGGAGACGGGCTTCTACGATCCAGCCTGGGCCGCCTATCCGGATGTGAACAGCCTCACGGACGACGACGTTCGCCGCTACATGCCCATCCCTTACCGCGAGGTTACGCTTAACCCGGTCCTGAAGGATGCAAGAACGCTTAAAGCCGAGTAATGCATGAAACGATTTCTGTTAATACTCATGTTTCTTTTCCCGATACTGGGCTGTTGTTCAGCCCAGTTGAAGGAGCCTCAGCTCACCACCCAGGGCGGTGGCTGGGAAACCCTGGTCTGGAATTTTGACAAAATTGACGGCTGGCATTATTATACGCACACGGAGGACCCGGTGAAGGAGTTCTACTCCCTGGAAAACGGTATCCTTTCCATCACGACGGGCGCCAATACCCTGGACCGCAACAAACTGCACACAGACGCGGAGAACTACCGCGAGGGCTCCTATTCCTGGCGTCTATGCGTGCCGGTAGTTGAGGCCGGCGCCCAGGTGAGCGTAGGTGCCTTCATCTATGCCGACGACCACCACGAGCTGGACTTCGAGATTGGTTACGGAAAGGAGGAAGCCCGCCGCAGCTGCGGCGCAGGGGAGGGGGACATGGTTGCCTGCCTCACCAACCAGGATTTTCCGTATAACTCCACTTATGTGAAGATCACGCCCGGCTGGCACGTCTGCACCATCGGCCTGGAGGTTGTGGATGGCAAGTACCATGCAAACTGGCTCATCGATGGGGTACAGGTGAAGACCCTTGCTCTTAACTTTGGCCCCAGCGTAGGCTTCCTCATTGCTTGCAGCGTGGAGAATCTTCTCTTCATGGGAGATCATGCACCCACTCAGGACCACACGGCCCTCTTTGACTGGGTAAAACTGACAAGACCTGTTAAGAAGTAGACTATGCGTAAGTTTGTTATCATTCTGGCAGCGCTCATGCTCCTTTTCTCCTGCAATAAGCCGGAGGTGTTCACGAACTTTGCCTCGTCTGTGAAGGTGTCGGCAACGGGCAATGCACTTCGTTTTGCCGTGGAGCTGGATGTCGTTAAGCCCGCTGCCTACCGTATCTGGTATTGGCGGGAGGCCGATGGGGAGGCATCGGCCCGGGTTACCCGCGCGTACGATGGCGCGGCCGGCAAGGAGCAGCGCATCCTCAAGTTCCTTTATCCCGACACGCCCTATGTGTTCAAGGTAGAGGTGGGGGAAGGCGTCTTCTCTGAGACGTACAGCTTTACCACCGGCAGCATTCCGCCGGAAGTGCCCGTCTACCACGTCCAGCTGGACGAGGGAGGCCCGGCCGATGGTTACCTCATGCAGTGGCAGGCCAGTAGTCCTGGTTACCTTACTTTCTGCGACATGGAAGGGAAGGTGGTCTGGTACGAGGTGTTTGAGCAGCAGGTGCGGCACGTGTATTTTGCGCCGGAGAGGGGAGAGATTGCCCTTTTGACGGGCTTCCGTGAGGGGGTTGGCAGCCGGCAGTTCCAGCGCCTGTGTGACAAGATCCGACTGATAGACCTGGATGGAAACGTTCTCATTGACTGGACAGCCTCGGAAGACAATGTCCCTTATCCGCATCATGACATCAAGATTATGCCGGACGGCAATCTGATTTTCTTCAATGCGGCTTTGAAGGAATTTGATCTTACTTCCATTGGTGGAGATTCCCAGGTTACGGTATGGGGTGACGGATTTACCATTCTGGATCGTACGGGAAAGGTGGTTAAGAGCTGGGACCTGTTCGGCGCCATTGACCCAGTCCGGGACAATGACTATCTACATACCCTGGATTATTACTATGACCTGGTGCACGGAAACTCCGTTTCCTGGGACAGTGAGGGGAACTTCTACATTACCCTGAACCGGCTCAGCGAGCTGTGGAAGATTGACGGAAAGACCGGCGATGTGCTCTGGCGCTACGGCGAGCATGGAAACCTCTCGTTTGACGGAGACTGGCCGGTGGGTGGTCTTCACTCCTCGGTTCCGCTGGCGCCCAATCGCGTGCTCTGTTACAACAACGGCGGGGGTACCAATCCCCGTTCCCGTGCGCAGATCTACCGGGTAGAAGGCCAGACGGCTATTCGTGAAATGGATGTGGAGGTGGCTTCCGAGTACAGCAGCAAGGACCGCAGCAACGTGGAACTGCTCCCCGACGGAAAAACTTTGATGTTTGCCAGTACGCTGGCCCGCAAGTGCGTCTTCACAGACCTGGAAGGGAAACCGCTCAAGGTTATTTCCAGAACGGGTATTGCTTACCGGTCGCACTGGTTTCCGGAGATTGGTTATTAAATAGTTGGTTTGGACCTGGTTCTCTTTGGAACCGGGTCTTTTTTTGGGGTGGTGACGATCTTAAGCGGGATTTGCCGGTGAATCTTGCTTAAGATCGTCGGTTGTGATTCAACTGAAAATTGGTAGTTTTGCGCTTGCAAGATGAGTCACCCCAAATTCATACTGGTGTCGGATCCCGCGAGGCCGCTCGTGGGCACTTTCGTGTATGGCCTTGTGGACCAGCACAAGGATCTTCTGCGCGCCTATGAAAAGGTGCACGGTTATCAGAAAGTGCATGGCGGCGGATGGTATTTAAAGGACGATGACCGGAAAACCATGACCCTCTACGGCAGTTCGGGTGACTACGGCGAGCCGCGCCTCGCTTTCCTGAACCGTATTCCCAGTGAGCTGGAGGGCTATACGTTTCTATTTACACCCTTCTACGGCATGCCTGGCAACGTGCTGGAGCTGGAGGGGGTGGAGTGGATTTGAGTCGGGCTCTTCTGCCCGGGTTTGTGGAGGGGCTTTCTGGGGCTGATGGGGCGGCCGCTTTCTTGCCCGTTTTCGCTATTGGTTTGATTATCAGCCGATTGTTGGTTTTCCTTAGGGCGTTTCGGCTCGGAGGAGAAGTTGTAATGTGGTTATTGTGAGTGAGTTGGGAAAAACGGGCGCGGCTCTCTCAAAATGATCATTTTTGTTTACATGTAATCTCATAAAAATCATTATTTTTGCGTATTACCACAGACACTATGCCGATGAGAAATTCCGGATGAATTCCGGAGGAGTTAGTGAGGTTGTTGTTTTTTTTGATGGCGCGTTTTAAAAGTCTAGGTATAAAGGATTTTTAATTGACTCTGTATGGGTGATATTGAGATGCTTGTAGGCGAACTGCGCCGATTCAACGAGGAAAGGGACTGGGACCAGTTCCATAACGGGAAAGACCTGGCTATTGGCCTTTCCGTTGAGGCGTCCGAACTATTGGAAGCTTTCCTGTGGAAGTCTCCGGAGGCGGTGAATCTCGATAAGGTTCGGGAAGAATTGGCCGATGTGCTTAATTATGCTTTTCAGATAGCCGATAAATATCATCTTGATATCAAAGAAATTATGCTGGAGAAGATGCGCAAAAATGCGGTAAAATATCCGGTTGAGAAGGCTAAAGGTTCTGCTAAGAAGTATAACGAGTTATGATTGTCTACAACGCTAGTAAGGGGCAGTTTGTCCAGGACGTCCGGATGAATGTCATCGCCTGCAAGATTCTGGACCTTATCCGTCAAAAAGGGCTGAACGCAGGACAGGACCGTGAATTTACTGCATGGCAGAATTCCATGCAGTTCATGAGGAATATTGTTGATAACCCTGAAATTGAGGACGATGTCCAGATTGCTATTGAATATAATATTCCCCAGACGTCAAAGCGTGTAGACTTCATCATAATCGGTGCTAATGAAACGGGACATGACAGCATTGTCATTGTCGAGCTGAAGCAGTGGAAGGAGGCAGAGAAGGTGGATGACGATATGCATTTCTGTGTCCGAACTTTCGTTGCTAACGAAAAAAGGATAGTCTGTCATCCGTCCTATCAGGCGTATTCCTATTCCCGATTTATTGCCAACTATTCCCAAATCGTAAATGAGAACCAGATCCGTCTGGTCCCCTGTGCCTTCCTTCACAATTACAAGCCGGCCTATAAGCAGGCACTTGCGGCGGACATTTATAAGGAATGGTATACGTCTGCTCCGTTCTTCATTATGGACGAGGTGCAGCCGTTTATTGATTTTATCAAGAAGTATGTTACCCGGAAGTCTTCCAAGGGGGACCTTCTTTATCTCATAGACCATGGCAGGATAAAACCCACGAAGTCTCTCCAGGATGCGCTCTCAACCATGGTTATGGGTACGCCAGTGTTCGATTTGCTCGACGAGCAGGCTGTCTGTTTCGATATGTGCGTCAGGACCATGCTTCAGTGCTTGAAGGATCAAAAAAAGCGTACGATCCTCATCCAGGGAGGCCCTGGGACGGGGAAATCGGTCCTGGCAGTTAATCTCTTGATGCATTATATCTTATGTAACTGCAATGCTGCGTATGTCACTAAGAACAGTGCGCCCAGACAGGCATTCCTGTCAATTCTTAGCGGGAACAAGGCTCAGAATTTAGTGAGTATTGAGCAACTCTTCCGTTCTCCGTTCGGTCTTTCGAAGGTGCCGGTCAATGCTTATGACTGCCTAATTGTGGATGAGGCACATCGGCTGGTAAAGAAGATGTATGGTGACTGGGGAGGGGAGAACCAGGTGAAAGAGTGCATCAATGCTTCTTTGCTCACAATCTTTATGCTGGACGAGGACCAGGCTGTGACTACGAAAGATATTGGCAGCATTCAGGAAATACGCAATTGGTGCGAGAAACTTGGGTCAAAACTGGTTATGCGGGAAGAAACGAAACTGGTGTCACAGTTCCGCTGCAATGGCAGCGACGCTTATATTCAGTTCGTCGATAATGTTTTACAGCGCGGGGAAACGCTGCCTGTCCCGATAGGAGAGCTGAATTACGACTTCAAGGTGTTTGATGACGCCTCGCAGATGCGGGAGGCGTTGAGAGAGAAGAATAAGGAGAACAAGGCTCGCATGGTGGCGGGCTACTGCTATGACTGGAATGTGAAACACCATAGAGGGGATACGGATATTGAGCTTCCTGGAGGTTTTCAGGCAAAGTGGAATCTGGAAAATGACAAGATCTGGGCTATCAATCCTCGTTCTTTTGAAGAGGTTGGATGCATTCACACGGCTCAGGGGTTGGAGTTTGACTATGTCGGGGTCCTGATTGGACGGGATTTGACATTTGATACGGGTAGCGGAAGGGTGTGTACGAATAAGGAGGCAATTTCGAAGGATGATAAGTCTTCCGGAATTCGCGGCGCAAGTGATGAAGTCGCCCGCAGGCTTATTCTGAATACGTACAAGACATTGCTTACACGCGGGCAGAAGGGGTGTTATGTGTATTGTGAGGATGAGGCATTGAGAGAGTATTTCAAAAGAATGGTTGTAGATTAGGAAGTGGTTTCTTCGCTAGTAATACTGCTCCTCGCCGTCATCATCCTCTGGCTGCCGATTCTAGTCGGATCCTGTCAGAAAGCAAATAGGCATCAAGAGTGCCTGGAGACCATCGCCCGAATCAGTTATGCTTAAAACTGAATTCTATTTTAATTACCTGTCTTTGAATTTGTTTAGAGGTGCAGGACGTTGAGGCTCCAACAGTTTTGCAAATACATCGGTAATTTAAGAGAGAGCCGGTTTGTAAAATGAAATAATATGTCTACCTTTGCAAAAGAAGGGGGGGGAGGAACTCTACCTGTCCCTTTAGAACCTTCCAAAAAGCCGCAGACTTGCGGCTTTTTGCTTTTTATTAAGGCCCAAGGACAAGTACATAAAGCAGTTATTGTTGATTTACAGACTATTAAATAGGGCTTCTATTGAAGGCTTCAGCGCTGGAATATCTACATCTATCGTATCCCATAACTGCTCCGGGCTAATCTGATAATAGCCATGCACCAGAACGTGTCGCATTCCCTCAATGGCAGCCCATTCGATTTCTGGATGGGCTGCCTTAAACTCTTTCGAGAGCATATAGACCGCCTCCCCAATTATTTCTACGTGCTTGACAAAGCCGTAGTATATAATCGAATCGGACGTAGATTCCTTTGTGGAGTATTTAAGGCGACTGTTCTCAATCGTCTCAATAGCATCCAAAATATGTTGGATTCTTTCTTTGTCCCTAACTGGCTCTCTCATAGATCAATATTTTATCTTTTTCAACACTCTCCTGTGCAAACGGAAGCAGGTGACCTTCTTCGACAAGATCCACCTTTTTACCCACCGCATCGGAAAGGGCAACCATGATTCGGGAGATAGTCATGAGAGAGATACGGGAATTCGGATCATATTCAACAAGAATGTCCACATCACTTTCCGGGGTCTCCTCTCCACGGGAATAGGAGCCGAAAAGCCATGCCTTAACTATAGGCTGTTTCTTTAAAGCAGTCTGAAGGGTGGTGACCATCTTGTTTACTGACCTAGTCATAACAAGTGCAAATATATGAAATAATTTGGATTATGCCTCAAGGCTGCCCAGGATTTCCTCCAAAGCCGTGAATAAGAATCGCATCGGCTCTAACACATGATGTCTGATTGTGGATCTTTCCCAACACCCGACGCGAAATCGGCCAAAATCGGCGAAAATGCGCGATATGACGGCGCGCCCGACGCAATCTATCTTTATGAATGGAATAGCCCCTCTCAAATAGAACTGTTCGACTGATGTAGATGACGTTCCTCCTTCACCGGCCTGTCTATACATCTGATTAAATGGCACCATGCCCCCCCTTCAAGAGTTCATCAACAGTTTTGTCAGTTAGTGCCTTAATAAGGGTTTTTTCTTCCTGTTAAGATACAATAAGAAAGAAATAGCCGTATTTTTGTATGCTTAGTATTTAAAGATGGCTGGAACACACACATAATACGCCCTACGGCTCATGAAGCAGTGCTCAGTAGTGCTGATGGCTTCACTGCTTTCAGTTTCGGGGGGTATAATATCCGTTTCAAAGCTCCTTACAGCCTGGAGCGGTATATTGATGTTGTTAGGTGGGATGATGGTTATCTGATAGTTTTGGCCAAATACCGTCATAATGACGAACCAGAGGAGGAGTATATAGATCTCAAACCAATCCTTGACGGCCTATATATTGACTCCAAATCTTTCCTAAAACCCATCAAAAGAGTTCGCATAGCATATGCCTGATATCAAGACCATTGATTTCGTTCTAGCATACTATCTTGGCTGCATTCACCGTCTTACTATGGTGGGTGTTATTAATAACAGACTTATTTTGTACAAGAGATGACGTTCCTCATCGAATCCATAGCCGCGTGCCTTGCATTCACTCTATTTGTCTTCTTGATGTCCCGAAATCCCATCAAGCAGATATTCAATTACCCTCCGGCCATCATTGAGCGCTGCAAGTCCCTCGGCCTGGTGGATGATTCCAATCGGCCCGGCGGCCCTGTCTTTTATGCAAAGAAGCTTGTCGCCATGCTCTGTTTCGGAGTCCTGCTTGGTCTGCTGGTTCGCTATGTCAACGGGTGCACGACCTTCTGGAGCGGAGCGCTCACAGCTTATGCTCTCTGGTGTGTTGTGAATTGGTTTGATGCTTTTGTTATGGACTGCCTCTGGTTTTGCCACGACAAGCATTTCATTATCCCCGGCACGGAAGATATGGCCGCTGACTATCACGATTATTGGTTCCACATCAAGGGTGCCCTCATCGGCATGGCGTTGGCGATACCCGCTGCGCTGATGGCCGGAGTAATCGTTATTCTTTAACAACATGGCAAATATTATCTAATACAAAAATAGCAACTCCATACGAAGGATATTGCATGGTTACATTGTCGAAGTCTTAGGTATTTGCTAACTTTGTCTTCGAAAAAGGGAGATACAGTTTGCAGTAGATACGCTTTATTTACACCGGCAAATTGTATAGAAACTAATATCAATATTATGAGACGCATACTTCTAAGTCTTCTGTGCATGGTGAGTTTATCCGCATATGCACAACATACTGTTGTCGTCAATCCTGATGGCACGCACTCCGTCGTCATAAACAACGGGAACAGTGCAACTATAGTTAATCCCGATGGGACTCATTCCACTGCAATACATAACGGCAACAGCACAACTATAGTCAATCCTAATGGCACACACTCCGTCGTCATAAACAACGAGAACAGTGCGACTATAGTTAATCCCGATGGGACTCATTCCACCGCAATACATAACGGCAACAGCACAACTATAGTCAATCCTGATGGCACTCACTCCGTCGTCATAAACAACGGGAACAGTGCAACGAAAGATAACCCGAAGTGGAAAAAATGGTGGACTCGCAAATCTAAAAACAAAAAGAAAGGTTCATCCGTTAACGACCAGCCTGCATACTAAATTCGAATTTATCGCTCACTTCGGTGAGCGTTTAATATGAGAAAAATGTGTACCAATTTGGTACTTGTTTTGAAAATACATATATTTGCATTGAAAATAAAGAAAAGTTATGCTCGTAGTAAGTAGTAGAGAATTCAGAGCCAATCAACGCAAGTACTTTGATCTGGCTCGTACCAACGATGTCGTGATTACTTCAAGGTCTCACGGCAGTTACCGCCTTGTCCCAGTTATGGAAGACGATACTCTTATCGACAGAGCAACCTTGGATGCTAAAATCCGTCAGGGTATTGCCGATTACGAGGCTGGCAAGGTGTACCGGATGAACGAGGGCGAGAGCACCGAGGACTTCCTCGGCAGGATGATTAGCGAGGACTGATATGTACACCATCGTATTCACCGAAGATGCAAAAAAAGACCTGAAGGAACTCAACAAAAAAGCACCACAGGCCGTATCCAAACTATCAAAACTTCTTGACGAAGTCCGGGAACACCCTCGGACGGGTACTGGTCAGGTGGAACAGCTTAAGGGCTACGGTGGTTCTGTCTATTCCAGACGAATCACCAAAGAGCATCGGCTCGTCTATAAAATCTACGATGAAGTCGTCGAGGTACTTGTGCTCTCAACATTCGGCCATTACAGATAACGATTTACCTACTTAGTCTTAGTAACGCACTAATGCTATAAAAGAAATAAGAACTATTGCATACATTAATTCGTTGATAAAAAAACGATTGCTGTTCAAGTTCTTATTTGCTTTAGGTTCCCGTTTTAATATAAATTGTGTAACAGATGTAGTAATAAAGAATTCAGGGTTTTGTCGCGTATTTTCGCGCGCGTGCGTTGTTTTTATCGGAATTTTGTTATATTTGTAAGGATTATCATTAAACTTGAAACGTAATTAATTTCATATGAAAGAAACTATCCATTACCTGAGTCTGGCAGCGGCAGCTGCTGCAGCGTTCCTCATGCCTTGTGCATGCGGCCTCGTCAATATCGAGGAAGTAGATAATATCAATACAGAAGTCACTGTAGCTCCCGGTACTGAAGTCACCGTCATGTCAGAATACTCCAAGACCCTTGGAGAACTGCTTACATCCGGCACGGACGGCGTTCTCACCGTTACCGCCGAAGGTAATTACGCCATTTCCTACCAGATTGTTGACGGCCAGTCCCTCGGAGACGGATTCACCTTTGACGCCTCCCAGTTCGCCATCAGTTTATCGGATTCCTACCATACCTCCATCAACCTCAGCGAGGCAAGCATTCCCGCCAATACTCCAATCGAGTACAATCCTGCAGACAAGCAGGCAGTCGCCGCCCTTTTCCCGGAAGTCAACATAGATTTCTTCGAGAGCCTCCTTTCCCAGAATTACGCCTTCAATTTTGACCTTGACTGCTCCATCTCCAATTTCCCGGAGCTTATCAAATCCATCCAGAAGGCAGATCTTGACGGCTCTATCTCATTCACTATCAGGCCTTCCGGCATTCCTTTCCAGAAATTTGTCTTCAAGAAAGGCACAAGCATCAGCTTTCCCTCTTTCTTTGTGTTCGACTCCTGCAGCAATAAAGATTTCGACCTCACCGGAGGCAACGTAATAACCGCCAACAAGGACGTAAACGTCCCCATGAATACCGGCATTTCATTCACGCTTGCCCTCAAGTCGCTCGATTTTGGAAACGGCCTTGCCACCAAGGGCTCCCTCCCTCTGTCCGGCAAAGTGGCCATGGACGGAACCATTTCCATCTCCCCTTCTGATTTTACCGGAGCAACAACCAGTATAAACCTCTCTGACTATCCAATTCTTACCCCTTATCTCGGTGAAGGCTTACACAATATCGTCGTAGTCAAGTCAGATACCGCACTCAGCACCTTTGCAGTAGACTGCGATTATGCGGCAAACAATGTGGCAATCAAAAACGCCACAATACAACTTTCCAAGGACGCCATCCCCACGTTTGATGCAGGTAATTACTCCGTTGCAATAAAGGATAAGCTCCCCAAGGAACTTGTGGACGGAAATCCTCAGATTGAACTCTCTGACGTCCAGGTCAATATGTCCCTTAACAGCACACTCCCCTTCGCCTTCGGGCTCAATGCCAACCTCGTAACCCTCAACGGCAGTTCTGTTGTCCGCAGTTATGAACTTGGTCCTCTTGAGTTTGCTGCCGGCGCAACCACCAATTACAGCCTCGGTACCCATGCAAACGGAGAGGAAAGCGGCGTTATCTATAAGGAAATCAAGGACTTGGGTAAGCTCCTTAATCCCGTTCCTGACAAGGTTGAAGTAAAGGATTTCGAAGTCCTGTTCAACGACAGCCAGTGGCTCACGGTAGAGTCCGGAAAGAATTACGGCGGAACCCTTTCTGCCAACATCAAGGCTCCCCTGTCATTTACTGCAGATACCAAGCTCAGCCTCAGCCTCGCAATGGACGACATGCAGGTTAACCTCAATCAGGTCAACGGCCTTATAAAGGGAGATACCAGGGCCATTGTCAAGTTCTCCTATGAGAACCAGATTCCCCTGAATTTCGACATGACCATGGTTGTCAAGGACGAGGACAAGAATGTAATGAACGGCGTGGCTCCCAAGGATCCCGTCAAGGTGGGCGCAGCTACAAAGAACGGTGCTGCAAAGGGAGATGTGAGCATAGAACTCACCATTCCTTCCGGCGGTAAGATGGTCAAGAGCATCGGATTCACCGTCACAGCATCGGCCCAGGATCCCGATCTTTGCCTGAGCCCCAACCAGAAAATATCCATCAGGAATATTACCTTCTGCCTGCCTGACGGTGTCACCACAGATCTGAAAGACCTTGTAAAATAATTATAATCAATAATATTGTACATGAAAACTGCTAAAATTCTCCTAGCATCATCCATGCTCTTCCTGGGAGTGCTCTCCGCAAATGCCCAGGACTTCAGGACTGGTTACTTCCTCGGAGGTTATCAGTATGCCTACCGCATGAACCCTGCCTTTGCCAGCGAGCACAACTTCTTCTCCGTTGGCCTGGGTCAGTTCGGCGCCAATATCCAGAGCGACTTCGGTTTCTCAGATTTTGTAAAGAAGGATGCTTCCGGCCAGTATGTGCTGGCTCTCAACAATTCCATCTCTTCAGAGGAATTCCTGAGCGGCTTCAATGACGGACTCAACAAGTTTGAACTCTCTTCCAATATCAACCTCATCTCCAGGGGCCATTGGAACAAAGAGAAGCACTCTTTCTCCACCTTCGACCTCTCCATCAAGACCACAGACCGCCTTGACCTCCCCAAGGACATTTTCCGTTTCCTCAAGGACGGTTCTTCCAACGGTGCAAACTTTGACTTCTCCGGTCTTGGCCTCACCTCCAGGAACTATCTGGAACTGGCATGGGGCGTAAGCAAGATTGTCAAGAACGCATTCTCCTACGGTATCCGCTTCAAGGGCCTTGTCGGCCTTGCAAATGCCAGCCTTTCCATGGATACTTTCAATGTGACCATGGCAAGCAACAACTGGGCTATCAATAGCAAAGGTTCCCTGTCCGGATCTGTTCCGTTTGCAGAATTCACAACCGATGGTGACGGTTACCTTGACCTCACCCACCCCAAGATCAATGCAAGCAAGCTTACCAAGAACCTTGGACTGGGCGGCGCACTGGATGCCGGTCTCAGCATCAATATCCTCCCCTGGCTCACCGTGTCGGCTTCAATACTTGACTTCGGCTACGTGAACTGGGCAGATGAAATCCTGGGCGTATCCTCGTTCAACGATTCCATAACTCCTTCATCAGCCGCAGAGGACAGCGACCAGGTCTCCCAGTTTGTAAGCGCTCTCCCCCAGATGCTCAAGTTCACACCTCAGACCCCCGCTACGGAACCCAAGACCCTTGGCGCCGGCTGGGAAGCAATTCCCTACCGCGTAAACGGTGGTGTCGAGCTTCGTGTCCCCTTCTACCAGAGACTCTCCGTAGGTGCCCTCTATACCTTCTACGGCGGCAGCTTCGCTTTCAATACAAATGATATCCTCCTGTCTGCAAACTGGACTCCCCTCAACTTCCTGAGTGCATCCGTAAGTTCCAGGCTCGGAGACAGTTTCAAGGTTCTTGGTGCTGCTGTGAACCTCCACCCCGGCCTGTTCAATCTCTTTGTGGGAGTTGACGCAGTGTCCATTCCTCTCAATCTCGTGAACATCGGCGCACTCCTTCCGGACAGCGTTCCCGCTGCTGTTAAGCAGTATGCCCTTATGCCCGCAGACGATCTCAACCTGAATGCATATGTAGGTCTTTCCTTCGCCCTTGGCAAACGTCAGATATACTACCGCAAGATGAGCAAGGCCATCATCAAGGAACAGAAGGAGAAGGCCGAGGCAAAGGCCGCGGAGAAGAAGGAGAAGGAAGAGCAGAAGGCCAAGGAG
>JAEEGK010007655.1_pt1 | contig 25716 bp, 16 predicted proteins | sample 8958771 | NCBI WGS metagenome assembly JAEEGK01 (sample SAMN16246547, study PRJNA631951) | gut metagenome | biome: gut microbiome; feature: rumen; material: SC-attached | host: Bos | place: Iran: Karaj | collected 2018-10
TCATTTTATTAATTAAATCCCAAGCTTGTGCTTTTGCTAATTTATTATTAGAATATATTAATAGGAATTATTTATTAGATATGTATTTTTTAATAATATTTGAAGGAATCCCTAAATTTATTTTTATTATAATAATAATATTTTTAAAAAATATAAAAATGAATTTTGGAATATTTAATAAATTAGATTATATAATTTTATTTATTCATTTTTTAACTGGATTTTTCTATAATTATACTAAATGCAAAATTTTTGAAAAATTAAGAGCTATACATCATATTTTAGTTTTATGTATTTTTGAAATTTTATTTCCTTTATTTCATTTAGATTTCAAATTTAAAATAATATATTTAATTATTGGATTTATTTCTCTTTTTGGATGTTTAATTTATTGTGAAATTATTATTTTGCATTTTTGTGGTTTAGATAAAAAAACAATGAATAATTTTCTTAATTTAGCTCAAATTGAAATTGAAAAAGATTTTATAGAAGAAACAAATTTATATTAATAATGATTATATAAACATTATTTAGATATTTATTTAATAAATAATATAATTTGTAAGAATTTTTCTTTTTCTAAATATCAATATGTTTTTAAAATTATAAAAATATATTATTATTTTTTTATAACATTTAAAAAAATTGATTAAAACGAATTAAAAATGAGATGTCCAATAATATTAAATTTTGATTCAAAAATTATTTATATTATATTAGTAAGTATTACTGTAACAATAATATTTAAATATGATAAAGAGTATAAAAAAAATTTTTTCCAAGAAATAGCATCTTTAACTTCAATAACAATAAGTTTAATTTGTTTATATATAAGAAAAAAAAAATCTAATTTTAAAGAAAGTGTAGAACCTGAAATTGTATTTAAAAAAAAAGAAACAGAAAAAGGTTTTATAATATATAAAAATGTAGAATCTGAAGAAAATGAAAGTGAAGAAGAAGATTCTACAATTGAGCCTTATTTAAAAGAAGAACATTATATGATTATTTTATTTTATTTATTATTTAATATTATTCCATTTTTTAATAGTTCACAAATTTTTCAAATGAAAATTTATTCTTTTTTATCAAATACAATTTTAATTGGAATTATATTAGTTATTTGTTATAATAATGCAAATTTATATTCTCATCAGTTTTTTAGTATAATCATATTATTTTCATCAATGTTTTTTTACTCTTTTTTTATAAAAGATGAAATAAATTTTGTTAATATAATAATTTCCATTATTTATTATATTTTAACAGGTTTACTTTTTGGTTATTTAAAATATATAATGGAAATAAAATTTATAGATCCTTTCTTTATTGTAATTGTTTATAACACATGTTTTATTTTAAAAAATATTTTGGTTTATATATATAAAAAGAATCAAAATGATATTTTTTTTAATTTTGAAATTCGGTTGTTGGGAGAAGTAGAATTGTATTGGTATTTTTTATCATTAACTTTTCATCCTATTTTAAATATTTTAATTGGATATTATTATACTCCTTTTCATCAAACTTTTTGTGAAATTCTTGGTAATTTTATTTATTTATTTTTAAAACATGAAGATGAATCTACTCAATATATTCAAATAATTATAGGAATAATAAATTTATTTTTTTCTCTTGTTGCTTCTGAAATTGTTATTTTAAGATTTTGTGGTTTAGATATTAACACTAAAAAAGAAATTCATGAAAGAGCTAAAAATATAGAAATTACTGATTCAATTAATGTAACAGATGATAGTGAATTTTCAGATTATTTTCTTTAAATCTTTATTGTTATATTAATTATAGTTACATTCTATTGAAAATTTTTTATGTATTATTAGATTTATTATTATAATTAAGATAAAAAAGTTTAATTAATTATTTTATGATTTTTTTTTAAACAATTAATAACAATTAATAAAATTCAAATTACTTATTATTTAAACTTTTTGATTATCATTTTATTAAAAAATATTTAAAATATTTTTAATAACCTAAAAATATTTATCAATATTTATATAAATTACTAATTTTTCTTTTCTAATATATTTTAGATTTAATTATGAATATATCACTAATTTTTTAATTTAATTTATTAAATTTTTTCTAATATAATTTTTCTGAATTTCATATTAAATATAATTTAACTCTCAATTGTTATAAAAATATTTGACATTAATATCTCAATAATTTATTATAATTAATATTACAAAGTATTCTTAATATAAATTTTTAATTTACTTTTACATTTTGAAATAAATGAGAAATCTATATAAAAAAGGATTAAATTTATTTTCTTCAAAAAGGAAAAATCCATTTAAAATATTATATAATGATATAAAAACAGGATTATTAAATACTAAATTTGAAGAAAAATTAAATGAACCAAAAGAAGAAAAAAATATAAAAGAACTACAAAAAGTAATAACTAGAATAAAAAATATATTTGTATCAAAGACAAATTGTTCAAAATTTAATTATCATCCTTTAATTAATTATACTATTGGTAAATATGGTGATTATTCATTATATTTAAAAACAATTTTTGTTGAAATTTCATATTATAAAAATAATGAATTAAAAAAAATAGAAAAAACCTATTTTAATCCAAATTCAAAAACATTTGCAGTTAATTTCCAAAATTTAACTTTTATATTTTTTATGAATTATAGTAATGTTCAAATTATTTTAGATTTTAAAGAATATTATAATATTTCAGCTTCACCAGATTTAAAAAAGATAAGAAAAAATTATATTGATTTATCAAATAATAAGAATAATATTATTAATAATTCTAATTTAGAAAATTCAATTAAATTTAATTCAACAATTGATTATTCATTAAGATTTAATAATAATGATGGAATAAAAAATTCTTTTGAAGAAACTAAAGATAAAATAATTGGATTCAGTTGTATTAATCATAATAATATATATGAAATTAAATATGGATTTAATAAAATTGGAATAGATGGATTTTATGAAATTAGAGATGATATTAAATTACCTTATAAAAATCCTAAAAATATTTATATTCCTAAAAACAGTTTAGCTTTTTTAGAAATAAAAATAAATTGTGAGATTAAATATATTAAAAATGAAATTCATAGAAAAATTCAAATTTTAAAACTTTTAGGACTTTCATATGATAAAATTTTTTTTTTGGGGATTTTATATAATAATAATAAAATAGAAAATGAAGAAGAAGAAAAAATGTATTTTGAAGAGGATAATTTTAAAATATATATATTTAATTGTAAAGCATATTTTTTAGGACAAAAAATAACTTTGGTAAAAAGAGTATTTTCAGATGAAATAAATAATACACCAATAAATATAAATAATATAGATCAAAATAAAAATGATATTAATGAAAGAGTATTAAGTGTAAATAAATCAAATACAAGAAATATAAATTTAGGAAATCATAAAACAGAAAATTTAAATGATGCTAAATACAATGATAATAAATTAAATAATAAAATTAATAATATAAATAAACCTTTATCAGGGTTAAAATCATTAAGTAATTTTTCTTTATTTGATGATGATATTTTATATTCTCAAATGATTTTTAGTTAAATCCATATTTTTGTTATTAATTAATGATATATAAAGTTTTATATTTTATTAATTAATTATTAATTTAACTATTTATTTATTCAAATAAAGAATTTTAATTTAAGCTTATTTTTCAAAATATTATAAAATATATATAAAAAACAATAAATTCCATTTAATCATTCGATTGATATTAAATTTTGAAAATGATTTAATGTATTTAATTATTATTATTATTATTATTATTATTATTATTATTATTATTATTATTTTTATTATTATTATTATTATAATTATTTTCATTTAAAATTTTTTTATTATTTGTAAGTGACTTTCTTTCACTTTTTTCATCAAATTTATTTTTTTTATGTTTAATCATATAATCATAACCTCTCTTTTCTAAAGCAAAATCAGCTTGAAAAGAATAAGTATGACTTAGAATTCTTCTTTGTTCTTTAGTAAACAAATATTTTTCAATAATATTCATTTCATTTTCGCTTTTTAAATAATGAACAATATCTAATAAAAATTGTATTTCTTTATAATTTTGATGTACTTGTTGAATAGTTCTAATTGAATTTTTTTTGCAAACAAAATCAGAACAAAAACCAGGAACTTTAATTATTCTTAATTTATATTTAGGAATAATAATATTATTTTTTTTTGAATTGTCTTTTTTTACTTTTGTACTTGGAGTTAATCTATTAGGTTGATTAAATTTAGGTTTTGTTATAAAATAATTTCTAAAATATACTATTGTTGGAACTTGATTTTTTGAATCTTTTGATAAAGCTTTATCTTTGAAAAAGTTATTTTGAATATAATTTTGATAAGATAAATATTTTTCCTTTGATTCTTGTTTTTTACTAAATAAATCTTGATTTGATTCTTTTATTTTTGATTTTTCATCTTCAATATTTGAAACTTCATTTATTTTTATTTCATATTCTTTTTTATTATTATCTATATAAATCCTATCAAAAGCACTTTTTGTTGAATTTAAACGTTTTATATTATTATTATTATTTTCACAATTTTCATTTAAATTTTTATTTGTTCTACTACTTATAATTGTTCTATCATTATTAGTTTTTAAATTTGAATTTAATAAATAATTTGGATTATATCTCAATTTTGTCTCATTATTTATATTATTAATTGAAGAATTTTGATAATTTGGATTATATTTTTTGAAGTTTAAAATACGAGATATAGTTTTATTTTTTTTTTTATTATTTAATTTATATATTCTCCTAACTTCCTTTAATCTAATTTCACTTTCATCTAAATTAAAAAATTCTAAAATATAATTTTTATATAAAGTAATCCTAATAAAATAAACAGAATATTCTCCAAATAATAATATTAATTTCATAGTTCCTCCTACATTTGAAAATATATTTTGTAATTTAAGATAACTTCTTTTATGAATTTCTTTTTTTAAAGAAAATTTAATATTTAAAGATAAAAAATTATTTGGATTTTCATATTCATATTTACTATCATCTTGAATGTAATCAAATCCAGGAATAACAATTTTCTTTTTTTCTTCGAAAAAATATCCTATATCAGTTTCAATTTCAACCATTTTAAAATATAATATAATATCTTTATAATATTTTATTGAAAAAGGACGATATAATTTTTTAATAAATATTTTAAAAGGATTATCAAAATTATTAGGTTGAAAACTATAATCTGAAATATACATTCCAATAAAACCTCCTTTAATTAAATTATTTATTTCATTTTCTGATTTACAAGAAAAATTATTTTCTGTTGAATTTTCACATTTATAAAAATTAAAAGTTACATAATTCCATATTGGAGTTTTATAATCACCTTGAAGATAAATATCATCATTAATACAAAATAAATTATCATAAGGTAATTTATCATAATTATAAGAAATAGTAATTTTATTACATTTTTCAATATTTAAATTTGTAATTTGATATTTATAAGAACCATCATTTTGTAAAATTAATTTAGTTTGAAAAGCTTTAATATTATAAACATTATTATCAATAAAATTTTTATAGTCAAAATTTTCTAAACTAAAAGCAAAAGAAAAGTTATTATTACTTAATTTAACTTCAGGAGGAATTTCTTCATAATGAATTGAAGAATAAAAAGTAGGATTTTTATGATATAACATTTGAGTAAATAAATAAATAAGATATATTAAAATTGTTGTTACACATATTATTGTTAAAATTGATCCTATATGTGTTTGAAATGTTGCTCTTCCTCTTATTGTAAATAAAGGTGGAATTCCAAAAATATCTATTTGCTTTAAACATGGATATTGATATTTAACCATTTAATTTTTATAATTTTTTTATTTCTTTATTTCTTTATTGTTTTATGTTTTTTAAATTTTTTAAAATTTTTTAATACTTTTTAAAGTCAATATTTTTTTTTATTATTTGAATAAAATTTTTGAATCCTGTTCTTTATTTATAGATTCTTAAAATAATTTAAATTTTTTCTTAAATTTAAAAAATAAAATTATTAAAAATCAATTGATTGAAATTTAAAAATTATTCTTTTTTAAAACAATAGAAAATATAAAAATAAAAATGTCAAATCATAATCCAAATAAAAAACATTATTCTAAAAATAATTATATGAATATGTATCCTTCAGATAATAATAATTATGAAAATGAAAGTCCTCAAAAAAACAATATAAACAATTATAATTTCCAAAATTATAATCAAATTAAAAATATAAATTACATTAAAGAACAAGATGATTTTCAAAATAATAAAATTTACAATATTAACCAAAATTATTATCCTAGTAATATATATTATAAAGAAAATAATAAACAAAATTCAACAAACCAAAAAAACAAGATTTATGAAAAAGAAGTGGGTAAAAAAAAAAACAAAAATGAAAAAAGAAAAGAAATAAAAAACGTTCATAAAGAAATAAAAGAAATTAAAAAGCAAAAAAAAATTAATAAAGAATCAGTAAATAAAAAACAAATAAAAGATAAGAATTTAGGTGATAATAGACCTTCAAGTTATAATCAAACTATAAGGAAAATATCTTTACATAAAAATGAAAAAGAATTAAATGAAATAAAAAATCAAACTAATAAACTTAATTCAAGTGATTCTTTTTCAAATAATAAAAAAAATATAAAAATTAATACTGGATTATCAATCATAAATAATAACCCGTATAAAAAGAATTTAAAAGGAAATAAAAATAAAAATGAAATGGAAAAAAATAATGATGGAATTTTCAGTAAATTAGTTGGTAATCGTTTTGAAAATTATCAATATAATGAAAATAAAGAAATATCTAAAAAAATTAATAATAATGAAATGACTTTTAAGAATTTTAATAATGATTATAATGAAATGACTTTTAAAAATTTTAAAAATGATAATAATAAAATGAGTTTTAAAAATGAAAATAATAATGAAATGACTTTTAAAAATGATGATAATAATGAAATCACTTTTAAAAATGCTCATAATCAAATGACTTTTAAAAATGATGATAATAAAATGACTTTTAAAAATGATAATAATAATAAAATGACTTTTAAAAATGATAATAATGAAATCACTTTTAAAAATGATAATAATAATAAAATGACTTTTAAAAATGATAATAATAATGAAATAACTTTTAAAAATGATAATAATGAAATGACTTTTAAAAATGATAATAATAAAATGACTTTTAAAAATGAAAATAATAATAAAATGACTTTTAAAAATGAAAATAATAATAAAATGACTTTTAAAAACGATGATAATAATAAAATGACTTTTAAAAATGATAATAATGAAATGACTTTTAAAAATGATAATAATAATAAAATGACTTTTAAAAACGATGATAATAATAAAATCACTTTTAAAAACGACAATAATAAAATGACTTTTAAAAATGAAAATAATAATGAAATGACTTTTAAAAACAAACCCAATTATAAATACAATGAAAAAAATGAAACTTTAAACAATAAAAAAAAGAATATTAAAAACTCAAATAAATCAGAACAAATAAATAACTTAACATTTAAAAACACAGACGATATTGTAAGTGACATTTATAATCAAATTAATTTACAGAATATAAATTATCATTCAAAATATGAAGAAGAAGAAAACGAAAACTTTGAAAAATCACTTAAAGGTTATTCTAAATTTATTCCTAATAAATCAGATGAACAAAAATTTTATTCTAACAATTGGAAAGATAATAATTCTTTTAACATTAAAGAAAATATTTATCACAATAAAAAAAATAATGATTTTAATGATGAACAAAGAGATAAGATGATTAAAGATATTTTTAAAGACTTTGGAAATGAAAAAAATATTGACACTAATGTTGAAAATATTTTTTCTGGTTTAAAAGAAGATGAAAATGATTATATTAATTCTTTTAAAAGAGGAAATAATTATAATGAAGATTTTAGTAATAGTCAAAATAATAAAGATAATCTTTTTTCAAATACTATTAAAGTCAATGAAGTTTTAAAAGATATCAGAGAAGATTCTAGTGATGATGAAAAAGAAAATAATTCAAATAAAATTGATTTAATTGAAGAAGAAAATAATTTAAGAAAAAATCGTCATCTTAATTTATTTGAAACAAGGAAAAATAAAAAATGAAATAATATTTAAAATAAAAAATATTTTTTAATTTATTATTGTTAAATTATATATTAGAAAAAGTTATTTATATTAAAAGATAAAGAATTTAAAAATAAAAAATCCAATTTTTAATTTAAAAAAAAAGATTAAATATAAGATAAAACAATAATATTTTAGGGTCCTAATCTTTTCAGCATTAATGTTTTAAAAAAACTAGGATTCCCAACTTCAGGTGAATACATAAACGGTTCAACATAAGTCATTCCTCTAATAATTGCTCCTCCATAATGTAGAAAGATCCAAACAAAAGAATTAACAATATTTAAAGTTCTATGAACTTTAAAAAAATATTCTGTACTAATTAATTTTCCAGGAGTCATTGTTGTAGAATAACGACATTTATTTTGTAAAATAAAAATCCAAACAACAATAAAAAATATTAAATTTAACCAAGATAATAAAATAAAACAAGGAGGTAAAATTTTACAAAAACAAGCTAAAAATTTTTTACATGTTCCCATATTAATATAATCATCAGGTAATTGATTACTTAAATAATTCGTTATACAAGCTAAAAAAAGTGACATTGCTAATAATATTATATATATTATTCCAACTAATAAACAAAATGTTTTATATGGATTTGATTCTTGAACTGCTATATTTTCTTTTCCTGAATAAGATACATTACAAGGAAATTCTGGGTTTTGAGCTATTGAATTATAGTATTCTATACATTCATTGTATATCATACTTTTGTTTACATAACATGTTTGATTATCACTTTTTCCTATTGTATTGAAATTGTATATTGACATTGATAATGATACTACTCCTACTCCTACATAGTAAAGTGAACTCATTTTTTTATTTTTTGAAAGTTTTTATTTATTTTTTATTTAAAATAACAAATAAATAATAATTATAGTAAATATTTTCATATTTGTAAAAAGAAAAAACATAAAATGTTGTTTGTTTTGATTTTTATAAGAAAATAATATAAAATATTTAAATTTTTCATATATTAAACATTGAAATTTAAATTAAATTAAATTTAAAAAATTAGCAATTTTTTTCTTTTAAAAACTCTTCAACTTCACTTATTAAAATTTCAGTGGGATTTTTTTGTAAAACTTCAGGATCCAATCCATAAAATCCATGTCCATAAAATTCAAACTGATAAGCTTTAACATCTAAATTTTTAATTTGACTAATTTTATAAATTAATCTAATAGTATCATCTCTTAAAGGATCAGCTTGTCCGAAAAAAAATCTAATTTTAGGTAAAAATTTCAATATATCTAAATTAACTTTTTCAGGATTTAAAAAAGGATCATTATCATCATTATAATTTCCTCTATAAGCATCACAAACATATTTTAAAAAATCATCATTTAAAAAAAAATCTTGCCAAGATAACATTAAACTTAAATTCATATTATTTAAACTAGTATTACAACAAGGATATTCAGCAAGTACTAAATCAGGTAATTTAATATTTAATTTTTCAATTTTATTCTTATAAAGTAATAAAAATAATAAAGATAAAATTAATGTTCCTCCTGCAGAATCACCGCTTAAAATAATATATTTAAAATCTAAATTTAATTCATTTTTAGCATGTTTAACTAACCACATATATGATTGAAAACAATCATCAATTGCTTTTGGATATTTTACTTTAGGAGATAAATTATAATTTAATCCTATTATTGGAATATTTAATTTATTTGACCATTTTCTTAAATATGGTTCATGCATTGTTGTTGTCATTGATACAAATCCACCTCCGTGAATATGAATAAATAATGTATTTCTTATTTTATTTTTTGGACTTTTACAAAAAAAATATCTATAATATTTATTATTTTCATTTGAAAATATTATTTGGGAAGAATGAAGTAAACGAGTACTTGTGTAATATTTTTTTTCTTCATGGGATATTTTTTCTAAGTATAATGGTTTATTATCATTTACATTTAAAGTTTCTATTTCTTCTTTTATTAATTCTTCATTTATTTTGCTTTCAGTTTCTTTGTTTTGATTATTTATTTTTTGAAGTAATGATTTGATATAAGAAAGTGTTATTTCCTTTTCTTCTCTTTTTAAATATATTTTTCTTCTGTAAATTTTAGGACAATTACTAAAAATATATTTTTTAATTAAAGGAATTTTTCCTAAATTTAAAACTTGAGAAACTAAATTTTCACATCCCATCATTTGTAATTTTTTGGAATCATACATTGAACTATTTGGATATATTTTATATTTAATTAATAAAGGAATACATTTAATTACATTAATTGAATTCCAAGATGATGTTATTCCCCAAGTTACTAAGGGTCTTAAACTATTAAAATATTTTTCTATATAATCAAAAGCATCATAAATTTCTTTATCACTTTTAGGAGTAACTTTACAAATAATTTTTTTTATATCATTCCATTCATTTGAATTTTCATCTAAGTTAAATATATCATTTTTTGGAATTAAAAAGCAACTTCTTAAAAATAAACTTAAACTATCTATTTTTTCTAAAGCAAATATTAAATTAAAATATATTAATTGGTTTTCTTGACTTTTAATATTAGGTAAATTTGAAAATGTATTTATTTGAGATATTATTGTATTAATTGCCATTATTGAATATTTAATACAAAAATCTAATATATTTATTGGATATTCTGAATTTGCATTTGTTATATCTTTTGAATTATTTATTATAATATTTATAATATTTATTAATTTTGTTTTGTCTGAATCTGTTTTATATTGAAAAGAAATTAAATTTGTAAATTTTTCTTTTTCTTCTTCAAAAAATACATCAAATGATATTTTCTCGATTTTTTCTAATGATAAGTCTTTTTCATTTTGATGTTTAAAAAAATTAATTTTTAATTTTAATATTTCAAATTGAGAAATCATTGCTCTGATAATTACTAAAAAATCATATGTTCTTTTTTTGTATGAATCAGTTAGAGTATTAAAATTATTTTTATTTGATAATATTAAATTACAATAATCTTTTTTTAAATTATTGATAGTTTCAATTAATGTGTCTATATCTTTATTTAGAACATTTTCATCAATTTTTTCTCTTATTTTTTCTTCAAAATCTTTATTATTGAAATTTGGAAATTTAATATTATCTGATGATATAGAATAATCTCTTACGTCATTTTTTTCCATTATATTTATTTTTTTTTAATACCTTTTTAGAAAAATATCAATTTATACATAAATAAATAAATATTTATTTTATATTTAATGATAAATATTTTAAACATCATTTCCTTTGTTCCAAAATTAAATGTTAGGTTTTATTTCCTTTTACTTTTATTTTCATTTTTATTTATTAATTATAAAATTTAATATTTATTCTTCATAAAGAATATCATTTATGCTTAAATCAATAGGGTTTATTTATATATTTTTTTTATCTCTTTTTTTTGCTTATAATTAGTTTAATTTCATCAAAAACTTTTAATTTCTTTTTATTTTGAAAATGTTTATTTTGTTCAATTTCACCTAGAAAATAATATTATAATATTGATTTTGATTATTTCCAAAAAACAGACTTAAATTTTTCTTATTTTTTTGTTAAAGGAAAATTTAAATATAATTATTAATAGCATGAATAGAATGTCTTTGCTTATATTAAAATATAATTTTTTGCATAAATTCTAATCAATTATTTTTTTGATAAAAATCTATAAGATATATTTGAAAGAAATTTACTTCTGTTTCACAATACACATCAACTAATATTTTATAAAGTCTATATTTCTAAAGTTTTATTAATTATTTTATTCATTGTTTTTTTTAATATTATTTATCTAAAAATATTAATGTTTATTTTCACTTCTTAAATTCCTTTTCTTATATAGAATATTTATTAATATGAAAAATAAAATAATATTAACTTAAATTTAAAATTTGTTAGGTTTAAAAAAATTTAAAAAAAAAATAAAAATAATAAATAAATTATAACTTAAAATAAATGGAAGTAGGAATATGTGAAAAACACCAAAGACCTTTTGAAGCCTTATGTAAAAACTGTGAAGAGTAAAATAAAATATATAACCATCTAAAAATTAAAAAAATAAAAAAAATAGACCAGTATGTGCATCATGTGTATTATTTGATCTTCATTTAAAGCATGATATAGTTCATTTAGAAGAAGGAAGTTATTTTTTAAAAGATAAAATAAAAAATGGAATTGATAAAGGATTAATGAAAAGAGAATTTTGTGAATCTCATTTATTAGAAATAAGAGATTATTCAAATAGAATGGATAAAATAAGAAATGAAACAATAAAAAAGATTGAAGATGATTTTAATAATTTAATAAAAGTTTTAAAAAAAAGAAAAACAGTTTTAATGACTGAATTATTAGATAATTATTCTAAAGAAAGTGAAATTATTGAAAATGATGAAAGTAAATGGAATGTTAATCAAGATGTAAGTGAAAAAGTTTTATCTTTATCTAAAGATACTAATGATGTTAATTTACTTATTAATGCTAAATTTATTATGGATGTTTTAAAAGATTTAAATGTTGATGATCAATTTAAAGAAATTAAAATTTATAATGTTATTGATACTGAACTTAAATTAAATCAAAATACTGTTTTAAGTTATGAAGAAATTTTACATCATTTAGCTAATTTTATGCAAATTTGTGAACCCAATAGTTTAGAATTTAAAGCTTAGTAATTATTAATCTTTATTTTTTTTAAAAAACAATGTCTTTAAACAAAAATATTATACAATAAGTTTTTTAATAATCAATTTTTTTAAAATATTTAAAAAATTTTATATTCAATTATAAAAAATAACAAAAATGTTTTATAAAATTAAGCTTTTTCCAGTTCTTTCTTTTTTTGTTCATAAACACTTTTTTTTTCATCTTGATTTTTTCTAATCCAACTTAAAATTTCTTCGGCTTTGGTTTTTTTCTTAGGATCATTTTTCACTTTTATCGCATAATTTTCTAAATCAATTTTAGATTTATTATCCAAAGCTTTTTCTTCATCTCGTTTTTTAAATCTTTCAGCTTCTTTCGTCAATCTAGCAATTTCTTCTTGTGAAAGAACATTTCTATCTTTATCAATTTTAATTTTTTCAACATTTTTACTACTTAATTCCTTAGCAGAAACAACTAAAATTCCATTAATATCTTCTTCAAAAGTTACTTCAATTTTAACTTGTCCTTTTTTTTTGGGTGGTATTTTCATAATAAATTCACCAAGAAAATTATTATCTTTAACAAATTTTCTTTCTCCTTGAAAAACTTTTATTCTAACTTGAGTTTGATTATCTCTTACATTTTGATAAGTCGTTGATTTTTTACAAGGAATAGTAGTATTTCTTTTAATTAAAACATCCATTTCACCTCCTTTGATTTCAACTCCTAATGATAAGGGTGTAACATCCAATAAAACTAATCTCTCTAAACCATCATCTTGTGCATTAATAGTTATCGCAGCTTGAATTGCAGCTCCATATGCAACTGCTTCATCAGGGTGGATTGACTTGTTCACTTCTTTTCTGTTAAAATATTCCTTTACCATTTCTATCACTTTTGGAATCCTACTTGAACCTCCCACCATTACAATTTCGTTTATATCCTCCTTAGTCAATTCAGCATCTCTTAATGCATCTGTTATTGGAGGAATACATTTTTCAAATAAATCACGACATAAATCCTCAAATTTAAGACGATTTATTTTAATATTGAAATCTTCTCCTTCTGCTAATGCATCTATATCTATCATTGTTTCCTGAGCAGAAGAAAGGTTCTTTTTTGCTTTTTCACAAGCTACTTTTAAACGTCTTTTTGCTCTTTCATTTTTGGAAATATCATTTCCAGTGTCATTTTTAAATTCATCTATACAATAATGGATTAATCTATCATCAAAATCTTCTCCTCCTAAATGTGTATCTCCTCTTGTAGCTCTAACTTCTAATAAGGTACCATCAACATTAAGAATAGAAACATCAAAAGTACCTCCGCCTAAATCGAAAATAAGAATATTTTGTTCATCATGTTTCTTATTGTCAAGTCCATAAGCAATAGCAGCAGCTGTAGGTTCATTTATCATTCTTATAACATTTATACCTGCAATTTGACCTGCAATTTTAGTAGCTTGTCTTTGATTATTATTAAAATAAGCTGGAACTGTTATTATCGCATCTTTAACTGTCTTCCCAAGATAATCATTCGCTTCAGAAACTAATCTCTGAAGAATCATTGCTGAGATTTCTTCAGGTAAAAATGTTTTTATATCTTCTAAATATTCAACTTTAACCATAGGACGATCTGAATTTGGATCTGGAACAACTTCAAAAGGCCAAATTTTCATATCTCTTTGAATTTCAGGATCATTATATTTACGTCCTATCATTCTTTTAGCATCATATACTGTATTTTTATAGTTTTTAATATTGTTTTTTGCTGCTTCTCCTATTAATCTTTCTGACTTTGTGAAACTTACTACTGATGGAGTCGTTCTCCCACCATCTGAATTAGGGATTATTTCTACTTTATTGTTACGCCATACTCCTACACAAGAATATGTTGTTCCTAAATCAATCCCTATTGCTGGTGTTTCATCTGACATTTAAATTTATATAATAATTATAAGTTTATTTTTTTTATTTTAAACTTATATAAATTAAAGAAAAAGTAAATGAGAAAATTATTAAAAAAAATATAATAAAAAAAATTAAAAATAAAACATTTTTAACACAAATAAAAAAATAAATAACTCCAAAAAAAGAAATAAAATAAAACTTAACCTAACTACTTAAATTTATTTTTTTCTTAAAGGAAGAAGATTTTTTAAAACAGCATCAATTTCCATAAAAACAATTTCAGGAGCTTTTCCTGCATTAATATGATAAACTTTACTGAATCCGAAATTTTTTAAATTAGGTTCAGTTTCTTCTTCCATGACTTTAAATCTTTTTAAAATAGTTTCTTTATTATCATCAATTCTTCCTCCTTTTCTTCCTAAAATTCTTTTTGTTGCTTCTTCTTTAGGACAATCTAAATAAAGAACACCAATAATATCACATTCATTTCCAAAAACTTCTAAAAATCCTTTTAAATTTTCTTCATTTCTCGGAAATCCATCACATAAATAATAAGAATAATCTTTTCCATTTTTTATCATTGTTTTCTTTTGAAGTCCACATGTTATTTTTGCTGGAACTATTTTTCCTTCTTTCATATATTTATTAATTAATTCTTTCTCTTCTGCATTTTCTTGAACTGCTTCACGAAGAAGGTCACCACATGAAAAATGATATATTTGGTATTTCTCTTTTATCATATCACACATTGTATTCTTTCCTGCTCCTGGTGTCCCTAATACAAATATTATTTTGAATTTGTCACTCATTTTTTTTTTTTTTTTATATGGGTTTTTTATTTAGTTTTTGCGGTTTTATTTTGGAATAGACATGTCATGTAGGGTGATGTTTTTAATTTTTTGTTTTTTTCATTATTTTTTTTTTGTTATTTATTTTTTTATTTTTTTTAATGTTTTTTTGATGTAATTCACTTTTTATTTTTTTTAAGATTGTTTTTTGGAATTTTGATTTAATTTTATATTTTTATTTATATTATATAAGTTTAGAAAATTTTTAAATAGTAAGGTAAATGAAGAAACATATGAAAAAAATATATAAATCATTAATATTCATTTATATTTTTTACTTATAATATTATAAATTTTTTTATGTTTGAATTTGATTTTAATTTTGAATTAATATTTGAATAATAATTGAATGATTTATTCAACTATAAAATTTACCATACATTTTTTCCTTTTTTTTAATTATATTTTATATTTAAGATTCATTTTTAATTTTTCATATTTTATTGAAGAGGTTTGTTCAATCTTGGTTGATGATTATTAGTATTAATTATAACAGTAATTACATATTTAATCATTTTATTCAATAAAAGCATTAAAACATATTTTCAATAACATCAAAATTATTATTATAAATTTCTCTTAAATATTATAAATCTTTGAAATTTCTTCTTTTTAATGAAATGAAATAAAAAAAAATAATTTTTTCTCCTTTATTTTAATGTTTTAATTAGAATATTTTGACTTATTAATTTTTGAAATCTCTTATTTCAGTAATTTCTGAAATAACTTAAATTATTTTATATCTTTTTATTCTCGATTATCAGTGTCTTCTTTTTTACTCTAATAAATAATTAAAACATTAAAATAAAATTTAATAATATAACAATATTAAACTACCTTGTAATACTCCATTATTAATATTAATACAAATAATATCATTTGATGTTTATAATTTGTTATTGAATATAATAATTTAATAATGCCTATTAAATCTTCTAATATTTTGTAGTTGATTGAATAATCTTTAATGTATTTTTTTAGTATGAATTTTTTAAATCAATAATACTAAATAAGTAGTAAATCTTTTTTTTCTTTTTTAATATTATGAACTCTTTGTCTTAATTTTAATAAATTAATTCAGCTCAACATCCTCTTATAAATTGAATTTGTTTATTATATAATGTTTTCTTTTCATTTTTATTAACTATTCAAATTAATATAACTTCTTCAATTCACTTCATAAAATTCTGGATATAAGAAAATGATCTTAAATTAATATCCGCTTTTATTGAAAAAAAATAATCTAGTAGTTGTATTTTCTTCGAAATTAAAACTGGAATTAAATGTCTATTTAATTATTCTTATTTTTTCATATATTGGTTTTAAACATTCTATTTTCTTTAACACCATTTTTATAGATTCAAAGCAATTAAACCAAAATTATTTTATTTCAAATGAAAAACTTTAAACTTTTCTCCAAAAAATCAAAAATTTCAAAAGAGCAAATATTTTTTAAATAATAATAAAGAAAAATTATTATAATTACGAAAAGACTAAAACAATTTTTATTTAATTTACATCCAATATGAAAAACAATTTCAAAGAAATCTTGTATGATTTTAAAATTGTGAAATATATCCCTTAATTATAAACAAATTTTTTCTATCTACAATTTATTATTAATGAAAAAATTATTTATATAATTTGTTGAAAGAATTTTACAATTATATTTTTTTATTAAATATTTAATTATTATAATTAAACTATTAATATTATATTCATTTATTAATATTTTATTTATTTTTTTAACTTTTATTCTTCTTTATTTAAAGATATGAATTCTTTATTTTTTTGTAAATTTTCATCTACTTTGGATAATATTTTTTTAAATTCATCAATTGATTTTTGTTGACTTGCTGAAAAAGGATCATTAATTGAATCTATATCAATTAAATTAGATTTTTTATTTCTAAACGAATTAAATGAGTTAACTTTATTTGAATTAATATTTAAATTATTATCTTCAATTTGAATATCTTTTATATTTTTTCTTAATAGAATATTTTCACTTTGGAAATCAATATTATTAGTTGTATTTAATCTTATATTATTTTCTGTATTTAAGTTATTATCACTTATTACCCTTTTATTTTCTTTTTTGATATTATTTGCTTTGATATTATTAATATAATTATTTTCATTTATTATATTATTATTTGTATTATTTTTTTCATAATATATTTTATTTTCAATGATTTTATATTCTTTTTCTTCATTATCATTTTCTAATTTATTTTTCAACTTTTGATTTTCATCATATAATTCATTAATTTTTAATTTCAATTGTTGAACTTTACTTCTATAAACTTTTATTTTATTACTATAATCAATAATAGCATTATTTAAAGATTCTGTTTTAGCATTAAATAAATTATTAGCTTCTTTAATTCCTTCATTATATTGTTCAAAACCATTTTTTAATTCATTATTTTGTTTTAATAACTCATCTCTTTCAATTAATAATTGATTAATTTGATTTTCATTTATATTTTCATTTAAAAGTTGATTATTACTGTAATTTAATCTATATTCTAATTCTTCTATTATTTTATCTTTATTTTCTAATTCTATTGATGATGTACTTAATTGATTTTTTATTATTTCATTTTCTGTTCTTAAATTATATATTTCTTCATTTAATTCCTTAAATTTTGATTCTAATACTAAAAAATCTTTTATTATAGTATTTTTTTTTTGTAATTCATTATGAAGAGAAATTATTTCATTTTTTAAATTATTATTTTCCATTACTTGGTTTTTTAAATTTTGTTCTAAGACAAAAATATAATTTTTATATTCATTAATTGATTCGTTTTGATTTGTTAAAAGGATATTTTGATTATTAGTGTTGTTTAAATTATTAACAGTAGAATTATGATTCTCCATTTTATAAAAATATATTAAAATTAAGTATATTAAAAATTATAATTGAATACATTTTTTAAATTTAAAAATAAAAATTTTTAATATCAAATAAACTATATTATTTTGAATAAGATTTTAATTTACTTCTTTTATGTTGTAAATTATAAGCTAATTAGAGATAAAAATATTAATAAATCTTCAAATGATATTAATATTGATTCTAAAGAAAATTATTATTATAAATCAGACAAATTATTTTTTTAATGAATTTTATATACTTTAATTATAGTAAAATTAAATAAATGAATTCACCTCATTCTAGTTCAGATAGTTTTTCTAAATTTTTTTCAAACAAACAAATAAATTCTAAAAGCAGAGCTATAAATTTAAATTCTGAATTTAATTCAGTATTTTCGATAAATAATAGTAATATGGATTCAATAGAGAAAAAAATTAAAAATAAATATAATTCAGCATTAGAATATATAGATAATTTAAATAGCAAAAGAGCATTTTCAAAACCTCAAAATTCATTTTATATAGATAAATTAACTGATTATAAAAAAGATATGTTATTTTCTTTTATAAATTCTCCTAATGATAGTAATACAAGAAATATGAGAATTAATTTAGATTATAATAATACTGAGAATAAAACAAGTATTATTTATAAAACAAATAACAATATAAACAATAATTTAACTTCTCAAAATAGAAATAAATCAAAAGATAAATTAATGAATAAAATAAATAACATTTTATATAATTCTCAAAGAAGAAATGAAAGTGATGAAAAAAAAATAAATAAAACAATGATATATAATAAAAGTCAAATAATAAAAAATGAAAAAGCAAAAGATAAAATAAAGCAAATATATGAAATATTAAAACCAGAAAAAGATCCAAAAAAAAGAGCAATGCATTATGAAATATTTGATGAAACTCTTCAAGCTTTTAAATTAAGAGAATTAAGAGATAAAAAAAATTATCCTTCAATTATAAAAAAATTTACAAATGGAACAGATGATAATGAATATAAAGGGAAATTAATTAAAAAAATTAATCCTCATGTTGATTTATATGATAGTAAAAAAAATGATATTGAAAATATTCAAAAATCTGTTTCTTGTCAAAGAATAATTCATATTACTAAAGTTTTAGATTCTGAAGTTTCAAAAAATAATCATTTTTCTAAAATCAATTTTGAAGATTATGGTTTGAAAAAAAAACCTATTAATTTAAATGGAAAAAAAGATTTATTTGCTACTAGTCATGAAAGAATAATTAAAAATAAATTAATTGATCTTAGTAAATTTTCTATTTTTCCTGATATTATGAGAAGGAAAAGAAAAGATAAATTATTAAATGAATATGCAAAAAATAATTTACAAATTATATCAGGAATTAAAAATGATTTAGCAAAATCAGACAATAAAAACGATAATAATAATAATAATAATATAATAGAAAAAAATATAAATAATAACAACTTAAAGAAAAAAGAAGTAAAATTCAAAGAAGAAATCCAAGAAAATAAAATAAACGAAAAAGAAGACATAAACATAGATGATTTACTATAAACTATAAATAAATACCTTATAAAAATAATATTATTTTTTAATAAAATAAAATAAAAATAAAAAAGAAAAAAATGTCGTCACCTCAAATAATAAAACAAATATGTTACAATCCAGACAATTCTCGTTTAATATTAAGTTCCTCAGATAACACTCATTACTTATGTGATATATATGGAAATAGAAAGTTAAAATTTCTAAGAGGAATATCAGGAACATCATCAACTAAAGAAAGGAAAAAATTAGCTCCATTATCAATAAATGTTAGTTATTCATCAATTCCAAAATTAAAATTTTATTCAGATTATTTTCCTATAAATAGAAAATTTGAAGGTTATTCTTTTTTTCCTAGACCAATTGCTCCTCCTTTTGTAAATATTCCTAGTTTTGATTTAAATAATTTATGCAAAAGAGAATTAGTTAATCAGTTACAAAAATATTTTTCTTCTGATGATGCTAAAGTTTTTTTAAATAATAAAGGAGAAAATATTGGTTTGTCTTTTTTTACTTGTGATTTAAATCAATTTGATTCTGCTAAAGAAGATAGTAAAAAATTAATAAATATTATTGATCAAACTATACAAGATTATAAAGAAGAAAATAAATTTAAATTTAATGTCACTAAAAAAAATCCTTTTGTTAGTGCTTTATTAAAATTTAAAAATGTTTTAGAAATGAATGGAAGTATGAAAATTATTAATGGGAAATTAATGAAAGAACCTAATGATAATATTAAGAAACAATATAGTTTTATTTATAATAAAATTAATAAAGTTGGATTAAAAAAAATAGATCATAATAAAGTTAATTTAAGATATAATACTGAAAATAATAATAATGTAAATGAGGAAAAATATGATTTTATGGATATTAATTCTATTACAAAAAGTAATGATATTACTCTTGGAAGGAAAATAAATAAAAAATTTGGTGTTTTTTCTTATGAAGAAGAAGAAAAAAGGAAAAAAGAAGAAGAAGAAAGATTAAAAAAAGAAGAAGAAGAAAAAATAAAAAAAGAGGAAGAAGAAAAAAAGAAAAGAGAAGAAGAAGAAAAATTAAAACAAGAAGAAGAAGAAAAAAGGAAAAAAGAAGAAGAAGAAAAATTAAAAAATGAAGAAGAAAATGCAGAAAATAAAAATGAAGAAGAAGAAAAGAAATTAAAAGAAGAAATGGAAAATAAAAAGAATATATCAATGATAACAAATGATACAAATTTTGAAGAAGAAAAGAAAAATGAAGAAAAAGAAAAAAATGAAGATGAAAAAAATAAAACAAATATATCATTTATATCCTTAATGTCAGAAAATGAAAAAAAATATGAAAAAATAAATGTTTTACCTGTAAAATCAGAAAAGCAATTAGAAGATAATTTAGAAAAAGAAATTAAATATTTACCAGGTTATAAAAAAGAAATAATAAAAGAAAGTGGAATAGTACAAAAAAAGATAGAAGTTAAATTAAAAAATAATGGAGATTTCTTTTTAGAAAATTTAGAATTATTAAAAAAAACAAATCCAATTGCTTATGAAATGCAACAAAAAAAAGATGAATATGATTTGAAACAACTTCAAAGACAAAGAAATCAAAATAGAATTAATGCTAAAAATGCTGAAAGAAATCATGAATTGAAAGTTAAAAAAGAAAAAGAAAATTTACTTGTAATTGATAATAATTAATGAATGTTTATTAAAGTTTATTTTGGTTTTAAGATATTTTTCCCATTTAATTTTATTACTTTAAAAAAATATTTATTTTTTTTGTACATAAAGTAACAAAAGAATTTTTTATTATATTTTTTTTTTTAATAAAAAAAATTAAAATATTTTCTTAAAAATATTAAAAATTTCATAACATCATAATTATAAATATTATACTTATTATATAAATAAATACAATAATATTTATTATGTATATTTTAATTCTTTTCCATTTTCTTTTTTTTTTCATTTATTTTATTATTATTTTTTTTACAAACATTAATAGTATAATTTTTAACAGAATCAACAATTAAATTAAAATTATTAATAACTAAATCAAGTTGGAAAATTAATTCTTCAATTTTAATAACTTTTTGAAATTTAACTGTTTTAATAACATCATTAGTAAAAAAATGATGTAAATTTTTCGAAGCTTCAACTTCATAAAAAGAATCTCCAATAGAAATAATATTAATAATTTTTTGAAAGTCATATTCCATTAAAACTTTATTAAAAGAATTAATTTTCCATAATCTTTTATCATTAGGATAATATAAAATATTTTCATCTCTTGCAGAAATTATTTTAATATTATATAATAAATCTAATATTGAAGGAAAAAACAATTTAGAAGTATAATTTATCCATTGTCTTTCTGCATTTGTTATTATATAAGTCTCTCCTTTTTGAATAGACAAATATAATATTTGATATACTTTTTTTTCTAATTTACTAATTTGTTCTATATTAAAAGGATCTTTTAAAATATCATCATAATTACATTTATTATTTAATAAAAAAGATGTACATAATAATGTATCATCCCAATCAAATATTATTACTGTTGAATTTTTTGGTTTTTTTATTTTTGAAAATAATAAATTTTTTGAAAATAGTTTAAAATAATAGTTATTACGTAAATTTGGTTTGAAATTTTCATTAAATGTTATTTGTTTTTTAGAATATATTTTTGTATTATTGTTTAATTCTGATGTTTCTGTTGATTCATCACATAAGGTTTGTATACTTTTAAGGGAATTTTTTTCTTCATACTTTATATTACTCATTCTTTTATTCTTTAATTTATTTATTTTATTTTTTTGTAGGTAAATATAAAAATAAATATAATATATTAGGTTTTAATATATTTTTCATTATTTATTCATAATTTTTATTAAAAGAATATTATTTATTTATTTATTTTCATCAATAAATAAATTGTATTATAAAATTATAAAGTTTTATATACGTTATAATGTTTTATTTTGTTGATTTATGTCTATAAAATATTGGATAAAAAATAAATATTTATTTAATTTTTCTTTTATATTTTCATCTTCACTTTTTTCTTTAATTGAAATAACATTTTTAAATATATTCATAATTTTAATAAATTTTTCCCAACATTTTATTTTATTAATATTTTTATATTGAAAATCATTAAAATAACGATAAATTTCTCCTTCAAATAATAAAGGAGGATAACTAGAATTCATAAATAATAAAATTTTATTAATAATACCATCATTATTAAAATTAATATTATCATTTAAATCAATAAAAGTAGATTCTTCAAATGAAGAAACAAAAATAGAAAAAACTTCATTAATAATAATATCAAATAAATTAATTTTCCCTTTTGATATTTCAAAAAGAAATTCTAATGAAACATTCATATCTTTAATCCAAATAGGTAAACATTGAATCCACCAATCAGAAGGATTTTGATGAGAATATAATTTAGAATTATTAATAAATTCATTAATGATTTTTTTCATTTCTTTACTTTCAATATTTTCATAATCCACATTAAATTTTTCATTACAATTTCTTGAATCTAAAAAATAATAATTATTAACATTATTAATATCTCTTTCTATAAATAATAAATTCCAATGATTAACAATTCCTAAAATAATAATTAATATTTTTTTTTTGTTTGAATTTGTTAAAAAATTATTTATTCCATTTTGGAAATTAATAGCTTCTGTTTTTGTTCCATTAAATCTTCCAAAACCATAAAAAAATTCTAATATTGAAACTTGGTAATTGTTATCACTCTTTAAAGATGATATTATTTTTTTATTATTTTTAATTAAAAATCTAAGTTGATATCTTTCTAAAGGTCCATTTGAAATTAAACTTTTTAATGCTGTTTTTTGTAAAGTCAAATTTTTTAATAAGTAATTTAAAGATTTAATATAAAATTTCCAAAATTTAAAATTGTTATTCATTTTATTTAAATAAATTGTGTTTTTGGTTTTTAAAAATTTTGTAAAATAAATCATATTAAATAATGAATAAAATCCACATATATTTCCTCCTCTTTGTTGAAGAGTTATATATTGAGTGAAATTTAATTTTGAATTTTTGATTAAATATTTTTGTTCTTTTTTATTAGATATAAAAGAATATTCTCCATTAATTATTTCTTCTAGTATTTTTCTTATAAAATTTTCGGTGGACATTAACAATTTTTATTTATCATTTTATTAAAAGCAAAAAATTGGAGAAACAATAAAATATAAAAAAATAATATAATTATCAAAATTAAATAAAAAAAATAAAAATTACATTAAATAAAATTTTTTCTTTATATCAAATTTCAAAAATTAAATAAAATAACTTTAAAAAACCTAAATTTAACAACATCCCCCAGTTTTTTTTTTTTTAGTTTTATTCGAATCTAATTTAACTCCTTTATTTTCATTATTCCTCTTTTTATTATTACTTTTTTTATGTTCATGATTGTCAGAATTATCTTCATCATAATCAGGATCTATAAATTTAAATCCGATCATTTTAAATAAATCTTCAATTCCAACTGAAGTGAAAGCTGAAGTTAATTTAAAAATAGCTCCAATTTCTTTTGCAAAATTTCTAGCTTCATCTTCTGTTACTTGTTCATTAAGATATAAATCAGATTTATTTGCAGCAATTGCAATAACTAATATTTAAATATATAATAACCTAATAAACAATATAATTATAATAATAATTATAATTATATTATAATTATATTAAATAATATATTTTATTAAATATAATCTTACTTATATCTTTAGGTGAAAATTCTTTAACTTGCTCATACCAATAATTTTTAATTTCATCAAAAGAGTCTTTTCTAGTTATATCATAAACTAAAATTGCAACTGCAGCATCTTTATAAAATATTTTATTTAAAGCTCTATATTTTTCTTGACCTGCTGTGTCCCATATTTCAAATTTTATTGTTTTTCCTCCATATTCTTCAAATGATAATGTTTTTGCACAGTAACTTGCTCCTGTTGTTGAAATTCCATTATCCTCAAAAATATTACTTGTATATCTTGAAATTATACATGTTTTTCCTACTCCTGATTCTCCTAATAAAACAACCTTACATGATTTAACATCGAAATCATCTGACATTTTTTTATATTGGTTAATAGTTTTTTAAATTATGAAATTGTTAATTTGGGAAATTTGGTTATTTTAATATTTTTATAATTTATTATAATAAATGAAATTATAAATAGATATTTCTGGTTTTTTTTAATTACTAATCAAAGATTAAAGATTATGTAATTATTTATATTTCAAATTTTTAATATATTTTTTATGTTTTGGAATGTGAAAATATATATAAATTATTAATCGTTTATTTTCAAATTTACTTAAAATAGAAGTTTATTTTTTTTCAGACTCATTTAGAAACTATCAAAAAAATTAATTTAACATAATCTCAAATTACATTTTGGTATATGATAAAAAAAATAATTATTTAATTATAAATTTTATAAACTATAAATTATAAGTTATATTATTTTTTAAAAAAAAAATATTTAGAATGCCCAAAAAGTTATATTGAATGAATAATAAATAATGGGGATTGGGGATGGGGATTGGGGATTGGGGATTGGGGATTGGGCCCAATCCCCAATCCCCAATCCCCAATCCCCAATCCCCA
>JAEEGK010007658.1_pt1 | contig 25711 bp, 24 predicted proteins | sample 8958771 | NCBI WGS metagenome assembly JAEEGK01 (sample SAMN16246547, study PRJNA631951) | gut metagenome | biome: gut microbiome; feature: rumen; material: SC-attached | host: Bos | place: Iran: Karaj | collected 2018-10
CTGTCGGCTTATACTCGTCAATCTCAGGCAACTCCAGCGGCAGGCACTCCTTCGGAATCATGTAGGGCATATCGTCCTTGTAGTATACAGGGAACGGCTCACCCCAGTAGCGCTGGCGTGAGAAGATGGCATCCCTTAGTCTATAGTTCACTTTCACACGACCCAGACCCTGCTCCGTCACGAATTTCTTCGTGGCAGCGATGGCCTCCTTAACGGTCAGACCGTTGAGTGAGAACTTGCTGCTTGCAGAGTTACACATGATACCCTCCTTGGCGTCGTAACTCTCCTCAGAGACATCAGCTCCCTCAATCAGAGGAATGATGGGGAGGTTGAAGTGCTTGGCGAAGGCATAGTCGCGGGAGTCGTGGGCAGGTACGGCCATAATGGCACCAGTACCATAGCCAGCCAACACATATTCTGCAATCCAGATGGGAATCTTTTCATCGGTAAACGGATTGATGGCGTAGCTTCCAGAGAATACGCCCGTCACCTTGTGGTCCATCTGACGGTCGCGCTCTGTGCGCTTCTTCACGTAGTCAAGGTACTTCTCCACCTCTTCCTTCTGCTCTGCAGTCGTGAGTTCTGCCACGAGGTCACTCTCTGGAGCCAGCACCATGAAGGTGACACCAAACATCGTATCGGCTCGAGTGGTGAAGATGGTGAAGTGCTTATCGCTGTCTGCCACCTTGAACTCCACCTCTGTACCCTCAGAGCGACCAATCCAGTTGCGCTGAGTCTCTTTCAGTGAGTCTGTCCAGTCAATCTCCTCAAGACCATCGAGCAAACGCTGAGCATAGGCAGAGACACGCAGACACCACTGGCGCATCTTCTTCTGAACCACGGGATAGCCGCCACGAACTGAGACACCATCGACCACCTCGTCGTTGGCAAGTACGGTTCCAAGTTTCGGACACCAGTTCACCATCGTGTCAGCGAGGTAGGCGATACGGTAGTTCATCAGCACCTCCTGCTTCTTCTTCTCAGAGAAGTTATGCCAGTCGGCAGCCGTGAAGTGCAATTCCTCAGTACCCAGGGCATTGCAGTTGTCAGTACCCATCAGTTCGAAATGCTCAATGAGTTTGATGGTGGGCTGAGCCTTGTGCGACGAGGTTGAGAAATAGCTCTTGAACATTCGTTGGAAGGCCCACTGCGTCCACTTATAGTAGATGGGGTCACAAGTGCGCACTTCTCTCTCCCAGTCGAAGCAAAAACCAATCTTATCCAACTGAGAGCGGTAACGGTCGATATTCTCAAAGGTGGTCTTCTCAGGATGCTGACCTGTCTGGATGGCATACTGCTCTGCGGGCAGACCGTAGGCATCATAGCCCATGGGATTCAATACGTTGAAGCCCTGCAGGCGCTTATAACGGGCATAGATATCCGAGGCAATGTATCCCAGAGGATGCCCCACGTGCAATCCGGCCCCAGAAGGATAGGGGAACATATTGAGCACGTAGAACTTCTTCTTTGTCTTGTCCTCAACCACACGATAGGTGCCATTCTCCACCCATCGCTTCTGCCATTTCTGTTCGATGTCTCTGAAATTGTAATCCATTCTATCTATGTTTTAATTGTTTCCGTACATATTAATTTGGGCTGCAAAGATACGAAATATTTTAGACAAAAGAACAAAAGAAACACAAAAAAATATGTTCTGATGCTTCCAACGCTATTCATACACCTTTGCGAGGCGCTTGCCTTGAAGCACGGCGAGGGCATTCTGGGCCAAAGCGCCCATCTCGTCTTCGCCTGGGAAACAATGGACAGGGGCGAGGAAAGCGATGCGCTTACGCAGACGACTCACGACATACTCGCTTCTGGCAAGGCCACCAGTAAGCAGGATGGCATCAATCTGTCCGCAGAGCACAGCCGACTCAGCAGCGATGTTCTTGGCCACATGATAGATCATCGCGTCGAAGACCAGACGAGCATGTTCATCGCCCTCCTTTTCTATGCGGCGGATAATCTCCTTCACGTCGTTGGTGCCCAGATGGGCATTGAGTCCTGCCTGGCCTGCAATACGCTTCAGCAGTTGCTTCTCAGTATATTTTCCGCTGAAGCAGAGACGGATGAGATCGGCAGCAGGGAGTGAGCCGGCACGTTCTGGCGAGAAGGGCCCCTCACCGTCAAGGGCGTTGTTGGCATCTACGGCCCTACCCCGCTCATGAACGGCAATGGAGATACCACCACCCATGTGACAGACAATCAGGTTCAGGTCTTCGTAGCGCTGGCCTATCTCAGCGGCATAGCGGCGAGCGATGGCCCGCTGGTTCAGGGCGTGCCAGATGCAGATGCGATTCATCAGCGGCGAGCCTGAGATACGGGCATAGTCGTTTAACTCGTCCACTACTCCTGGGTCTGCAATAAAGGCACGACAACCAGGAATCTCCATCCCAATCTCATAGGCAATCAGACAGCCCAGGTTACAAGCGTGGTTATGCATGGCGATGCCGCTGAGGGTGTCGCTGATCATCTGCTCGTTGATCTCGTAGACACCACCCTCCAAGGGTTTTACCAGTCCACCGCGACCAATGACGGCGTCGAAGTCCATGGGTATTTGTGCCTGCTTCAGTTCGTTGATCAGCACTTGTTTACGAAAATCCTGCTGAAGGAGCACATCGTCGAAAGCCGACAGCTCTTCAGCAGAGTGGACGATTGTTCTCAGGAGGATTGGCTTCTCGTCTTCATAGACGGCCATCTTTGTTGATGTAGAGCCTGGATTGATGACTAGAATATTCATGACTGTGGTTGTTATTTCTGATCTGCAAAGATACGGAAAAGTTGAGAATTAAGCGTTAACAGATAAGAAAAATTGCGCCTGACACACATTTTTTCTTAATTCTTAACGATTAACTCTTTTTTTCTTCGTACCTTTGCAGAAACCATCATCAACGACGTATGAAACTAAAAGATAAATTTGTCATCACCATCAACCGTGAGTTAGGTTCTGGCGGCAGGACCATTGGTAAGCTGTTAGCAGACCGTCTGGGTGTGCCTTTCTATGACAAGGCGCTCATTCAAGAGCTGGAAAAGAAATATGATTTAACGGCTCAGGAGATAGAAAGACTGAAGGGTCAGAAGCATAACTGGTGGGCAGACTTTAAGCGCAGTCTGAAGATCATGCCAAGTTTTGCAGCCCCACAGCTCATTCCTGGCAGCTCGTCCATTCCCGACTTCCTGATTACCGATGACATCTTCCAGTCGGAGAAGGAGATTCTGAAAGGTATCGCTGCCGACGAGTCGTGTGTGATGGCAGGACGAAGTGCCTTCTTCGTGCTCCGCGACCATCCCAACCACTTAAGCATTCTCATACAGGCAGGGATGGAAACCCGTATCAGTCGTCTGATGGAAAAGCGGAATATCAGTCGCGAAGAGGCCGTCAAGATCATCAAGGATGTGGACAAGGCCCGTGAACGCTATGTGAAGAAGTACACAGGCACCTCTCGTTACGACACCCGTAACTACGACCTTGTATTCAATGTCGACGGACATACGGAAGACGACATTGTGGACCTTATCATGAATTACATCCAAAAATAGCGTATAAACCTGATGGCCAAGAAAGACGGGGAGCTGACCCCGATGATGAAACAGTTCTTCGACCTGAAGGCGAAGCATCCTGACGCCGTCATGCTCTTCCGCTGCGGAGACTTCTACGAGACCTATTGTGAGGATGCCATCACAGCGGCGAAGATCCTGGGCATCACCCTCACCCACAGGAACAACGGTGCTGGAGCCAAGGGTGATGAGATGGCGGGCTTCCCTCATCATGCCCTCGACACCTATCTGCCCAAGCTCATCAGGGCCGGCAAACGTGTGGCCATCTGTGACCAGCTGGAAGATCCCAAGCTGACGAAGAAGCTCGTTAAGCGAGGTATCACAGAGTTGGTGACGCCAGGTGTGGCCCTCTCAGACAATGTATTGAACTATAAGGAGAACAACTTCCTGGCAGCCGTCCATTTCGGCAAGGCATCGTTTGGTGTGGCTTTCCTGGATATTTCAACGGGTGAGTTCCTGACAGGCGAAGGCACATCTGACTATGTCGAGAAACTCTTGGGTAATTTCTCGCCCAAGGAGATTCTTTTTGACAGAAGCCGCAAACATGATTTTGAGCGACTCTTCGGCACGAAATATTTTACCTTCCAGCTCGATGACTGGGTGTTTACGGAGCAGACCTCAAAGCAGAAGCTGCTGCGACACTTCAAGGTGAAGAACCTGAAAGGCTTTGGCGTAGACCATCTGCAAAGCGGTGTCATCGCTGCTGGGGCCATCCTGCAGTATCTTGAACAGACGCAACACACCCAAATAGGACATATCACCTCCATCTCTCGCATCGAAGAGGATAGGTATGTCCGTCTGGATAAATTCACTATCCGTAGTCTTGAACTCATCCATCCGATGCAGGACGACGGCAAATCCTTGCTCGACGTCATCGACAAGACGGTAAGCCCCATGGGAGGCCGTCTGCTGAGGCGTTGGCTGGTGTTCCCCTTGAAAGACGAGAAACCCATCAACGAGCGACTGGACATCGTGGAATACTACTATCGTGAGCCCGACTTCCGAGAGACGCTCGATGAACAGCTGCATCGTATCGGCGACTTGGAGCGTATCATCTCGAAGGTGGCTGTTGGACGTGTATCGCCTCGGGAGGTAGTACAACTGAAGGTGGCCCTGCAGGCCATCCAGCCCATTAAGACGGCTTGTCTCTATGCAGACAACGAGGCATTGAAACGGGTTGGGGAGCAGTTGAACCTCTGTGAGTCGTTAAGAGATAGGATTGAGAAGGAGATTCAGAACGATCCGCCTCAGCTGGTGGCCAAAGGTGGTGTGATTCGCGACGGCGTGAACGCGGAACTCGACGAACTGCGACACATCGCCTATAGCGGTAAGGACTATCTCCTACAGATACAGCAACGGGAGGCAGAACAGACAGGCATCAGTTCACTGAAGATTGGCTATAACAATGTGTTTGGCTATTATCTGGAGGTGCGCAATACCTATAAAGACCAGGTACCCCAGGAATGGGTTCGCAAGCAGACGCTGGCTCAGGCCGAACGCTATATCACTCAGGAACTGAAGGAGTACGAAGAGAAGATTCTTGGGGCGGAGGATAAGATCCTGTCGTTGGAGGCAAAGCTGTTCAACGACCTGATTCTTGCCATGCAGGAGTTTATTCCGCAGATACAGATCAACGCGAATATCATCGCCCGCCTTGACTGTCTGCTTGCTTTTGCGAAGACTGCCGAGGAGAATAAGTATATCCGTCCTGTCATCGATTCTTCAGAGGTCATCGACATCAAGCAGGGGCGTCATCCTGTCATCGAACAGGAACTGCCATTGGGAGAACGTTACGTGCCTAATGATATCCTGCTTGACAACGAACGGCAGCAGATCATCATCATCACAGGTCCTAATATGGCAGGTAAGTCAGCCCTGCTCCGTCAGACGGCATTGATCGTGCTGCTCACCCAGATAGGCTGTTTCGTACCTGCTGAGGCCGCGAGAATCGGCTTGGTGGATAAGATCTTCACCCGTGTGGGTGCTTCGGATAACATCTCTTTGGGCGAGTCTACGTTTATGGTGGAAATGACGGAAGCCTCGAACATATTAAATAATGTGTCTTCTCGCTCTTTGGTTCTCTTCGATGAGTTGGGGCGCGGCACTTCTACTTATGATGGCATCTCGATAGCCTGGGCCATCGTGGAATACCTGCACGAGAATGCCAAAGGTCATCCTCGCACGCTCTTTGCTACGCACTATCATGAACTTAATGAGATGGAGAAGAACTTCTCCCGTATCAAGAATTACAACGTCTCTGTGAAGGAGGTCGATGGCAAAGTCATCTTCCTCCGCAAGTTGGAGCGTGGTGGCTCTGAGCATTCCTTTGGTATCCATGTGGCAGAGATTGCGGGTATGCCTCGTTCCATCGTGAAGCGTGCCAACGTCATCCTGAAGCAGTTGGAGTCTGATAATGCCCAAGTGGGTAGTGTCGGCAAGCCAACAGCCGAGATTGCAGCTTCCCGTGAAGGCATGCAACTCTCCTTCTTCCAGCTCGACGACCCCGTGCTCTGTCAGGTTCGTGACGAGATTCTCGGCCTCGATGTCAACAACCTCACTCCCCTCGAAGCCCTCAATAAGCTCAATGACATTAAGAAGATTGTAAGCGGAAAATAGTTTTTCTTTATGAAAAGAATCCTCATCATATCCTCGATGCTCCTGATAGGCCTCTGTTTCATGACAGACATGCAGGCCCAGAACATCCACACCCAGTGGCGCCAGAAGACGATTACCGTCGAGAACGGCGGAGAGAAGCCTACCGTCATCCAGCTCCTGAGAGCTTTCAACAAGGTGTGGCACTATAAGAGTACAGACGCTTTATTGGCTGAAGCTGGCGATAAGCTGTATGTGTCGAATGATGCCACAGAGGGTGGCTCAGGCAGAGCCTTCGTCGATTGTGAGGACTTCTGTCATTGTTGGTATGATTTCGAGAATACTGACGACCACATGGTGGAGGCTCGAACCTATCAGTGTGACAACGGTCATCTGCTCTTTGCCGTCATTCTTGCGGAGGGTAAGCCGAAGGGAAAGTATTTCTGTTGCTTCTACGACTACAACCCCAAGACATCGAAGCTCACGCCAAAGGACGAGCCGTTTATTGATTTCCGCCCCTTCTGGCCAGGCTCGCATATCACCTATGCCCTCGGCGAAGGCTATCTCCAAGTCATTCTGGTCATAGAGAGTGCCCCAGGCATCGCGACGCAATACACGCATTACACCTTCAACGGCAAGCGCTTCGCCTACGATCACCTCGACGCCCTTGGCTACGCCGCCTATGATGAATCCGAAGAAGAGGAGGAGTGATTATCCGCTGTTTTTCCTTCTTTTGATGTAAAAGCCCTTTACAAAAGGCCTCTCAAAACTCGCGTATTTCTCATCAACCTGTCTTTCGGCCGCAAATACGCGAGTTTTGAGGCATTAGCGACAAACGTCTGATACTGAGAGATTTGCATTGCTTTTAGGCATTATGAACGTTTGTAATCGTCTCCTTTTCATTTACCCCCGCCACTTTATGGTCGTTCTGATGCCTTCCATGACAGTAAACTATGCTTTGTACGACAGTTGCTGATGCTTACTATACCCCTATAACAGGCATCAGCAACACTCTTACTTAGCATCTTAACGACCCCAAACTGCCATCTCTACCAAAATCCTTCATCTTTTTAGCCCCCAATCGCCTTATTCCCTTTCTATTTCGCACAATTCTGATGCCCCTTTTTCAGGCAATCTTTCTTGACAATCACCTGTAATCCATAACTTTGTACCACTCACAATGAGCCTATGTTTGGATAGGCGAAGCTCTTATGGTAAGTAGTATGCAAACCCTTTCTGCTGGTAGTTTGAAGGCACTAAACCCAACCTCCATTCCGTTGTTTCAATCAGTCTGCCGTATGTTCCCTTTTCAATTCTCGAGAGAATTCAAGACTTTACTGCCTTCAAACTCCGGTTTTAAAGCCTTCAAACCTCTCAATTCTCTCGAGAATTCATCAGCCCCCTCTGTCCTTCCTCCCAGAAGCCACACTACATCCCTCGACTTTAGTCCCTTCAAACTCCTAGAAATCAACGCTTTAGCCTTTGCGAAATTCTTCGTTGCGAAAATTTTCGCAATGAAGAATCAATAACCTATAAGTATAGTCTTTTGGGCGCAGAAATGCCTGACCCTTCTGCGCCCTTTTAGAAGTGTTTCCAGACCCATGATTCTTTTCATTTGATAGTTTTACGTCCATTCTCGATATAAATACCATGTTGTGGTTGTTTTACTTTTCGTCCTTGAAGATCGTAATAATATGAGTTATGGGGTTTAAGGTATACGGGATGGATGGCTGATGACGGACTGTTTAACTTGGCAATGCTGATGCCTGCAGAGTTATACAAACTGAGCCAAAGGAGATCGCGGCGGTTATCTGTAATGAGGCAGATAACGTCATTATTACCCAGTCCGCTATTATGGGTGTTGTAGATGCGCCAGTTATCTTTGCCGTCAAAGCTGGTGAGACCAACATTTCCGAAGGTTGCCATCCAGAGGTGGTCTTCTTTGTCGATAGCAATATCCATAATGGTATTGCTGGGCAGTAAAGAGTTGTTGGTGTTCCAATGTTTCCATTCTGAACCGTCAAAGCAGAAAAGACCATCACCACTGCCCTGTCCTATTTCTCGCCAATCACTATCATCACCACAGCAGAACCATAGTTTGTTTTTGCTGTCAACGGCAAGGCCACGGACAAGATTTGTTGTCATTGGTGAGTTAAGCTTGTTGTATTCTGTCCACGTTGTACCGTCGAACATATATAGTCCCTGATTGTCGGCCCCACACCATAAGCGATCGTTTTGGTCTATAGCCAGTTCCCAGACATTATTGCTCTTCAGCGGTGAATTGCTGCGATCGTAGCATGTCCATGCAGAGCCGTCATAAAGATATAGTCCCTGCTTTGTTCCTGCCCATAGACGGTTGTTCTTGTCAGTTGCCAAGATATTCACGGAGTTCTTTTCCAGAGGTGAGTTGTCTGTGGTGAAATAGGTTGTGTCGCGCTCGGTTATCTTGACAAGGCAAGTGTCCGATTCCCACAATCCTGCCCAAGTGCATCCATCGTTAGTAACGGCAAGGCCTAAAACCCGGTGTTCCCAAGCATTTGGCTTATAGAACAAACAACTCCACCTATCATCAGCATCATACTTCAGCAGAGACTCATGTGTAGCAATCCACACATTGCCTTTACTGTCGACGACGGAGCTGAAGGACATCGTATTGGTTGTCATTGGATTGTCTGCCAGACTGATGTGTTCAAACAGTCCGTTGGCATAGCAGAACAATCCGTCGCCACGGGTACCAATCCATATTATGCCGTTGTCAATGAGAAGATCGCTAATAATTTTGTCGGTGGGAACGTTATAGCTGGTAAACGTAAGCCCGTCGTATTTGAAAAGTTTGGTGCCACAACCAAACCAGATATTGCCATCATTATCAGCAGATATGCCATAAACCTCGTTGGTAGGAATAGGACTGTTCTTGTTGTTGAAATAAGTGAATCCATTTTCATCATATCGGGCTATGCCATAACGTGAACATATCCAAACGTTTCCGCTTTTGTCTGTGTCTAATTTATAAATGTCAGACAGATCGATAGAGATTGTTTCTATTTGCCCGTCTTTCGTAATACGACCAAACGGAGCATCTGTCGGTCCCTCACAACCAAACCAAATAGCCCCCTTGTCGTCTGGTTTTAAAGCACTGAAAGCAAGAAAAGAGAGCCACTCAGAATTTGGCGTGGTGAACGCCTCCCAGTTCTTTCCGTCATATTTATAGATGTAGTAGAGGCCTCCCACCCAGAGATTACCTTCAGTATCGAACGCCATTTCTTCGAAATACTGGTCAGACAAAAACGGGCTGTTGCTCATGTCGTAGTTAGTAAAATACTGGCCGTTGTATTTGGAAATGCCATAGTTCATAGTTCCAATCCACACATTACCATCGCGATAGGCAATACCTATCGTGTTATTGTCACCCAGACCGTCTGTACAAGTGAGAAGCGTATTATCTCCAGTCTGCTTATTGTGCTTTATCAGTCCGCCTTCTGTCGTCAGCCAGATGTTATTACCATCGTTCACCATCTTGCGTACCCAATTGTGGGAAGTTAAGCTCTGCCAATCAGACAATTGTGCCTGAGCATGAAGCGCAACGGCCGCAACGGCCCAAAATACGATTATTAGTTGTTTCATTTTTTATGTTAATTACTATGTTTGTGATAGATAACTTTTGAACTCACATTATTTAAATGCTATAACTCTTTTTATATAATAACCAAAAAGAGGTGAAAAGACTGCATCAAAAAGCGTTAAAGTTTCATAAACAACCTCATTTTTGTTGTGTAAAGAGGGTAAAATATCTATTTCCACCCTGAATTTGTAAAAAAGGCGGAACTGTTCAATGCTTATTTGAAGCTAGGTTACCGCCAAGTGACCATTACAAAAACAAGCACAAACAGCCCACGCCTAATGACGCGAGCCTTTTGTCTGCTTGTTCTCTTTGTAATTGAATGTTTGGCGGTATTCAGCTTCAAAGAACAAGAGCAAAAGCTCAAATCTAAATTTCAAAACATACGAACAGAAACGCTATTCTGTAAGTTAACTACGTTGACTTTCTTCACGGCTCAGCCAATTATGCAAGCATATTGGCATTCGCTCCTTCGAAAGTAAATAATTTGTTTGTTAATTCTCTGTGACCTCGTGAGGCTGAGCCTCAGCAAAGGAGCTCGGTTAGCATTGTTCGTTTTGTTTCAACTTCATTGGCAATTATGTTTTAAAGGGTTTAACATTGCTATATTTGTTTGATGATGTCATCTAAACCGATTACTTCTATTTTGGGGAAGTCAATCCTTTTGAGTATATCGAAATGGCTATCTTCCGTTACTACGAATTTTGCATTAGAAGCAACAGCACAATCCACAAACTTATTATCATCAGGATCTGCTTCTATCAATTTGAAACGGTAAAATGGATTCACGAAAACCGTAAATGGGTTATTGGTTATTACTCCAAGGGCAGACTCAGCAAATTCAGGACTGGTATAACGCTCCAGAATTTCTGCGTACTCTTCCAGAATCTCTGTTGATACGCACAGTTCATTCCTACCATCAAGCAACGAAAGCCACAAATCGTGATAACGACTGCGGCGGGAGATGCATTGGAGAAGGCTGTTTGTATCAATGACCAGTCTTGACATCGCTGTGTTTTATTTTGAATGCAAATCCATGTGGCGAAGATCATCAAGTTTTTCCTGATTCAGAATACCCTCGTCCCAAAGATGGTCAGATTCTGCATCAAGTCGCTCTTGAAAATGACGAGTTAATACGGCCTGTATTTCACGAGCATACTCCTCACTATTGTTGAAGGAAAAAAGCTTCAACAGATGCATTTGTGTGGGATTTAATACAGTTGTTTCCATAAATACAATATTTATTGTTGGCAAAGATAAGAAATATTTCCGAAACATGCAAGGATTAAGGGAAAAAGTTTCATTGTTTCTTGCCGGTATCGGCAAAAAGCGGGCTCTTTTCAGCAAGAATTAGCAAATAAACTTGCCGATAGTCAGTATCGGAGGGTGATGCCTTCGGAGGTGACTTCGAGAGTGGCCTTGGCACCAGTAAGGAGAGGGAAGTTGCGAAGATGGGCGTGGCCTACGGGGAAGTCGTAACAGACGGGGATGTTGTAGTGGCGAAGGTATTCGTGGAGCATCTCGTACATATCGTCAAAACCGTTCTCTGGATGTTTGTACTTGTTGAACTGGCCCACGATGATGCCTCGGACGTTGGGTAGCAGGCCTCGCATCTCCATATTGTGGAGCATACGATCCACCTTGCTCATCCCTTCGCCTGTATCCTCCATAAATAGGATGATGCCAGGCAATAGCAAGGGATCGAAGTCGGAGCCAGCGAGATCGTTGTAGACAGACATATTACCACCCACGACGATGCCCTCTGCCCTACCCTCGACATTGAGCGGATGAGGTGCTATACGGTATTCTGGCAAGTCGCCTTGCAGCATACGACGCAGACATTGGCTAACGGTATCATTGCCCTCATAAGTTATCAGAGCGTGACACATCGAGCCGTGAATGCCCTTTACCCCTGCCCTCGCCTCAGCACAAAGCAATGCTGTTATATCGCTGAAGCCAATGATGAGTTTGGGATATTGGCGCAGGGTATCAAGAGACAAACGGGTGAGCAGATGGGTTGCCCCATCGCCACCTCTCGAACACATAATCGCTTTGATTGATGGCTCTTTCAGGGCCCAAAGCAGATCTGATAGTCGTTCGTCGATGGTACCTGCAAAGCCGTGATAGTCGTTGAGGGTATTCTTCCCTATGACACAATGATAGCCCCAGCTTTCGAGTGTCCTGATGCCTCCGTTGATGGTTGTCGTATCTGTCGCACTTGAGGGCGAGATGATGGCGATGGTGTCACCTTCATGCAAAAACTGGGCTTGGACAACAGTCATCCAGCCCAGTAGCATCAACAGCAGGATTCTTTTTTTCACGCAGACACCTTCTTTTTAGCCCTTACCATACACCAGACGCCAAGGATGATGAAGGGTATGGAGAGGATCTGACCCATGTCGATGGGCAGCGAGGCCTCGAAAGCTTCCTGAATCTCCTTGGTGTATTCGATGAAGAAGCGGAAGGTGAAGATATAGGTCAGACAGAAGCCGAAGTACCAGCCTGTGCCGATCTTCTCCGGCATCCGCTTATGCAGATACCACATGATGGCGAAGAGGATGGCGTAGGCGATGGCCTCGTAGAGCTGTCCTGGATGGCGAGGCATCATATCGACACGCTCGAAGATAAAGGCCCAGGGCACATCTGTAATCTTGCCGATGATCTCAGAGTTCATGAGGTTGCCCAGGCGGATGAAGCAGGCTGTGGTGCCTGTGGCTATGGCGATGTTGTCGAGTACCGTCCAAATGCTCAGTTTCGTGTTGCGGACATAGAGCCAGAGGGCAATCATCAAGCCCAGCGTACCACCATGCGAAGCCAGTCCTGCATAGCCTGTCAGGAAGAAGCCAAATGTCTCGCCTAGCCAGCTGCCGTCATTGCCGATACGGATAGGCAGCAGCATCTCCACAATCCCCTGCCATGAGGTCAGGAAGTCCTGTGGCTGATAGAAGATGCAATGCCCCAGACGAGCCCCAATCAGGATACCCAAGAAGCAGTAGATGAAGAGAGGGTCGAAGAGTTCGTCCTTGATTTGTTGCTCCTTGTACAGTCGCTTAACCACGAAATAGGCCAGCGCCAAGCCGATGATCCACATCAGTCCATACCACCGTACCACAATGAACGATAGGCGGAATGCCACCAAGTCCGGATCCCAGACAATATAAAGAAGGTTATTTATCATTGATGTCATGTTATTTATATCAAGAATTAGAGAATTAGAGAATTATTTAATCGTTGATAGAAGTTATCATGATTAGGGATGAACTTATATTCGAGACTTGTTGTGCCAAAGTTAAGGAGCAGACCTAATTGATGGTGACCCACATGAAGATAGTTGATGAGTTGCGATTCGAATTCGCCCGTAATCTCACTAAAGGCTTTAAGTTCCACACCTATCTTGCCATAACAGAGGAAATCATAATAGAAGTCATGTTCGAGTATCACGCCATGAAAGCTAAGTGCAATATGTTTCTCCCTTTCATAAGGGATATTGTTCTCTTGTAGCAAAACCTCAAATGCATCTTGGTAAACCTTTTCCTTAAAACCACATCCAAGTTCACGATGCAGCTGCATCGCTATTCCTAACAGCTGTTTTGATTCTTCTTTATAGATGTAGTCAGGCATATAAATTCTCTAATTCTCAAATTCTTGATCTTTAAAATCAAACATTGAACCTGAAATGCATGATATCACCATCCTGAACCACGTAGTCCTTGCCCTCGACGGCGAGCTTGCCTGCCTCGCGGACAGCGGCCTCGGAACCGTACTGGATATAGTCGTCGTACTTGATTACCTCGGCACGGATGAAACCCTTCTCGAAGTCTGTATGGATGACACCAGCGCATTGCGGCGCCTTCCAACCCTTCTTATACGTCCAGGCCTTCACCTCCATCTCTCCAGCGGTGATAAAGGTCTCGAGGTTCAGTAGGGCATAGGCCTTCTTGATGAGACGGTTCACACCACTCTCCTCCAGGCCGAGCTCCTCGAGGAACATCTGCTTGTCCTCGTAGCTCTCAAGTTCTGCGATATCCTCTTCCGTCTTGGCAGCGATCACCATCATCTCTGCGCCCTCTTCCTGAGCCAACTCCCCTACCCTCTTGGTAAAGTCATTACCACTCTTGGCATCAGCCTCGCCCACATTGCAGACATAGAGCACAGGCTTCGACGTCAGCAGGAAGAGATTGCGGGCACAGTCTTGTTCGTCCTTCGACTCGAACTCCACCACACGGGCATTCTTGCCCTGATCCAGCGCCTCCTTATAGGCCTTTAAGACCCCAAACTCCAGTTTGGCGTCCTTATTGCCAGCAGCTGCAGCCTTCTCCGTCTTGGCCAGACGGCTCTCGATGGTCTCAAGATCCTTCAGCTGCAGTTCGGTATCGATGATTTCCTTATCACGGATGGGGTCGATCGTGCCATCGACATGGGTGATGTTCTCATCCTCAAAACAACGCAAGACGTGGATGATGGCATCCGTCTCGCGGATATTTCCTAAGAACTTATTGCCTAAGCCCTCACCCTTCGAGGCGCCTTTCACCAGACCAGCGATGTCTACAATCTCACAGGTGGCAGGCACGATGCGGCCAGGATGCACCAATTCGGCGAGCTTCGTCAGTCGCTCGTCAGGAACGGTAATCACACCAACATTGGGTTCTATCGTACAAAAGGGGAAATTTGCTGCCTGTGCCTTCGCACTCGACAGGCAGTTGAACAAAGTGGACTTACCCACATTCGGGAGTCCCACAATACCACATTTTAATGCCATTTTCTTCTATAAACGTTTATTTCTGGGTGCAAAGGTACGATTAAGTAAGCAAAAAACCAAAATAATTGGTGGAAATTGCTTATCTTTGCACCCAATAACAACAAATGAATAGAACCAATGAAGAAGTTTTTATTATCAACTATCGCCATGATGGCGTTTCTGATGAGTGCCAACGCTCAAGTTTCTGAACCCCAAAACACCCCTCAGCTGGAGTTTGCCCTGCAACTGAAAGTGACGCTGGGAGAAGCTTATTCCTGTGGCGAGACCCAGCATGGGCGTCGCACCATTATCCCCATTACTGGCGGCACCTTTGAGGGTCCCCAGATCAAGGGTACCATTATCAATGGCGGCGCAGATTATCAGATTGCCAATACGGCCCTGAATCGCACAGAACTGGAAGCCATCTACTGCATCAAGACTGACGACGGCGTGATCATCCACGTTCGCAATCGTGGTATCATCTACCCAGGCAAGGACGAGAACGGCAACCCCTCTTTCTATTTCAAAGCTGCTCCGCAGTTCGAGGCGCCTGCTGATAGCAAATACGCCTGGCTGAACAATTCGCTCTTTGTCTGCCAGCCTGACTTTGCTGGAGGCTTCAAGGGCATCGTCCTCAACGTTTGGAGAGTGAAGTAAAAATCGCTCTCCTTGCAACTTTTTGCTTCTTTGCTGCGTCAAACAGACAAAGCAAATCAAAAAGTATACGGTTATGAAAACAGAATTATTAGTCATGTTGGCAGCCTTGATGCTCTCAGTATCAGGGTGCAAAGTGAGTCTTGGTGAGGATGCAGAGCTTATTGAACCAAGTGAGAACATTGTGAAGGCGAAGTACCCGCAGGCGGCCTTCGACAAGGTGGAGAACCACGTGGTGGGCACCATCCAGCTGGTTCAGAGCAACGAGAGTCGCGTGACGCTCTCCGCCCCAGAGAACTATATCGACTTCTTTGAGTTCAAAAACGAGGACGGCACGTTGGACATCCGCTTTAAGAAGGATAATGTGAATATCTTCACAGAGAATGTGACCATTATCATCTATACGCCCAAGCTCAGCAAGGTGAAGAACTCTGGTGCTTCAGATGTGCGGATGGACAGTCTGAAGACAGACGAGATTGAGATCCAGAACTCAGGTGTTGGCAGCTTCAACATGGCGAATATCCGAGCCCGTAAGGTCGATGTGACGTGCAGCGGCGTAGGCTCCATCACGTTGAGGGGTCAGGCTGATGAGGCCGAATATAGCTGTAGCGGCGTGGGCAGCATCAACGCCAAGGAGCTGAAGGCCCGCGAGGTAGATGCCAGCATCACAGGCGTTGGAGGTGTCGACTGCTTCGCTTCTGAGTTTATCAAGGGTCGCGTCACTGGTGTGGGAGGCCTCAAATATGGCGGCCATCCAGAGAGGAAAGACCTTCATCACTCGATGACAGGCGGCATCTCAGAACTCTGATTTCTCTTTCATAGATTGCGAAATCTGTTGACAAAGCATGGCTCAAAACTCGCGTGAAAGTCAGCAACGGACAAGTGGCCGCGAAATACGAGAGTTTTGAGCTATTAGCAACCTGTTGATAGTCTGAGGCTTATAAAACCGAGGCCGTTTTGAAGCCCTTCAGAGCCCCCTGAAAACCCCCAGAAAGGTGCCTTGTAACTGGGAGAAAGGTGGCAGTAAAGTCGGAGTTCCCTGCCTGGGAACTCCGACTTTAGTCTAGGGAAACTCCCTCGCCCCCAAAACCTGTCAAATATTTTGCTTTCTTCTTCCAATTTTTCACCTTTCCATTTCTAGAATGCAACATTTCGGCGCACTATTTTCAGGCAAAGTTTCTTGACAGATTTATAAGCGCTTTCACTTACGAATTACCTTTTGAGATGCCTCCCACCACGTCATCGTTGTCGATGCTGTGCTCTGTCTTCTTGACGCTGGCTTTGAGTGAGCCGAAGCGCCAGGTGACAGAGAGGCTGAATCTGCGGGCCCTGTTCCACGATTGCTGATAGTCGCGGTAGTCACCATTCACAGTCTCGGCCTCTGATGTCCAATACTTGTTGAATGGTGCATTGGCATCGATGCGTACCGTCAGACGGTCATCCTTGAGGAAGGAGCGTTGCAGGGAGAAGTAATAGCCGTAGTAGGAGTGCTGCATGTAATAGATGCCCGAGGGACTGCGTCCTATCTTTCCGTATGTGCTCAGATAGAGCAACAGCTTCCAGGGGAGTTTCTGCGAAAGATTGGCGTAGTAGTTGTCAGACCATCCGAAGGTGCGGTAGCCGAGGTTGGGATTCTCGTTATGCTCATAGCGGAGGTTGTTGTTGATGACGAGTGTCGTGCCGTCGAAAGGCTTCCATTGTACATATTGCTCAATGGAGAACCGGCGATAGCGCAGGATATTGTCGTAGGTATAATAGCGCACATCGTTCCTTGCCGTCTGAATGGAACTGATGCCGCCTGAACAGAAGTTATAGGCTGGGGCAATCTGAAGCGTCAGCTGTGGCAGGATATACGAATAGACGAGACTGATGCGCTGGGTGTGGGAGCTGGAGAGCTGAGGGTTGCCCTGCTGGATGATGGTTGGCGAGGTGACCACAGCGGGATTCAGGTAGGAGATTCCAGGACGGTTGATGCTGGTGGTAAAGTTCAGCTTCAGCGACTGGGCGTCAGTCATTTGATACTTCAATGTGGCCTGTGGCACCCAGTCGCCCAGATGCTTGTCAAACGTTTCCTCTTTCCCGTCAGGATAGCTTCCCTGCATGAAACTGTACTCATAGCGCAATCCTGCACGGGCCGACCATTTCTCCTTCTTATAGATATAGTCGGCATAACCAGCCAACACACGAGTGGTATGTTGGAACTTATCGTTGGTCAACAGGTCTGTTCCATAGAATTCCTGCGAGTTGTGGCTGTTGTTGCTACGGTCTATATATTTAGCGCCCACCTCCAATTGGTGCCCCTTGCCTAAAGGTCTGAGCCAGTCTGCCTGGAAGGTGTGCTCCGTAAACCGTTCGCGCTCCGTCTGCAGGCTGCCAGTGTATGGGAACAAGGCGTTCACCATATCCGTATAAGTGTTCTCCTGATCTGTGTGTTGACGTGTCAGGGCGAGCATGTAAGAGAGAGTGAACCGCTCGCCCTTGCGACGCGTCTTGTGCTCATAGTCCAATCGTCCGTCCCACGACTGGTGGCTGTAGCCTGGCATCCAGTAGTGGTTGTTGTAGCTGTAGACAAGCTGTTCTGCAGGGGTGCTCAGCGAGGTCTGCCCATCACCTTCGACATTCAGCTTGTAGAAGTATCCGCCAAACGAGGCAGAAATCAAGTTGAGGGAGTCAATGTCGTAGCTGGCATTCAGGTTGGTATAATGGATGCTGCCTGGGTTTTTGCCTTCTGAATGGGCCAGCAGCCTGTTGCCTGTATCAAGAAACCTGCGATCTGTATCCGTGATGCTTTCCGTCTCTCGCCTCGACATCCCTCCATAACCATAGTCTACAGACATCAGGAGCTTGCCCATCTGGCTCGTCAACGAGGTGTAAAAGTTGAGATGATTCAAGGAAGTGTAGGATGCGGATACTACTCCTGTCACACCTTGCATCTTCGAGCCGTCGATCATCACGATATTTAGGATGGCATCCACCCCTTCGGCATCCTCTCGGGCCCCAGGATCGGTAATCACCTCGATACGTTTCACCATCGAAGCAGGCATCGATTTCAGCACCTCCTTGGCGTTCTTTGTCAGACTGGGGTCAAGATGCCCGTTCTTATAGATCTTAAAGTTGCTGTTGCCTTTGACGAGGATGTTGTCCTGTCCGTCTACCGTTACCATCGGCACCTTGCGCAGCATATCCATCACAGTCTGCGTCTTCGACTCCTCGTCGGCCTGCACGTCGTAGCCAATGCGGTCTATCTCCTGCTTAATCAACTGCTTTTGTGCTTTGATAACAACGCCTTCCAGTTCCTTGTTCCAAGTAATGGAATCGTTCTTGACGCAGGTAGAATCTGTTTGCGTCTGAGCCATTGCTATCCCTGCTCTCGCTGCCAGAAGCAGCGAGAGGAAAACAATCTTCGTATGTTTCATGAGTGGTTACTTCTTGAGTCGTTCGATGCTCATGTCGAACAGTTCCTGTATGAATTCGTCTTCAGTCTTGTTCTTCAGCTTCTGTATCTCTTTGGAAACCATATTCTTCTCGACATCCTCCAGCGACTGGGCGTTCTTGCAGAGCTTATAGATGTAGGAGGCAAAATGACTGGCAGCAGCACCATTGAGATTTTTAAGATACAGGTTCTTAAAGGTATTAAACTCGCTGAGCCATGATTCAGAAGTCTTTTCGCGATTGAAGAAGACGGAATCGCTATTGAATACAGAGCTGTCATCAAAAGGAGTCCAACTACCATACGAAAAGTTGTTACCATCAACCTTTATGACTTTCCCATTTGTGACGATACTTTTAATCTGTCTTTTACTCTGGCGATATTTCAGGGTCGTAGCGTAAGTCACGGCTAAGCGCACCATCGTCTTCTTGTCTTTTTCTGTCCACTCCATCGCATAGGCGTAACGATACTTCTTCTCGGGGTCATCTTTGTCGAGGAAGCAGGCGTAGACATATTTCGAGCCTTTCATCTTGCCGATGGCAACACTTGAGCTATTGCCATTGCCAACGGCCAGGCTCACATAATTATTACCTACACGTTCATTGGAACTGACGGTATAGGCCGCCTCTTTGTCTTTCTCAAAGGCTTGCTGAATGTCCTTGAAGCATTGTATTGCAGAGGGATCGGTAATCATCAGGTCGTAGACATCAGCCTGCGATGTCTTCTGACCCGTCTCTGGGTCGCGCTCCAACGAGTGTTGCGTATGGATCTCTACGATATTGTCACTCAGCAGGGCATCAAATGCCTTCTGGATGTTCTCTTGGGCCATCAGGGCTGAGGGCAATGCCGTCAGCATGGCGGTCAGGATAAAGCTTTTACTCTTCATATGCAATGTAATTTGTTTGTTCGTTAATATATAAAATGGTACCATCTTCTTGCATGACGGGGACGTAGCCGTAGGCAGCCAGTCGGGCCTCAACGATTTCCTGCTGCGCCTGTTCAATCTGTCGTTCCGCTTCCATTCGTTCTTCTTCTGCCTCTGCCATCAGGGCGTAGGCTTTGTCATAGTCGTGGATGGTTGGCTCTGGCTTGCGCATCCCTCTTTTCTTGGTTTGGATTGGCAGCATCTGTTCCATGGGCTTTGGTGCTGAGTCTGGCAACAGATCAACGGGGGCTGCCTCTGACTGTTGGGTGGCAATCGTGTCTGCCGCTGCAACTAATGGGGTTGAGTCCTCTTGATGGACGGAGGGCATCGCAAGATACAGGATGCCTGCCACGATGGCAGCAGCTACGCCCCACCCCATCCAACGTTTGTTGGCCTTTGGCTTCATGGCCTCGATCTCCTGGAACAGCTGGCGATAGTCCTCCCATTCCTGGGGCACGTCTTTGCCTCGGAAGTATCTGGCAAGAGTGTCTTCCTCTTCCAGCGTCGTCGTGCCGTCCATATATTTGTCCAGCAGACTTTTGATGTGTTTTTTTGTGTATCGTATCATATCTTGTTCCTCCGTTTGATTTCTTCTAAAAGTGTTCGTCGCGCCCTTGCAAGCAAAGTACTGACTGATGTGGTCTCGATGCCCAGCAATGTGGCAATCTCCTCATGACTCCGCCGTTCCACCTGTCGCATATATAGTAAGGTACGCTGTGTGGTGGGCAGTTGCTGGAGTTTTGCTGACAGCCATTCATCGTTTTCTTTGTTCTCCAGTTCTTCGTGCGGACTGGTGGTCAGGCTGACGATGATGGCTTCGTCCAGCGTCTCTGAGGGTTTTCGTCGCTGACGGTTCCTGAGCAGGTGTCTGGCCATCAGGGCGACGATGGCCTCTACAGAGCGAAACCGTTCCAGTTCGTCGTGCATCTGCCACAGGCGGAGCATCACGTCCTGAGCGATGTCCTCTGCCTCTTCCCTGCCCGCTCCGCAGCTCATGCTCACGCTGAGAGCCTTCTCTCGCCACGTGCGGGCTTGCTGTTCAAATGCACTTCTCTCCATGCTGATTCTTGCCTTTACACCTATTAGACACATGAACGTGCCAAAGTCAAACTTTGTTTAGTAAAACTTAACATCTTTACCATACTTTCCAAGTCTCTATTTCCTTTTTTAAACGCTTGACGGCCTCTTCGCAATCCTCCGGATAGGCCAGGGTTTGCACGAACCAGAGTTTGCGATGCTGCACGAACTTGGCATAGTAACGACGACCGCTAATCTCTCCGCTGTCTGTATGGAGGGCCCCTGTAAGGATGAAGAAATCGTTGCCCATCTGCTGTTGCGTGGCGTGTAACTGCGAGGCATATTTCTCCATTGCCTGACTGATGGTAAGCGAATCGGTATTTGGTTCCACAAAAGCCGTCTGCACAATCTCCGTACTGTCCTGCCAGAAACTGAAACGACAACAGCCCTTATCCATCAACGAGTCATCTGTCTGCTCGAAGAACGAGGGATAGCGCACGACATAGTCGTAATCATCATCCTGATATTCCATCATGCTCGTGAGTCGCATCGCACGCTCAAGCTTCTGAGGTAAAGGCATGTCGTCCTCTTTCTCATGAACGGAGACCCATATCATGAAAGCAATGAACACCAACATGGATAGAAACAGAAATCTCTTCATACTTTTGCGATTTTGCTGCAAAGGTATGAAGAGATGTGTGAATAAGCAAAAATATTGCCTGACATTTGTCTGACATTTGTCCGACAACAGGCTATCTATCTGATTGTCAAGCCATAGGATTTCCCTCTGTCTACTTCGATTTTCAGGTCTGAATGCTGTTCGATGATGGGTTTCAACCTTCGGATGAGTGTGTAGAGCGTCTCGCTGGCGTCCTCTTTCTTGGGCCAGAGGGCATCGCAGATCTCAGCCTTGGAGAGTGTATGATTAGGAGAATGGAAAAAGAGTTCCATCAACTGTTGCTGCATAGGAGTAAGTTTCACCACGCAGCCTTTGGCATCCACAAATCGTCCCTCCTGCAGGGCCAGTCCTCCAAACATCCCCAACGTCACACGGCGCCGATATTGGTAGAGACAGAAGAAGCCCCACACCAGCGCCATCGACCACAGTATCATGGAAGGCCGCTGGTCAGACAGCGAGAGGATCGTTGCCATCGAAACCTGTGGACGAGGGGTAAAGCCTCTCTTGGTATCAACGGCCAGAACCGCTCTGCCCCTTAGGGCTTCGTACTGCAGATAGCTGTTAAACACCTGTATCGTGTCAGCGCTAATCACGTCTGACTGTTGTTTTTCCAGGGCTTTGGCTAATGCCTGGTTCATGTCCTCAGTCACCAACCGCTCTGTTGCCTGATAGCTCGTCAGGCTCACCAGGCTCGAAACCATGATGAGTGCCAAGAGCACCACTACTGCATGTCGCTGTTTCATCTTGAATCACGCTTTACATTGTTAACGGTGCAAAGTTACATATTTCTTGGTTATCTCCATCGTTATTCATAGAAAATGTGTAATTTTGCACGCGAAAATAACCCAACGAAGACGAAGGCATGATGATACTTCTGACCATATTGGCCTACTTCGCTGTGCTTTTTGGTATCAGCAAGCTCACGAGCCGAAAGGACGATAACGAGACGTTCTTTCGGGCCAGAAGACGGGCCCCGTGGTACATGGTGGCCTTCGGTATGGTGGGCGCCAGCATTTCTGGGGTGACGTTTGTGTCTGTCCCAGGCATGGTGCAACAATCGCAGATGACCTACCTCCAAGTGTGCCTGGGCTTTATCGTGGGCTATGCCGTTGTGGCCTTCGTGCTGCTTCCGCTCTACTATCGGCTGAATCTGACGAGTATCTATGCCTATCTGGGACAGCGACTTGGGGAGCGTTCGTATCAGACGGGGGCCTGGTTCTTCCTGTTGTCGAAGATGACGGGTGCTGCTGTGAAGTTCTATGTGGTCTGCATGATTCTGCAGCAGTTCGTCTTCGATCCTGCCGGCATCCCGTTTGTCGTGAACGTGGTGTGTATGGTGTTGCTTATCTGGCTGTATACTCGTCGTGGGGGCATCGCGACGCTGGTGTTTACGGATACCTTCCAGACACTCTGTCTTTTCACCTCGCTCATCCTCATCATCCTCTCCGTCGTCAACAGTCTGGATCTGTCTTTGGGCGAGGCTGTCGACGCCATCGCTGCCAACAGCATGAGCCGTATCTTTGTTTTCGACGACTGGCAGTCGCCCTACTACTTCTGGAAGCAGTTCATCAGCGGCGCGTTTATCGTCATCGTGATGACGGGTCTGGATCAGGATATGATGCAGAAGAACCTGACCTGTCGCACCTTGCGCGATGCCCAGAAGGACATGTGCAGCTATGGTGTGGCCTTCGTGCCTGCCAACCTGCTGTTCCTCGCCCTTGGCATCCTGCTGACCATGATGCTGGGTACTGGCATGAAGGGCGATGTGCTGTTGTCCTCTTACATCCAACAGTCGTCGCCTCTGCTGATGCTGCTTTTCTCCATTGGCATCGTGGCGGCTTCGTTCTCGAGTGCCGACTCTGCCCTCACCTCGCTGACCACCTGCTACTGTGTGGACATTCGCCATCGACCAGAAGATAGCAGGCTGCGCAAACGGACCCATGTGGCCATGTGCCTCTTCTTCGTGCTGTTTATCCTGCTGTTCCGTTATACGAACACTACCTCGCTGATCGATGCTGTGTACATCCTCGTCAGCTATACCTATGGTCCCTTGTTGGGATTGTTCGCCTTCGGACTGTTTACCAAGCGGAAGCCCAGCGACCGTTTGACGCCTTTTATCTGCGTTGCCTCTCCCCTACTCTGTCTTGCTCTTGACATCGCAGCCCAACAAATATGGGGCTATCGCTTTGGCTATGAGCTGCTGATGCTCAATGGATTATTAACTTTCACAGGTCTATTCTTGTTTCGAAAATGAAAACACCACGATTGCAATATTATGATCTGGGCGAGGGCGTGACAGCCTTCAGCACCACCAGACAAGGAGGATATAGCCAAGGGAACTATGGCGAGTTTAACATCAATCGCTATTGTGGCGACAGCGAGGAGGCCATCAGACAGAATCGGGCGTCGCTTTGTCAGGTTTTGGGCATAGAAGACCATCGCCTGCTGATGCCCCATCAGGTGCATCTGACGGAGATGACGGTCGTCGATGAGGCTTTCCTGAGGCTCTCTTCTGATGAGGTTCAACAGAGAATGGAAGGTGTGGATGCGGTGATGACAAACGTCTTGGGTGTCTGTATCGGCGTGTCTACGGCAGATTGCATCCCTGTGTTGCTTTACGATGGGAAGCATCGTGCCTCGTGTGCCATTCATGCAGGCTGGCGGGGGACGGTGAAGCGTATTGTGGAGAAGGCTGTGGCGAAGATGACAGAAGTCTATGGCTCTCGTCCTGCTGATATTCTGGCGCAGATAGGCCCGGGTATCCACCTCGAGAGTTTCGAAGTGGGTGATGAGGTCTTTGAGGCCTTTGCACAGGAGGGGTTCCCAATGGAGGCCATCAGTAGGAAATACCCTATTACTGGTGTTGCTGCCGAAAGTGATGAGCAGGAGAAATGGCATATTGACTTGCCAGAATGCAACCGTCTGCAATTGGTGACTTCTGGTGTGTCGGCAAATCAGATAACCGTCTCTCCCGTCTGCACATTCTTGCAGTCGGAGAGCTTCTTTTCCGCCCGCCGTCTGGGTATCAACTCGGGCCGTATCTTTACGGGTATCTTACTTCGCTAAGATCTGCTCGGCATGCTCCTTAGTCTTCACCTGCTTGCCGGCGAAAATCTGTTCGATGATGCCTTCTTCGTTGATGATAAAGGTGGTGCGGATGGTGCCCATGGTCTTCTTGCCGTACATGGTCTTTTCGCCCCAGGCGCCCATGGCCTCCATCAGTTCTTTATCGACGTCGGCAATCAAAGGGAAGGGCAACTCATACTTCTCCTTGAACTTCACATGTGAGGCGGCAGAGTCCTTGCTCACGCCAACTACCTCGTATCCCCTACCCTGCAGCTCGTCGTAGCGGTCTCTCAGACTGCAGGCCTCTGCCGTACAGCCGCTGGTATTGTCCTTCGGATAGAAATACAGCACAAGCTTTTTTCCCTTGTAATCACTCAGACGGATATCCCGTCCTTGTTCGTCCTTGCCCAATATCTCAGGCGCATTGTCTCCGATGTTCATAGTTCGACAGTTATGTTGTTATGGTTCGTTTGTCTGTTAGTGGGCCTCGAGCCAGTTCTGTCCGAAACCGGAATCGGCAACGAGGGGGACGTTCAAGGGGAAGGCATTCTGCATCTCTTCAATCACGATACGCTCCACCTTTTCTTTCTCCTCTGGATAGACGCTGAAGTTGAGTTCGTCGTGTACCTGAAGGATCATCTTGCTCTTGATGCCCTCGGCCTTAAAGCGTTGGAAAATGTGGATCATGGCTACCTTGATGATATCGGCAGCTGTGCCTTGGATAGGTGCGTTGATGGCGTTGCGCTCAGCAAAGCCTCTGACGGTGGCGTTGTGGGAGTTGATATCAGGCAGATAGCGGCGACGGCCGAATAGGGTAGTGACATACCCCTTCTGACGGGCGATCTCCTTGGATTTCTCCATGTAGTCGTGAACCTGTGGGAAGGTGGCGAAGTAGCCGTCTATCAGCATCTTAGCCTCGTCGCGAGGAATGTCCAGACGCTCAGCCAAGCCAAAGACGGTGATACCGTAGATGATGCCGAAGTTGGCACGTTTCGACTTCGTGCGTTCATCGCGGGTCACTTCAGAGATGTCTTTCTTATAGATGTTCGCGGCTGTGGCAGCATGCAGGTCTTTACCCTCACGGAACACTTCCATCATGTTTTCATCCTTCGATAAGTGGGCCATCACACGAAGCTCTATCTGACTGTAGTCTGCTGAAAAGAACAGACAACCAGGTTCTGGCACAAAAGCTTTTCGAATCTCTTTTCCGTCTTCGCCTCGGATGGGGATATTCTGGAGGTTGGGGTCGCTTGATGACAGACGGCCTGTAGCTGTAATCGTCTGATTAAACGAGGTGTGGATATGACCTGTACGCTTGTTAATCAGAGAGGGTAGGGCGTCGACATAGGTACCGAGGAGTTTTTTTAACCCTCTGTGTTCCAGGATATCGGCCACAATCTCATGCTTATTGCGCAGTTGCTGGAGTACATCTT
>JAEEGK010007659.1_pt1 | contig 25705 bp, 16 predicted proteins | sample 8958771 | NCBI WGS metagenome assembly JAEEGK01 (sample SAMN16246547, study PRJNA631951) | gut metagenome | biome: gut microbiome; feature: rumen; material: SC-attached | host: Bos | place: Iran: Karaj | collected 2018-10
ATTAATTAGTAGATTTATTGATGATAGAGAAAAACCTGTTGATTTATTTTTAACTATTAAAAAAAAGAAATTTGAAGAATTAAAATCTACAAGTGAAACGTTTTTAAATAAATTATTAAATAAATTTTTTGGAAATGAAGAAACTGAAGAAGAATCAAAAATAGAATATACATCAACATCAAAAAATGAAGATATAATAATGATAACAAAATTTAAACAGAAAAATGATTATAAACAATCAATAAGAAATTCATCAGAATATTTATTTTCTTTTATATATATAACATTATTTTTAACATGTATAGAAGGATATATGACATTTAAATTTTTTTATGTAAGAAACATAATGTCAAACATAAAAAATTTTGATGATGTATTTAACATAACACATTATAGTGAAAGTGACTTAATAATAACAACAAATATTTATAAGAGTTATTATTACAATGCATCTATTCCAATATATAATTCAACAGATACATTAAATTTATTTTATTTAAATACATTAGGAATATCAGATGTAATAGAACAATTATATACAAAAACATATGAAACTTCTTCATTTTTAAAAGGAAAATATTTAGATGAATTTTCTAATAGAATGGCAGGTGATATTTCTGATATTTTAACTAATATTTCTTCTGATGATCCTGATTATAGAGGAACTATACAAAATGGTTTTTCTTGTGTTTCAACTAGATTTTTTGAAATGAATAAATTTTTAGCTGTTTTATATATTAAACAAAAAAATAGTTCAGAAACAGAAAATTTCTGTCACAAACCTAAATTTCTTGAAATTAATAAAGTCCAAATTAATGTTATTAGACCTTGGTATAATTATATGATTCAACAATTAAAAAAAAATTTTGATGATTATAAAGATAATACTATTCTTATTTTAGATAGTACTTATATTGTTTTATTAGTGGTTGTTATTGTTATGTATTTTCTTGTTTGGAAAGGTTATGAAGATAAATTAAAAACTTTACTTAAAACTAGTGTTGATTTAATTAAATTAATTCCTGATGAAATTAAAAGGGAAATTGTTAAAAAATTAAATGAAGAAGAAGAAAAGAATGAATAAAAATATTAATTATTATTTTTTAATATAATAATTTTTCATTTTTTTTCTTTTTAATTTTGTGTTATTATTAAAAAAGAACAAAACAAATTAAAAAAATAATAAATGGAATCAATAAAAGTTGGAATAAGAATTCGTCCATTTCTTCCTTATGAAAATGAAAGAAATACAACAATAGAAACTTTTGAAGAAGATCAGACTAAAATAATATTATCTAAAAATAATAAGAGATTTATTAGTAATTTTGATAGAATTTTTCCAGAAAATTCAACTCAAGAAAATATATATGATTTTATTAATCCAATTTTAGATTCAATATATAAAGGAATTAATTCAACTATTTTAGCTTATGGACAAACTGGAAGTGGAAAAACTTTTACAATGTTTGGAGAAGATTTTACAATGAATGAAAATAATATTTTGCAAAAATTAAAAAAAGATAAATTTAACTTTTTAATTGATACTAATTTTGTTGTTGATCCTTTTAATATAAGTAATGGAATTATTCCAAGATTAATTTTAGATTTATTTAAAAATAAAAATAAATCTATTGTTATAACATGTTCCTATATTCAAATTTATAATGAGAAAATATATGATTTATTAATAGATAATACATTTAAAGAGATAATAAATTTAAAAACTAATTTCGACACTTCATTAAATAATAATAAAACAGAAAAAATAATAGAACAAGAAAATTTAAAAATAAGAGAAGATAAAAAATTAGGAACAATAATAGAAGGAGCTTTAGAATTAGAAGCAAATAATTTTTATGAGTTATTTCAATATTTAAGAATAGGAGAATTAAATAGAAAAAAAAGACAAACAAATAAAAATTTAATGAGTAGTAGAAGTCATTCAGTATTTATAATATATTATAATAATAAAATAGAAAAAAAAATAAGTAAAATTTCTCTTTGTGATTTAGCAGGAAGTGAAAAATATGAATCGAGAGAAAAATATAAATTAGTTCATTTAAATGAGTTAAAAAGCATTAATAAATCTCTTTCAATATTAGGTAATGTAATAAATTGTTTAGCAAAGAAAAAAAAGCATATTCCATATAAAGATTCAATATTAACAAATTTATTATATAAATGTTTAATTTCAAAAACTTATTTAATTGCTACTATTTCTCCTTCAGATAATAATTTTGAAGAAAGTTTAAATACTTTAAATTTTGCTGATAGAGCTCATGTTATTCAAACTAAGTTAAAAAGTAATAATTTTGAAGATAATTATCTTGATGGAAATTATGATAAAATTTCCATTAAAAAATTAAATGATGAATTAAAAAATTTAAGACAATTATTAAAAATTAGAAATAAAAGAGGTACTTTAGAACCTATTCAAGAAGAATTAATTAAATTAAAAGAAGAAAATAATAATTTGAAAAGAAAATTATATGATTATAATTTACAAAATTTAATTAAAGAAAATAAATATTTAAGAAACGAATTAAAAAGAATTTCTACTTCTCAAACTCCAAAAGTATTATCTCAAAATACTGAAAGCAATCAATTTTTAAGTTTTACTTTAGATAATAATTATAATAGTTTTGTTAGTAATAATAATAATAATATAAGATATGATTTTTCTCCTTTGAAAAAAACTAATATTAGTAATAACAATTTATATGAAAATTTAAATCCAAACTCTCTTTCAAATGCAGGAAAAAATATTATTTCCAGTAATAATTTTCATAAAAAAGATAGTTATATTTCTTATATTAATATTAATAATAATAATAAAGGAAGAGGAAAATCAACTAAATTAAGAAAATTAAATATTGATAATACAAATAGAAAAATTCAATTATTAGATAATTTACAAATGCATAGTAAAATGAGAACTGAATTATTAATTAAAGAAATGGAAAATAAAGGATTAAATAAAAAGAAAAATAATTTATATGTTACTTCTGATGAAGATGATTTTTATAATTAATAAATTTTATATTAAAAATTATAAATTTGATTTTTTCATTGAAATAATCGATTACAATAATTCTTTATCAAAATAAAAAAATTAAATAATTAGATATTATTATCATTAATATTTAATTAACAATTTAATAATATCTAAAAACTGAATTTTCAAAAATCAAAAAATGAAAAATAATAAAATTAAAAATTTAAAATTAAAAAAGAAAAAAAATGTCTTTATTAAAAAAAATAAACACTAAACTAGAAGCATATAAATTAATACATGATCCAATTAAACTTCTTTGTTTATTATATTCAAAATATGGTGATATAGAAGAAGATTTAGAATATTATTATATTAATCAAATATGGTATAATAAATCATCTCATTATAATTTATTATTTAAAGAAATACAATATTTAAATTTCGTTGAAGATTTTTGTAAAAGATTTTATTTAATTAAAGAAAGTTTAAATAAAATTCCAAAGTTAAATGATTATTATAAAAATTATCATAATTTTTTTTGTAGACCAATTTTTAGAAATTTTAAAATTTATGAAATTATGAATAATTATGGTGATAATAAAGCAGAAATTTTTTATAAAAATAATTATGAAATTGAAGAAAAAAAAAATGAAAGTTTAAATAATAATTCTTTTTCTTCTTTTGATAATATCACTAATAATAAAACTATATTTGATCAAAAAATTAGAAATATTATAAATAATAATAATTCTTCTAATAAATGTACTTTAACTCTTGATACAAGTAGAACTTTAAAATCTAATTTAAATTTAGTAAGTAAAAGGAGTAAAGATAGTTCTTTTATTAAATTTATTTCTCCTTTTATTAATTATAAACAAATTTATTTAAATAAAAAAGAAGAAAAAACTAATAATGAGAAGAATTTATCTAATAATAAATCTCTAAATAAAAAAAAACTTAAATTAAAAAATAGATTAGAGAAAAATAGTAATATTAAAAGTTCTTTATATAATCTTGTTAAAAATAATTTAAATTGTGAAACAATAAAACATAATAAAAAAAAAACATTTAAATCTCCTAAATTAAATCCTTATTTATCAAATTATAAATCAAGTCTTGAAGAATTTAAAAAAAACAAAATTAAATATATTGAAAAATTAAATTATGGAAATGAAATAAAAAATAAAACTTATAATAGTAATTCAAATATAAAAATTTTTTCTAAATCTTCTACTCTTAATAATAATATTAGTATTGGAAAAAATAATAGTATGTTAAATAATATGAATAATCAAAATAAAAGTAATTCAAAAAAAAAGGGTAATAAAATTTTAAATGTAAATATTAATGACAATTTAATTAAAAAAAAGAAAAATATTAATTCAAATAAAATAATAAAATACCATTCAAATTCAAATTTTTCTACTATAAAAGTAAATAGAAAAAGTAATTATAATTCAGATTTTAATTTAGTTAAATCTCCAATAAATTCAATAAGTAGATTTTCCAATTTATCAAGAATTAAATTTTCAAAAAATAATTCTTTTAATAGTAAAAATAGTAAAAATAATATTATAAGAAATAATTCATCTTCAAATTCTAAAAATAGGAAAAAAATAACAATGAATCATAGAAAAAATAATACTATAGATTATAATAATATCTTATTTTCAATTCAAAAAAGTGTAAATGTAAATAATATTTCATCACCAAAAAATACAATTTTAAGTAATAGAATACATTTAAATAATAATATTTCAAGAAATAAAAAAAATATGATAAATAATACTCAAACTAATATAAAAACTTATAGAAAAGATAATATTTCTCATAAAGCAAAAAGTATTGATATAGAAAAATTAAAATTAAAAAATATTTTTTTTGGAAGTAAAAATAATTATCAAATGAGTCAAAGATTATTTAATCAAATAGAAGAATTAATTAAAAAATCAAATGCTCCTTTTTTAAAATATAATTATTTAAATAAATTAAATATTCATAAAAAAACAATAAATAATAATCATTCTAATTCTTCTCTACATAATAATCATAGTGGATGTAATATATCTATTAAATTTAATTCTTCAAAAACTATTAATGTTAATTCTATGAAAATAAATAATGAAGATAAAAAGGAAAAACGAATAAGAATAATTTCCCCAAAAAAATAACAATATTAATAACTTTAAAATACATTTTTTTTTATAATGATAAAATATATTTTAAATGAAAAAAAAACTTATTTCAAATATATTATAAATATAAATAATATTTAAATTAATTATTAAATACTTATATAAATAAAAAAAATTTTTCTTGAATAAAAACATTTAAAATAATTAAAAAAAATACAAAAAAAGGAAATAGACAAAAGAAATATTGAAAATATTAATAATAATATGTCTTTTCTAATAAATATCCAAAATTAATACTAAAAATAAAATACATGTTTATATAGGATTATGTATATTAGATTTAATTGGTTAATTATAATCATGTTTATTTGAGAAGACTCTTCTTAATTTTTGAAAAGTCTTTCTTTTATTCATAATTTTATTTATTGATGTAAGTTTTTGAAAAAATGTTTTAATTTTTTTTTAAATTCCATTTAAACCTTATATTATTTTTTTTTGAATTTACTCTTTAACATTTAATTAAATAAAATATAGATTTTATTGAAATATTTAAATTAAAAATTAAATAATACAAAATGAACAAAAAGACAAGTTTTGCTCATTTTACAAGTTTATCAAAATGGCCAATTACTTCGATAAAAAATTTTAAATATCCAACATCATTACCTTCTCCTAAAAATTCATCAAGAAAATTTTCAAATAATATTCAATCACCAACAAAAGAAGATGAATTAACATTAATTAAAAAGAAATTTTTAAAAAACATAAAACATTTAAAGTCTACTTCTTCTTATTTAAGTTTTATCTCTCAAAATAATAAATTTTCTTTGAATAAAAAAAATAAATTAAGTCAAAGTTTTAAAAATCAATTATTATTAAGTTCAATGGATAATTCTTCTATTGTTTATTCAAAGGAAAAAATATTTTCTTATTTAAATAATAGTTATAAGAATAATAGTATGAATAAAAGTTTAAATAATAAAAGTATTTCTAATTTAAAGAAAAAAAAAGATAATAATCATACTCATAGTAATAATAATTTAATTTCTAAATCTTTAAATCAAAAAAAATTTACTTTTATCGCTATTAGTTATAGAAAAAATTCTGTTGAAAAAAATAAAAACATTCAAAAATTTAATTTAAATCAAAAAAAAAATTCTGTTTCCTTTTGTGATAAAACAATGAATAAAAAAAATAAATTTATTAATACCAGTAATGATAATTTAAATAATAAAAATATTCCAAATATGAAATTTTATAATAATAATTATAATCATAAAATAAATATTAATTTCTTACAAAATTATTTGGGGTTATTAAAAAATCAAAAAAATAATAATAATTTAAGTAATAAAAGTGTTTCAATTAATAATATTTCTTCAAGTCAAAATAAAAATAAAAAAAATTTTTCTTCAACTACAAAAATTTCTCCAAGAACTTCATTATATAATATTAATTCTATAAGTTCAAGAACTAAGAAAAAAAAAAATACTATTATTTCTTTAAAAGATTATAAAAATAATAATAATAATTATATGAATAATAATTATAATAAAGTAAATTATAGTATGAATATACATGAAAATTTAATTAGTAATAATAATTTATTTTATAATGGAATTAAAAACAATAATTCAAAGGGAAAAATATTAAATAAATTTAATCAAAAACAAAATATAAATGATTGTATTAATAATTTAAATATAAATTATAATAAAAATAATATTAATCAAATTCAAAATAAAATATCAAAATTATTAAGTCAAAGTCAAAGAGAAATTTTAATTAAAAAAATAAATAAAGATTTAACAACAAATAAAATTCAGAATGAAGAAAATATAAAAAAAGAAAAAAATATAGAAAAAAAAAATATAGAAAAGAAAGAAAAAGAATTAGAAAAAAAAAAATTATTAAAAAAAGAGAAAAAAAGTATAAGTTTAAAAAATATAAAAGAAAAAAAAGAAATAAAAGAAATAAAAGAAAAAATTATAAAAGAAGATTCAGAAAAGAAAAAATGTAATAGAAGTATATCAACATTATCAACATCAAATCACGATAATAATTATTATCAAAAGCAATCAAAAGATTTATCATCATATATATCATCCTATAAAAAAAAATATAATGAATATCCTGAAACTTCACTTTCTTTTTATAAATATGGAAGATTAATAGGACAAGGCGCTTTTGGAAAAGTAAATTTAGGTTTAAATGTTTTAACTGGAAGAATCGTAGCTATTAAAAGTTTTGATAAAATTAAATTAAATAATACTGAGAATAAAAATAAAATATTTTATGAAACTGATTTAATGAAAAAACTAAATCATCCTAACATAACTAAAATATTAGAATGTTTTGAAAGTGAAAAATATTATTTAATTATAATGGAATATATTAATGGTGGAAATTTATTTTCTTTTGTGAAAAAAAGGAGAAAATTAAGTGAAAAAACAGCAAAATTTTTATTTCGTCAAATAATATTAGGAATAAAATATATTCACAGTCAAAATATAGTACATAGAGATATAAAATTAGAAAATATATTAATAGATGTGAATAATAATATTAAAATATGTGATTTTGGAATAGGGAAAATATTAGATAATAATAATGATAAATTATATGATCAATGTGGTACTCCAATGTATATGGCACCTGAAATATTATTATCTAATAAAGATAAAGGTTATTATCCTTTTCCTGTTGATTTATGGTCTTCTGGTATTGCTTTATATATTATGTTAAGTGGAACTTTACCTTTTAGTCTTAATAATAATAAAGATAAAAAGAATTATTTACAATATTGTATTGTTCATAATCAACCTAAAAATATTGATAATATTTCTGATGAAGCTAAAAATTTATTAAATGGTTTATTAGAAAAAAATCCTAAAAAAAGATTTAATTGTGATGATTGTTTAAATCATCCTTGGTTAAAATTAGATAATAATAATAATTATAAATATCATTTATTTACTAAAGCTGAAATGATTATGTTAAGTAAAACTTTTATTGATTATAGATATGCTAAAATTGATGATTTAAAGGAAAATTTTTCTTTAAGTAATTTAGAAATTGAAAAAAATGTAAATAATGAAAATATTAATGTTAAAACTAAAAGTTATATTTTAGCTCCTTATAATACAATGAAAAATTTTTTTCCTAATGATACTGAAAGTGAAGAAGATGATTTTAACACAAACAATAATATTAATATAAAATTAGAAAATGGAATTATTGTCTTTTCTAATAAAGTTAGAGAATTTAATATTAATTATGAATTAAATAATAATGATGAATTAGATAATGGAATGTTAATTAATACTAAAACTGAAAGTTATTCTAATAGTTTTAGAAATAATAGTTTAAGTAATATTAATGATAATCTTTATTATGAAGATGATTATTTAAATAATTCTTTTAAAAATAATAATCATAAAGATAAAAATGAAGATAAAAGTGAAATGATTTTAAATAAAATTGAATGTTTTGGTTATGATAAAGATTATGTTTTGGATTGTTTAAAAAATAAAAAAATTTGCCACGCTACAGCAATTTATTATTTAATGATGAAATATGAAAATTTCTAACATTTCTTCATTATTTCAAAAAGAATAAACATTAAATTCTTTTTATTTATAATAAAAATAAATTCTATATACATTAAAAATTATAATGAAGAATTTGAAAAAACAAAATTATGTTTAAATGTATCAATATTTAATTTACATAAATATTTAAATAAGCTAATTTACTTGTAAAAGATTAGATAATATTGAAAAAAAGTAGGTAATAATATCATCAAAGAATGAAAAAAAAGAATATTTAATAAATTATTTATTTTTTTGTTTTTTTTATATTTATTATTTTAAAAAATAAAAAAATTTAATCTTTATAAAAAATAAATTTTATTGAAAAATTATATATGACGTTGAAAAAAATAACAATTCTAATAATATTTTCATTAATAAACTGTTATGAATTAGATATAGAAGAAGATTTTACATTAAATATAGATTATAGATTAGAAAAATTAGAAATAAATTGGACATCAAGAGGAAAAATAATATTTAGTCAAAAAGACTCAAAAAATTATCATCCTTCAATAAGAATAGAAAATGAAAATAAAGATTTTGATTTAATAAAAAGAGAATGTGAATTAAAAGGAAATTATTATATTCGTTTTTCAGATAATTTAATTTCTTTTTATAGTTCAATTAACCCTTGTGAATTAATTAAAAGTCAATTTCATGATAAAATAAGAATAAACACTTTAAATCCAATTTCTAAAAATAATATTATTTCTATTAATTATGATGTTGAATTTTTATTTGACGTTGATTCAGATAAAAAAAAATTTATTTCTACTTTTGATATTGTTGAAATTAATAGAGTTGATGGTCCTATTTTTAATAATGATGATGATGAAGAAAAAAAGAAAAATGCAAAAAATAATCCTGAAAACCAAAGCTTCTTTAGTAAATATTGGTGGATTATAATGATTATGATGTTTATGCTTATGATGAATGGAGGTGATGAACAAGGAGAAGCAAAAGGAGAAAATAAATAAAACTTTTTTTATATTTATTATTTTAAATTTGAAATTTTATTTTTAAAAAAAAGTTTCTAAGAAAAAAATTTGAGTTTAATAAATTTTAAATAAAAAAAATTATAATATAAAACACAAAAAAAATGAAAGAAATAATAATATTTTTCCTAATATTTCAAATAATAAATTCAACACCAAAAAATTATGAAGAAGATTTAATAAGACATTTAGATTATGTAAATGATTCAGATCCAGAAATAGATGCATGTTTAATTCATAATGAAACAATAGATTTAGCATTATATAATAATTCAGAAGATACTTGTACACAACATATTTTAGGTGATATTCATTATAGATGTTGTTATATTTCTTATAAAGTTGGAAAAGATTATTCTAATCAATTCTGTAAAATTATTGCTTTTAATATTAATGCTATTAAAGATGTTAAATATTCTTTTAGGCATGCTAATAATGTTGATATATTGTGCTTTCATTCTTTTTTAAAAGTTAATTTTACTTTTTTAGGTTTTATGACTTTTTTTCTCATTATTTTTTAAATTTTTTTTTATTTTTATGAATTAAAAAATCTATTTTTTTTCCACTTTTTGAAGTATAAAAAAAATTTTATTTTTTTTTATTGAATAATTTAATATTAATTTTTAAGAATATTCATAATTTAAATTGATATAATTTTAATGAATGACATTTTAGATAGTTCAAATAATTATGAAATAAAAGAGATAAAAATAAAAGAAAAACTATATACATTATTTTATGAATTAACAAGTGAAATAAAAGAAGCAAAAATTGAAATAGATGAAGATGATTATGAAGAAAATATAAGAACAACAACAGTATTTCAAATAATTGAATATATATATCAATCAATTCAAATTCTTTTAAGAAAATATAAAAAAGAAAATATTAAACCTTTCATTCCAAATAATATTGAAATTTCTCAATATGAAAATATGTTAAGAAATCATGAAAATAAAGAAAGAAATTTAATTAAGAAACAATTTCAATATAAATTACATAATGAAACTTTAGAATATAAATTAGAAGAGTATATGGAAATTGAAGAAGAATTTGAAGAAATGAAATCTAAATTTAAATATGAAGATGGGAAATTTTTAGAAAATGATAGAAAAGATAATGAAATAATTATAATTAGACAAGAAAATACAAATTTAAAAAAAATAATTTCTTCTCTTGAAAGAGATAATGAAGAAAAGAAGAAAATAATATTAGAAATGGAGAAACAATATAATGATATAAAGGAAAAATTAGAAGAAACAGAAAAAGAATTAAATTTATTTTCAAATATAGATATAAATACTATAAATACAAAAAATAATAATAAGAATCCAATATCAAATAATAATTCTAATAATAATTTAAGTAACCTCTCAAAAAATTCATTTCATTTATGGAAAAATAATATAAGTGAAATAAAAGGTAATTTAGATGTGAAAATATTAAATTTAAAAAGTTCAAAACCTGATAAAAAGCATATTCATGAATTATTTAGTCAAAATAAAAATATCATAAATGATTTAAGTGTTAGAGGAAATAAATCAAGTAAAAATAAAAATAAAATATCCTATAATAGAAATAATTCAATGAATATTCTTTTAGATAATAAGAAAATGAATTTAATATCAAAATATTTATCCAATCAAAAAAATAATAAAAGAAATAGTAATTCAAATAATAAATTAAATTATAAAAATAATAAAGATTGTCATAGTCATAAATTAAATAATACTTGTTTAAAAATACAAAAAATTCCTTTATATATTTCTCAAAATGGAAATTTAAGTAATAGATCAAGTACTAATAAAACTTTAAGAAGAAATTCGAATTCAACTTCTCAAAATTCAAAAAGTAAAGTTTCTGTTTCTAAAATTATTAAAAATAGTATTACGAATTTAAGTATGAATCAAAATAATACTATTCTTCCTAATAAATCTTCTGTTTCTTTTGCTTCAACTAGAGAAATTTTATAAATTTAAAACTTTTTAATTTTTTTAATTTAAATTTTTTTTTTAATAATTAATTACAATTAATTATGGAAAATATGAATAATTTAATTTTTATTTACAATAAAATTTTTATTATATTCTTTAATAATATAATTAAAATCACTTCCTTCATTTATTGAGTCAATATCAATTTGACTTGAATTTACTTCCATTGATAAATTATTATTATTATTATTTTGAAAAGGAATATTATTATTTAAAGAAGAAAGTTTGAACATTTTATTTTTTTCACTTCTTGTTTCTTGAGTTGAATTTGTATTATAAATATTATTTTTTAAATTAAAATAATTTGTTTTTAACATTGAAACAATTTTTTTTAATTCTTTATTCTTCTTTTTTAAATGATTACATGAATTTTTATAAAATTTTAATTGAAATATTAATTTTTCAATATATTCTTCATTATTCTTTCTTGAAGTTTCTTTTATATTATCAATGATAGTAATTTGTTTTAAAGGAAGATTATTCTTTAACTTTGAAAAATCAAGTTTTGGAAATTTATTATTTGATATTTCTGTTTTTAAATATTTTTTTTGTTTAATTTTTTCTGGAAATTTTATTACTGGAGATTCTAAACTTAAATTCAAATTTGAATTTCTTTCTGAATTTGATTCTGAATTTGAACTTGAATTTGAAGTTATTGTTAATATATAATCAAATAATTCTATATTTTCCATTTTTTCTTTTATTTTTTTCTTCTTTTTTAAATTTATTATTCTTTTTTTTAATATTGCTATTTTTTGTTCTTGAATTTTATTTTTTTGTTTTTCTCTTTGAAGAAGTTCTGTATATTTATTTAAAATTTCTCTTGTTTCAACTAATTCATTATTTATTTCTAAATTATTCATATTTGGTTCTATAATTATTATTTCTTTTGTTATTTCATTATCTTTTATTATATTCGTTAATTCTTTATTTAAATGTTTTATTATATTTTCTTTTTCCTTTATTTTATTATTTAATTTAAAAATTTCTGTGGAATGAATATCATATAAATTATTTTTTTCTATTAATAAATTATCTAATTGATCTTTTATTTTATGATATTTATTCTCATAATCTATTCTTTCTTTATATATATTATCAAATTTTTTTGTCAATCTTTCATTTTCTTTTTTTAAATTGTCTAATATATCTGAATTGTTAAATTGCTTATTTATTTCTTTAAATAATAATTCTTTATTAATTTCTAATGATGTTTGAACATCTTTTAATTGGTTTTTTAAATTTTTATTTTCTCTTAAATAATAATTTGCATTTTCTGCATAAATACTTAATAATTTTTTCGCTGTTTCTATATCAAATTTTTTGTTCATGTTTATTAATTAATTTATTAAATATTTATAAATAATAATATTATAATATTTAATAATAGATTATGTTTTAATTTTTATTAAACAAATAAATAAAAATACATTTAAAACTTAATAAACAAATATTAAAGATTCTCATAATCATTTTTTTCAATTTTCTTTGGAGTAACAATAACATGATTAATAAGTTTAAAATGTATAAGTACTTTAAATCTGCAAAAATCAGTATAATATTCTTAAATTAATTCTCACTTATTTTCATAAAACTTCCACAAATTTTTATAAAAATAAAATCAAAAAAATAAAATAAAAAAATTTTCAAAAATATTTAAAACCATAAAAAAAATAATAAAATAAAAAAATGGATAAAGGACCATCAATAATTCATGAACCATTAGTTCCAAGAACATTTAGACTTTTAGCTGAGCTTGAAAAAGAAGGAGATGGAATAGTATCATATGGATTAGAAGATCCAGAAGATAATACATTTACAAATTGGAATGGAAGTATTCTTGCAAATAATGGAATTTTATATGAATTAAAAATTGTATGTGATGATAATTATCCTAAAGTTCCTCCTAAAGTTAAATTTACCACTAAAATTAATTTACCTTGTGTTAATCAAAGTAATGGAGAAATTTTGCCTAATTCTTTAAATGTTTTAAAAAATTGGAATAGAGATTGTACTATTGAATCTTATTTACAAGCTATTAAAAGTGAAATGGATAAATCTCTTAGTAAATTAAAACAACCTCCTGAAGGAAGTAGGTTTTAAATAGTTTTTTTCTTTAAGAATGTTAATTTTTAAAAATTATGGTTTTTTTTAAAGAAATTAAAAAACGTTTTTTTTAATTGTTTTGTTTCAAAAAATCAAAAAAAAAAAAAATAAATAGGAATAAAAAAATTAAGAATTTATCTTTTTTAACTATTAAAAAAAAACTATATCTGAAATAAACAATATAAAAAACGTTGAAAAAATATTTTAATAAAAGCTAAAAAAGCAAAAGAAGAAAAAAAGATAAATGAGTGCCTTTGAAATTGATATGTCAAATAAATCAGAATATAATCTTTCCTTTCTTGTAGATGTCGGAAAAACAAATTGGTTTCAAAATGGTGAAAAACAAGGAAAAGATTTTATTAATGAATCATTAAAAGAAAAGCTTCCAAAAAATACATTATTCAATATCAATTCTTTAATTTTTAATATAGAATCTCATCAAGAAGAAATATTAAGTAAATATGATTGCTATTATAATTCAAATAAGAATTCTCTTTATATTATAATTGGAGACATCGCAAAATATGCTGATTTTTCAAAAGAAATTATGATGAATTTAATGGAATTTTCTCAAAAACTTTCTATATCTTCTATTTTCTTACTTATTTGCAGAAAAAATAAAGATTATGTTAAATTACTTCAAGGAATGTTAACTGTTGGTTTTACTAATGAAGAATCTACTAAAACTACTACTATTGATGGAAAAATGTATAAAATTTTAAAAATGAATTTAAGCAAAGCTCAAGCTGAAATTGAAGAAGTTGATTTTATGTAAATCAATTAAATAGTTTAAAATAAATTTTTGGAAAGAGATTGTAAAAATAAAACTTAAAACATGATACAACATGATGACGGTTTGAATGAGATATGTTAATTAATGTAAATTGATTTTTAATCTTTTATATTAGTTAATGTATTTAAGTTTTTTTTCTCCTTTTTATAAGAGAAATTAAAATGTCATTTAAAGACCTGATTTTTAGAGAATGTTGTACTGTTGGTTGTTTTATTTTTGTAATCTCTGTACCTCTATATAATGAATTTTTGATTATATATTTTTATTTTTTAAGATATTTTATTTATTGTTTTTTTTTCTTATTTGACAATTTCAATAAAATTATAAATTTATATTTAATTTACTGTTAGAAAAGAAAGCAATAAAATATTATATATTGATAAAATTTAAAAATTTATCATCTGAAAAAGAAAAAAAATGGAAAAAAACAATAATTCCGATAATTTAAATAATAAAGAATCAGAAAATAATTTAGAGAATGAGAATAATGAAAATGACTATATGGAAAATGAACAAATAAATGAAGATGAAATAATAGAATATGAAGAAATAGATAAAAATAAAGAAATGGATTTAGAAGATGAAAATATAGAAAATTTAAATGAAGAAGAAGAAGAAAATTATGAAAAAGAATATCCTGATTTTAAATCAGAAGGAGAAATTTATAGTATTGCATTATATAATTCAACTTTAATAATTGGTGATGGAGAAGATAAAACAACATTTTATGATTTAGATAAAAAGCAAATAATAAAAAGTGAAAAATATAATAAAGACAGTGTAAATTTTATAAAAATATCAAATGATAAAAAATATATGATAACAGGATCAATAGATGGAACAATAAATATATTTGATACAAATAATTTTAATTTATTAAATACAATAAATGATCAAGATTCAGAAATTAATTGGATTGAATGGCATCCTAAAGGAAATGCTTTTTGTTTTGGAACTTCAGAAGGTTCAATTTGGGTTTATTTAGCTAATAATATTGACAATAATTTTAATTTTTTTTCACATACTGATTCTTGTACTTGTGGTTCTTTCTGTAATTTAGGTAAAAATATTATTAGTGGTAGTGAAGATTTATCTGTTAAAATTTATGATTTAAAAAATAGAAAAGTTAATTTTACTATTAAAGGAAAAAAATTTATGCAAAATCCAATTACTTGTTTAAATGTTTGTGAAAAAAAACCAATTTGTGCAGTCGCTTCAATTGGAAATGAAATTGCAATAATAAATTTTGATAATGGAAATATCTTATATTATTTTATGTTTCCTGAAAAAGAAAATTCTATTGAAAGTATTCAATGGTGTAATGATGATAATTATATTATGTTTTCTGATAGTAAAAGTTTTGTTCATATTTTTGATAATAATACTTTACAAATAAGAAGTAGTATTAAATTAGATAATGAAAATATTACTAAAATGGTTAAAAGTAATTTTAAGAGTTATCAAATTTTTGCTAGTGGTTCTAATGGAAATTTTTATATTTTTGATTGTAGAGGAAATGGTTCTATTATTCAAAAAGAAAAAGTTCATAAAGATGTTATTATGGATTTTATTGTCACTGAAAAAGAAAATTTTATTATCACTTCTTCAATTGATAAAACTATTAATTTAGTTAAGATTGTTAATATAAATTAAAATATAAAAAATATTTTTAATAAATAAAAAAGAAAATATGTTTTAAGAAATTAATAAAATATTTAGAAATGGATCCAATTAATTTTTCTTTTGGAAATAATGGAACTTTTGAAAGAGAGTTTAAATAAGAAAAAATTTATCAAAAACTCGAAAAACAAAAATTGAGAACAGACATTGGAATAATAAATGAAATTTATGTGTTGAGTCCACTTTTGAGAGGAAATAACTTGGAAAAAAATTGAAATGAAAAAAAGAAGTTAAATAAAATGTAAAGTCAAAAAAAAATGTCAGAAATGAAAAAGTACAAAAATTTGAAAAATTAATTAAAAAGATATCTTAATTTTTCTAAAAGAAGAAAAAGCTTAAAAAAAGAATGTAAAAGATAAAAAAAATAATATAAATAGTCTTAATTTAATATATAATCATATAAAAACTTTATTTAACTAAATAAAAACTTTTTACTTTAAAAACTCGAATGAAAAAAGACAAAAAATAAAAATCTAACTTTCAAGATATAAATTTTAATCATAAAAAAATTATTATTAATTAAGTAGGATGAGAGAAAATTTTGAAAATGATGAAAGTATAATTTCAAACAGTGAAAACTGGAAAAATTCAAACTTAATAAAAATAAAAATAGAATCTCAATTAGAAAATGAAAATATGAATGTAGAAAAAACAAATGAATTTCATGAGAAAACAATAGATGAATATTTGAATGAAATGAGTTCCTCACAAACTCAAAGTAGAAAAAATAATGAATATCAAGAAATAAAAGAATTTAAATGTCCTATTGAAGATTGTAAGAAAATTTTTAATGATAAAGGAGCTTTTAGAAAACATCAATTAACACATGGTGAAAAATTATATCAATGTAAAGAATGTGGAAAAAAATTTTTAGATAATTCAAAATTAAGAAGACATTCTTTAGTTCATTCAGGAGAAAAGCCTTTTAGATGTGATATTTGTAATAAAAATTTTTCTTTAGATTTTAATTTAAGAACTCATTTAAGAATTCATTCAGGTGAAAAACCTTATGCTTGTATTTTTCCCGGTTGCTTTAAGCGATTTAGTCAAAGTAGTAATTTAAGTGCTCATGAAAAAACACATGAAATTCAAAAAAAAAATTTATGTAGTTCTATTGAAGAAAATCAAAGACCTATTTTTTTACAAAATCCACTTTCTTTTCTTATTGATAATCCTTTCTCTGGTACTGCTACTATGGATAATATTAATCAAATTAATAATTTATATGAAATGATGAAGAAAGGAATCAGTCAACAAAATAATCCTAATTATAATTATTCTTATAATAATTATCAAGGACAAAATAATTTTGGAAAACACTTTGTTTGCTTTAAAACTGTTACTGAAAATAATAATTCTAATTTTGTAAATTTGAATAATGGAAATGTTAGTAATAATAATAATGGTCAATTTGATAATTGTAATCAAAGAAAATTATTATTTGCTGTTTCTGGAAAAAAAGTCTTTGATATTGTTAGAATGGATGAACCTTCTCAAAATTATTCTATTAATTCTAATACTAATCAAAATTCTGATTCTGCTTTCCAAATTTAATTGAATAAATATAAACTTTTATTTTTTTATATTTTATAAATTTTTGATAAAAAAAGAAAAAATTATTTAATTTTCTTAATTTATAATATCATATTTAATAATAAAAAAATATCTAAAGAAAAGAGCACAGTTCAAGTAAAAATTATAAATAATTCTTCAATTTAGATTATTATATTCAATAATTCAAGAAAGATAGTTAAAAAAACCTTTTATTTAATGACTACAAAATAAGAAACTCAAAATTATAATAATATATATCTTCAATTAATAATAACAATTTTAATTCTGTTTAAAACAATTATAATAATTTATACCATAGAATGGGAATGTGATTAATAGAATTTATAATAATATTATTAAAAACATAAAATTTTTTTTAAAATATATTTTTCGACAATTTACAAAATATAACAATCTAAATAATAAAAATATATATTAAAAAAATGGGACAAGAAAAAGCAAAACCAAAGCCACCAGAAAATCCCTCTGACAAAATGTTTGACAACATTTTTGAGTTTAAAATGATGGCAAAGCAATTTGCAAAAGAAAGTAAGAAAGCAGAGACAGCACATAAGAATTTATTAACCAAAGTGAAAGATTTAATAGCAAAAGGAGATTATGAACATGCTAAAATAACAGCAGCTGATGCAATAAGAAAGAAAAATGAGATAAAACGATATCAAGTACTTTCATCTAAAATAGATACAATATCTCAAAGATTACAAAACGCATATCAAACACAACAATTAACAGAAAATATGAAAAGTTTAACTCAGAAAATGATTTCTACAAATATAGGTGATATGGTTCAAATTAATGAAACAATGGCAAATTTTGAAAAAATGTTTGATGATTTAGATGTGAATAGTAATATGATGAATGAAGTCTTTGATAATGTTAATGTTGGAACTACTAATGATCAAGAAGTTAATGAATTAGTTAATCAAGTAGCTGAAGCTAATGGAATGAAAGTTATGGATGAATTAGATGTTAATGCTGGAGCACAACCTATTCAACAACCTGGTATTCAAGATCCTAATAAAATGCCTGATGATTTCTTACCTTAATGTTTGTTCAGGTTTTTTTATGAAGTTTTAGGTTTTCATAATTTATTTTTTTACTTATGAAAAAATTCTTTATTTTTTAATATTTTTTTTAAGTATTTTCAATGACAACACCTAATAATTTATTAGGTAAAAAAAGAAATCTTTCACAGGATAAAAAAGAAGAAGATAAAAAGATAAATTTACATCATACAAATAAAGAAAATGAAGAAATGATAAAATTAAATGAAGCTTTTATTACAAAAGCACGTTCTCATCCATTAGAATTAATTGCACCTTCATCTCCTGAAATTTATCCAGATGAAGTTCCTCTTAAATTTGAAATAATAAAAAAATTTAATAAAGCTCGTGCAAGTATAATGACACTTCCACATTCTGAAGTAAAAACTCCTGTTTATATGCCAGTAGGAACAAAAGGAGCAATGAAAGGATTATTATCATGTGATTTAGAAAGAATGGAATGTAAATTAATGTTATCAAATACATATCATTTAGCTTTAGAACCAGGAGATGAATTTTTAAATAAAAATTATGGCGGAAGTGAAAAAAGAGGAATTCATAATTATATGAAATGGTCAAATAATGTTTTAACTGATTCAGGGGGATTTCAAATAGTTTCTTTATCGAAATTATCAGTAAGAAGTGAAAATGGTGTTGAATTTGTTTCTCATATTCATGGTGATGATAGGAAAATAATATTAACTCCAGAAAAAAGTATGTCAATTCAAAATAATATAGGAAGTGATATAATGATGGCATTTGATGATGTAATAAGACCAACAAGTAATATAAATGAAATATATGACGCATGTGAAAGAAGTATTCGCTGGATTGATAGATGTATTAAATCACATAAAAGGAAAAAAGAACAAAATTTATTTGGTATAATTCAAGGAGGACTTGATTTAAATTTACGTAAAATTGCAGTTGAAGAAATGAACAAGAGAAATTTACCTGGTTATGCTATTGGAGGAATGGCAGGTGGAGAAAGTAAAAATGATTTTTGGAAAGTAGTAAATACTTGTACTGATTATTTACCTGAAAATAAACCTAGATATTTAATGGGTGTTGGTTATCCTGTTGATTTAGTTATTTGCTCTTTATTAGGTGTTGATATGTTTGATTGTGTTTTTGCTACTAGAACTGCAAGATTTGGAACTGCTTTTACTAATAATGGATTTATTAAATTAAAAAATCAAAAATTTAAATTTGATTTTAATCCCATTGAAATTGAATGTGATTGTGAAGTTTGCCAAAAATATACTAAGTCATATTTTTATTATATGTTTAATAAAAATCCAAGAGCTGTTGTTTTAATTTCTTTTCATAATGTTTATTATTTACTCAATTTAATGAAGAAAGTTAGAAATTCTATTATTCAAGGAAATGTTAATGATTTTGTTCAAGATTTTTTCATGAAACAATTTCCTGATTCTACTCCTTCATGGATTAGGGATGCTCTGAAGAAAGCTGGTGTTAATATTGATTTTATTCAAAAGGTTGATGATAGGATTTTTTATGGAGATAATATTACTGATGAAGAAGATGAATAAATTTAAAAATATTTTTAATAATAAATAAATAAATATTAAATGATTATTTTTGATATTGATATAATATAAAAACCCTATATCATAATTATATATTTTTAATAAATAGTTTAATTTTTTTATTCATTTATTTCCTCAATTGTTTTTAATTTAATATTATCGTGTGAACCAACAGAATGAATATTTTTAGTATTTTCAACAAAAGATTCTATAATATCTTGAACTGCTTTAGTATTATTAACATAATAATGAGCATTTGAAGGTTTTTTTCCAACTGTGCAAGTAATAATATTGACATTTTTTGAATATTCTTTAATAACATTTCTTTTATTTTTTAAATAATAAAACATTTTTTCATCAGTAGTATCATCACCAATACAGAAAATAAAATCAGGGATAATATCTTTATTTAAATTCTCTTTAATAATATAAGAAATAAAATATCCTTTATTTATTCCTCTGGCAATGACTTCAACATATCCTTTTCCATTGATAATTTTTAAATTTAAATTTTTAACAGAACATTCTAATTCATTAGTAATAACACTAGCGAAGCTTTTTCCTAATTCTTGGTCACAATCACTATATTGCCATACAATAGAACTTTGTTTAATTTCAATAAAAGAACCTTCACATCTTTCAGTATAAGGATTTAAAATTTCATAACAAGCATTAATCCAATCATTATTATAATGATTTATCATTCTTTTCCATTTATCTTTCCCACTTCCAGAATTAACTTTAAACATAAAACCATGTTCAGCTGCTAAATGTAAATTTTCTACTTTTCCAAACCATTTATTTACTAAATGAGTTCCTCTTCCTGTTATAATATAAATTTGATTTCTTTTATCTCTTGTTAATCTATTTAATAAATCTATTATTTCATATGTTGGTTTATTCCCCTTTAATAAAATTAATTCATTTTTATTTGGTGTTATTGAAGGAAGAGTTCCTTCATAATCTAAAAAGATTAATCTATGATTTGAATTTTTATACATTGGAATTACTTTATTTATATCTAATTCAACTAAATCAGAACTTATTTTCATTAATTTAAAGTTTAAACCCTCTCCTACTCCTAAATAATATGTATTTTCATCTGATAATTTTGTATTTTTTATATCTTTTAAAAATTTAAATAACCAATGTTTAAAAGATGATTTTTTGACATGCTCAAAATCTTTTTGTGATGAAATGTAATCTTTTTCATCTCTTTCACCAAACATATTTTGATTGGCTTGAATAAATCCATTATAAATCGAATTATAATCAAAAGGATTAATTTTAATTGTTCCTCCTAAAGAAGTATTAACTCCAGATAATTCACTTATTAAATAACTTACTTGATTTGTATCTTTTAATAAATCTTTTAAAATTAAAAATTCATAAATTCCTAAAGAGAAACTTTCTTGTTTACTTGTTCTAATAAAACAATTTGCACTTGCAAAAAGAGCTAATCTTTCAATATATGAAACTTTTCTTTCAACTAATTCAATTGTATCTTCTCCAAAAGTTTCTTTAATTTCTTTTGTTAATTTATTTATTTTATCTAACATTTCTTTTTGAGATTCATCTAATTTTAAATTTCCATCTTTATCACTATCATCTGTACTATATCTTATATATTGTAAATATACATTTTTTTTAGCTTCTTCTTCACCCATATCTTTCAAAAACTTTCTATAACCTTCTAATTTATTTTTTATACTTGCTAAAAATTTCATATGATCTAAAGAAGCATAAATTGTTTTATCTTTATATTTATTTTTTATATCTTGATATAATTTTTTAAATTCTTCTGTTTCATAATCTTCTTTAATTAAATCTATTTCTGGAGTTGCATTTTTTACTCTTATCATTGCAGTTCTTCCGAAATAATTGACTGCTAAATCACCTGAAATTGTACTTTCATAATTTATTGATAATAATCTTTTAGAAGATTTTAAGAAATTTCTACTATAATCAAATGTATGAAAACCAATAACAGAACAATTTAACATTGATTTTAATATTTCTTCTCTAAAAGGAATTTTTTTAAATATTTCATGTGATGGAAAAGGAGAATGCATAAAAAGACCAATTGATAAATTTTGAAAAATTGTTTGATTTAATGTTGAACATTTTGAATAAAGATAACTTGGTAATAAAAAAAAATGATAATCATTTAAATATATTAATGTATTATTTTTTAAATATTTTATTATAATATCACATACACATTCTGAATATTTTTTATATGATTCCCAATATAAATCCAAATGAGAAAAATGATTTATTGAATTTGGACTTAATGAAATATAATGAAATAAAGGTTCTAAAATTTCTTCAAAGAATATTTTAATGTCTTTATAAATTTCAAATGGAATATTCATAACATAAATATTTTTTTCTTTTAATTCATCAATTAAAGTTTTTTGTTGTTCTTCGCTTAAAAAATTAATATTTTTTAACATTCCAAACCATTTAATATTTTTTTTCCCAGAAACTAATCTAAATAAAGTATGATATAAAGGATCACTTGTTAATCTTAAATAATAACTTCCATCATTTTTTTTAACTGGATTAAAAGGAACATAAAAACTACAAATTATAATATCATCAGAATCATTAATATCAATTGATTTTTGAATAGGATTTTTATTTTGAATATTTTCTTCTTCTTCATCGGATTCATAATTTAAATTATTATATTTTTCATTTAATTCATCTTCTTCATCAGAAAAAATTTCTTCTGTTCTTAAACTTAATTTTTTACTTAAAAGCTCAGAATCTTTGTCTAAAGTTTCAGATGAAGAATTAATCATTTTTATTCCATATTTTGGAGTTGGAGTTGTAAATTTTCTTCTTGTTCTTAATTCTTCAACTTTTGAAGTTGAATTTCCTTGTTTATCTGAAACTAAAATTTTAAATTTATTTTCTATAAAAACTTTCCTATTTTCATTATTTGGAAGTTCTTCCCATTTTTCAAAAATATTATTTTTAAATATTACATATTTGTATTCAACAGTATTATTTATTGGTAATTCTAAATTTTCTCTTGATTTCCATACATTTATATTAGAAAGAAATAAAGGTTCTGCTTTATTTAAATCCCAATTTCCTAATTCTTCTTTATTTCCTACTATTCTTATTTCTTCTTCCTCCTTTATTTCACATTCATATTTAAATTGAACATAACAATATTCTTTCATATTTTTTTATTATTTTATATTTTTCTTTTTGTAATTAATTCTTATTTTTTTATTATAATTACCCATAATATATTATATATATATATATATATATTTTATTCATGGTTGATATGACACTTTTTTTTATATATTTATTTTTTTTTACAATGTTTTTAGGATTAATAATTTGGTGTTATCGTATATGTAGAAACCCACGAATAGCAGTATTAAAAAGACCAATAAATCCAACATATATCGAAACGATTGAAAAATGTGATAAAAATTTGAAAAAATGTAGTTTATGTAAAAATGAATCAGCAATTTATCAATTTAATTGTGGTTGTAAGTTATGTGAACAAGATTCAAGAATATTAAAAATTGAAAATAAAAAATGTAAAGGAACTTGTCTTATATGTAATAAAAGTATTAAAAAAATAAAACAAATTGCATTTGTTTGTAATATATGTTTAAGTGTTACAAGTCGAATATTTAAATTATCTTGTGGATGTTCATTGATGATTTGTAAAAATTGTATTAATAGAATTATTAATTCTAAAAAATGTCCTCAATGTCGAAAAATGCTTAAATAAAAAAAGATTTTTAATTCATTTATCTAAAATTATATATTTTATAATACTTTTAATATATCATTTTTATTCTTTTATTTTTTTGAATTTGTTGAGTTGGAATATTTAGTATCATTGTTTGATTTTTTTTATTATTTGATTATATTTTATTTGTTTTTCACACATTGTTTTTTTCTCTAATTATTATGAGTTAAATTATATAGCATTTAATAAAATATTTAAGCAATATATTTTTGTTTATATTATTTTCTTTCCAAATTATTCAGTTATAAAAAATATATTAAAAACAAAAGATAATAATGAATGAGACAATAAGAAAGATATAATGAGATATTTAAATTTGAAAATCTTTTTTGAGAATTTATTTTTTATTTGACGAATTATATTATTGTATTAAATACATTTTTGTATATAATTATTAGAATCAATGACATCAAATGAAAAAAAAGAAAATTAGTGAGAATTTAAGCTTTGAATGGTTTTTTTTTATATTTTCTTTTATAATATTTGTTAAATATCTTTTGAGTGATTTTTAAATGTAGTTTTTTCATTTTGACCGAAATTTCAAATTAATTTTCACCTCAAATAATATATCAAAATAAATGATTTGAAAATAATAACAAAAAAAGAAATTTAAAATCAAAATCACAAATATAACTTTATATTTTGAATTAAGAAAAGAATATTTTTTAATAAAATAATTTATTATTTATTTTAAATAAAAAAATGATTTATGAAAAGAGATAATAATTATTTTTTTCGATAAATGATGTTAATAAGACACAAATGAACTTTAGTTAAATTTAATTAAACTTAACTCCTTATATTTTAAATAAATTAACTTAAAATAATTAAAATTTATATTTTTTTAGAAATTTATTATGGAATCATTCTACTTTCTCTTTTTTTTTTGGATTAATTATTGCTAAGTTTGAAAAAAATATCTTTGCTGTCGTTCAAAAATATCATTCTTTATTTTTAGGAATTTTTCTTTACACTTATTTTATTTTTTTCGATTATCTTAATAAATATGAAATTTATTTAGAAAAATACAATATAAATATTGATCTTAGTCAATATCATTATTTAAAAAAAGGTATTTTATTTAATTCTAATTGTATTATTAATATTATTGTTGATCATATTATTTTAATGAAAGTCTATTTAAATAATAAAAAATTAAATTTTCTTGGAAATATTTCATCAAATATTTATTATTATCATAAATTTGGAATTACGTTATTTAGAACTGATTTAATATATTTTAATAATGATAGAACTTATGTTTTTATGAGTTTTATTTGGGCTATTTTAATTCTATTACTAATGAGTTATGTAAATTGATTTTTAGTTAATTTTTTTTTGAATATAGATTTTTTTAATTTTAATTCTTTTCAAGAAAAAAATAAATAGATAAAAAAAAATTAATCATATTATCACAATTTAATAATATAAAAAATCTATTTATCAGTTAAATAAAAATTTT
>JAEEGK010007663.1_pt1 | contig 25696 bp, 23 predicted proteins | sample 8958771 | NCBI WGS metagenome assembly JAEEGK01 (sample SAMN16246547, study PRJNA631951) | gut metagenome | biome: gut microbiome; feature: rumen; material: SC-attached | host: Bos | place: Iran: Karaj | collected 2018-10
ACCCTTACTCTAAGCATGACAGAGGACTCAACGCGGAGAAGATACTCAAAAACGCAGCCGCAACGATCGCGGACACACTCGATGTCAAGCCGGGCGAGATAGTTTTTACATCGGGCGGGACCGAGTCTAACAATATGGCCCTTATCGGGGCTGCACTTGCCGCAAAGAGGAGGGGCGATCATGTGATCGCTTCGGGTTATGAGCACGCGTCCGTATATAATCCGCTCATCTCACTGAAGGATTTCGGCTTTGAGGTGGAGTTTGCGCCGGTAGATGAACTGGGTCACATAAAGATCGACGAACTGACTGCCATGATCAGACCTACCACGGTGCTTGTTTCCGTGATGTATGTCAACAACGAGATCGGCGCCGTTAACGATATCGCAGCCATATCCGAAGCGGTTCACGGGAAAAACAAGGATATCGTATTTCACTGTGATGCGGTTCAGGCCTACGGCAAGTACGCGATAAGACCCGCAAAGCTCGGGATCGATCTTATGAGCGCGAGCGGGCACAAGATCACGGGTCCCAAGGGTAGCGGATTCCTCTATGTCAAAGACGATATCAGGGTAAGACCGCTCATCTGGGGCGGCGGACAGCAAAAAGACAGACGCTCCGGAACCGAAAATGTTCCGGCCGTGGCGGGACTTGCGGCAGCTGCCGGGATGTATTATAAAGAAAGACGTGATGCGACCGAACGTCTTTACGAACTCAAGACCATGTTTGTAAACGAACTTGCCGCGATCGCCGGCACGCACATCAATGCGATAAAGCCCGGGGCGGACGGTTCCTTCAGTGAAGAAGAGGTCAGGAAGACTGCACCTCACATCGTGAGCTCGGGATTTGAAGGTGTCAGGGCGGAGGTGCTCCTCCATGCGCTCGAACAGTCGGGTATCTATGTTTCGTCGGGTTCCGCATGCTCAAGCAATCATCCCGGGATAAGCGGTACCTTAAAAGCTATCGGGGTCAAAAAGGAGCTGCTCGACTCGACGCTCCGGTTCAGCTTCTCTTTTGATACAACCCGCGAAGAACTTGAGAAAACCATAGAGGTACTCAAAGAACTGGTGCCCGTTTATGCAAGGTTCTCGAGAAAGTAAGCAGATAAAGGAATCTGAAAAAAGAGAACAGATAAAGATATTTAACAGATGTTTGGATTAAGGATTCTGTGAGAAAACGGAAAACGGGTTCGTAATACAAATGATCGACAGGAAGGAAACAGGCATGACATACAGTGCATTTTTGATTAAATACTCGGAGATCGGTATCAAGGGCAAGAACAGGTACGTCTTTGAAGAAGCGCTCTGCGCCAGGATCAACGAGAATCTCTCGCGTGTTGCCGAGGGCTTCAAAGTTGAGAGAGAGCAGGGCAGGATCTTTTTGTCGTGTCCCGAAGAGTACGACTACGACAGAACGGTCAGAGAGCTTAAGAAGATCTTCGGTGTCTGGGCTATCTGTCCCGTTAAGGTGATCCCCGACAACGATTTTGAGGTCATCAAAAAGAACGTGGGTGACTATGTTGCCGAGGTCTACGGTGACAAAGAGATCACTTTCAAGGTCGAGGCGCGCCGCGCGGACAAACGTTATCCGATCGAGTCCCCTCAGATCTGCTCCGATATGGGAGCGTATCTCCTAGAGAGATTTCCGAACCTCAAGGTGGATGTTCGTGAGCCTGAGGTCAGGATCCATGTTGAGATCCGTAATAATGCCTATGTGTTCTCGGAGATAATCCCCGGCCCCGGCGGAATGCCCGTGGGTGCCAACGGAAGGGCGATGCTCCTCCTTTCGGGCGGTATCGACAGTCCGGTTGCGGGATATATGATCGCCAAGCGCGGTGTTACAGTGGATGCCGTTTATTTCCATGCTCCGCCTTATACAAGTGAGAGGGCGCTTCAGAAGGTCATCGACCTCGCTCAGATCATCAGTGCCTATACAGGCCCCATCAGGCTTCATGTCGTTAACTTCACCGACATCCAGCTCGATATCATCGAGAAGTGCCCGAGAGACGAGCTGACCATCATCATGAGACGTTACATGATGAGACTTGCCGAGCATTTCGCCCGCGAGTGCGGATCACTCGGACTTGTCACGGGTGAGAGTATCGGTCAGGTTGCGAGCCAGACCATGCAGAGTCTTGCGGTGACGAACGCAGTCTGTGAGATGCCTGTATACAGACCGCTCATCGCTTTTGATAAGCAGGATATCATCGATATCTCTGAAAAGATCGGTACATATGAAACATCGATAGAGCCCTATGAGGATTGCTGCACGATCTTCGTTGCTAAGCATCCCGTGACAAAGCCGCTTCTTCATGTGATCGAGAAGTCGGAAAAGAAGCTTGTGGGTTCTGTGGAAGAACTCGTTGAGAAGGCGAAGAAGAGCGTGAGGATCATAAACGTTACGAGCAGTCGGATCTATGACAAGGGAACACCTTACATGGAACCGGAAAAATCCTGAAAAGACGGATGGATCGAGTAGGCTGACTCCTACTCGATGCGACGGGACATCTCGCGTACAAGTCCGCTCGATGTCCGTTCACTCAGCCGTCTGTTCACAAACAAGCTTGCAACAGACGGCCTTCGTTTATCGCACAAAAAAGAGCAGCACGCCGGGTGGCGTACTGCTCATGTTCTCAATAAAATGCGTTCCTGTGCGCTAAAAGCTCATCAAACGATGTAGGGCTTAAGAGCAGCGAGGATGTCGTCGATGTTATCGGATGCATGGATGTTAAGGTCGATCGGCTTTGAAAGATCAAGGCTGAAGATACCCATGATTGATTTAGCGTCGATAACATATCTGCCTGAAACCAGGTCAAAGTCTGAATCAAATTTCGTAACGGCATTAACAAATGACTTTACCGCATCGATTGAGTTGAGATTAATCTTTACTGTCTTCATAAAATCACACTCCTTTACATCAAGTATTGGTATTTATGAGTACAGTATAAAGGTTACTGGTTTTTTGTCAAGAGTAAACAGTCCCGAAAACAGACTGTTTTGATGGCAAAAGATTGTCAGAAATGCACTATTAACTTTTTTGAAATACGAGAAATGTGAGGAAAAAGAGATGAATGACACGCCCGGTGTACTTTACGGGAAGAGAGCGGCGTTATGCTCGCTCGGGTGCAAGGTCAATGCCTATGAAACCCAGGCGATCAGAAAAATGCTTGAAGAAAAAGGTGCGGTCATCGTGGATGACAACGAGCGTGCCGATATTTACGTTATCAATACCTGTTCCGTGACGGGTATCGCCGACAAAAAATCGAGACAGTCGGTGCACCGCGCCATGAAGCTTGATGCGGAAGCTCTTGTCGTTGTTACGGGCTGCTACGCACAGGCTGCGGGGAGTTCTGTGTTCGACGGTGAGGACCGCATGATCGTGATCGGAAGCAACCGTAAGGACGAGATCATAGGATCTATAGAAGCGTGGTTTGCCGGTCGTGAAAGATCGGTGGAACTTGTTTCGGATCTTAAAACAGACAAAAAGTACATGGACCTCAGGATCGACGGTTTCAGCGACAAAACCAGGGCATTCATAAAGGTCGAGGACGGGTGTAATCAGTTCTGTACTTATTGCATCATCCCTTATGTGAGGGGAAGAGTACGCTCAAGGAGCATCGAGGACACAATAGAAGAGATCACGGCTCTTGCTGCAGCAGGCTACCAAGAGGTCGTGCTGACCGGTATCCATCTTTCTTCATACGGACAGGCTGACTACGAGAAGAGCAAGGGCTTTGAGCACGGGCCGCTTCTTGAACTTGTGAGGGCCGCCTCCCGAGTTCCGGGGATCGAAAGAATAAGGCTCGGAAGCCTTGAACCGAGGATCATCACGGCTGAGTTTGCACAGGAACTTGCCGGAATAAAGGAGTTCTGCCCGCAGTTCCATCTTTCTCTCCAGAACGGGTGCAACAGCGTCCTCAAGAGGATGAACAGGCACTACACGATCGAAGAGTATGCACAGAGGGTAGAGATACTCAGGGATGTCTTTGACAGACCCGCGATCACAACGGACATAATAGCCGGATTCCCCGGTGAGACCGACGAAGAATTTGAGGACTCGATCAACAACCTTGAAGTGATCGGCTTCGCCAAGATGCACGTCTTCAGATATTCAAAGAGGAAGGGAACTCCCGCGGCGACCATGAAGGATCAGGTGCCTGCCGAGGTGAGTGCCGCGCGGAGCGACAGGCTCATAGATCTCGACACGTTTATGCACACAAGGTATCTCAAATCCTTTCTGGGAGAAGAGCAGGATGTTCTGGTGGAGCGTGTTGTTGAGCGCGACGGAAAGTATTATGCGCGTGGGCTTACGACGCGCTACTGCGAGGTTGAGGCATACTCGGGCAGGTTCGCTCTGACCCCGAATACCATCACAAAAGTACGCTTTGATGAGGTCGCCGATTGTGTATTGAACGGGAATGCACTTGTAAATCCCTGAGGTTCGGGGTATAATAAGATGATATTGTATTGGCGTTTCGCCGGAAATGAGGAAAGTCATGCAGAACGGAGTTAGTACGGATACTCAGTATTTCAAGCCTGCAAAAGAGCAGGACAAGGTCGTTAAGAGCACGATCGACAGTGTTTATATCGCACTTACGGAGAAGGGCTATAATCCCGTCAGCCAGATCGTCGGTTATATCATGTCGGGAGATCCCACCTACATCACAAGCCATAACGGTGCGAGAAGCCAGATCATGCGTGTTGAGCGTGACGAGATCATCGAGGAACTCCTCAGGGAGTACATCAAGAACAATTTCGGTAACTGAGAACTGTTCGAAAGACATGTTTGATGAAACCGCCGATTAGGAGTTCGGAGTCTGTAAAATGAGAATTATGGGACTTGATTTTGGCGGCATGACCTGTGGTGTCGCAATAAGTGACGAGCTTTTGATAACAGCGCAGCCCGTCACCACCATAAGACGCAAGCATGAGAACAAGCTTCGTCAGACATTTGCTGCGATCGAAGAGCTTTGCATGCAGTACGAGGTTGAGAAGATCGTGGTCGGTCTTCCCAAGAAGCTTGACGATACCGAAAGCGAAAGGACCGTGGCCTGCCGTGAGTTCGCCGAAAGCGTGAGTCGGCGCACAGGCAAGGAAACGATACTCTGGGACGAGCGTCTCACTACGGTTCAGGCAACCCGTATCCTTGATGAGGCGGGTCTTAATTACGAAGAAAAAGGGAAAGTGGTCGACAAGATCGCAGCGGCGATCATACTTCAGAGCTATCTTGACACACAGGCCCTTTTACGTGGTTGATTTTGACAGAGAAATGAAAGAGAGTAGGAGTCATCCTGCTCATTTTCGCATGTAATACGAAAGGAATCATGAGAAAAATGGACAATACTATCATGTTTACAACAGATGACGGTGAGAACGTGGAATTCACCGTTATCGAAGAAGCGCGGCTTTCGGGAGAAACATATCTTCTTGTTACGGCCGACGAAAAGGATGAGGACGAAGTGGCTTACGTCCTCAGAGAAGTTAAATCAGAAGACAAAACAGAAGCATCCTACGAAATGGTTGAGGATGATGACGAGCTCGCAGCCGTTACGGGACTTTTTAACGAGGTCCTTGACGGTGAGATGGATATCGTCGTTGATAAGTTAGAGGAGTAAAAGTGGAAGAAAAGAATAAAGTCAAAGTCATCCCGCTCGGCGGACTTGAGCAGATCGGGATGAACATTACGGCCATCGAGTACGAGGATACTATCGTGGTCGTTGATTGCGGAATAGCATTCCCTGAGGATGACATGCTCGGTATCGACCTAGTCGTACCCGATGTCACATACCTCACGGACAATATCGAAAAAGTAAAGGGTTTTGTGATCACGCACGGACATGAGGATCATATAGGGGCACTTCCCTACATCCTCCCCAAGCTGCCTGTGCCCGTTTATGCCACAAGACTTACGATCGGCCTCATAGAGAACAAATTCAAGGAATTCGAGATCCCCAAGAAGGTCAAGCTCAAGACTGTTGTCTACGGGCAGAGCGTTGTTCTCGGAAAGATCAGGGTCGAGTTCATCAGGACAAATCACAGCATTGCCGATGCGGCCGCGCTTGCAATACATACACCCGCCGGCGTGATCGTCCATACCGGTGACTTTAAGATCGATTACACACCGGTCTATGGTGATACGATCGATCTGGCGAGACTGGCCGAACTCGGAAAGAAGGGTGTGCTTGCACTCATCTGTGATTCGACGAACGTTATGAGGACAGGATTCACGATGTCCGAGAAGACTGTCGGCAAGACATTCGACAGTGTTTTTGCGGAGCATACATCGCGCAGGATCATCGTAGCGACATTTTCATCAAATGTCGACAGAGTCCAGCAGATCATCAACAGCGCCGAGAAGTTCGGCAGGAAGGTCGTTATCGAAGGCCGAAGCATGGTCAACGTCATCAAGACGGCTTCGGAACTCGGGTACCTCAAGTACAACGAGGACACGATCATTCCGATCGAGAATATAAAGAGCTACCCTGAGGAGAAGACAGTCATCATCACCACGGGCAGCCAGGGTGAGTCTATGGCGGCTCTTTCGAGGATCGCCGGCAACATCCATAAGAAGATCACTCTGCAACCGGGTGATGTCGTTATCTTCAGCTCGTCACCGATCCCCGGCAACGAGAAGAGCATTTCGAAGGTTATCAACGAGCTCTCGATGAAGGGAGCCAAGGTCATATATCAGGACGCTCACGTTTCGGGGCATGCGTGTCAGGAAGAGATAAAGCTCATCTACACGCTCACAAAGCCGCGTTATGCCATCCCGGTCCACGGAGAGTACAGGCACCTGCAGGCTCACAGCGAGCTCTGTCAGTCACTTGGTATCCCCAAGGAAAACGTCTTTATCCTGCGTTCGGGTGACTGCCTCGAGATGAACAGTGAGAGTGCGGCCGTCAAAGGAAGCGTACCCGCCGGGAGCCTGTATGTTGACGGACTCGGCGTTGGTGATGTCGGTAATGTGGTCCTTCGCGACAGACACATGCTTTCCGAGAACGGTCTGATCGTTGTTGCGATGTCGATCGAAAGCGAGACGGGACTCGTGGTTTCGGGCCCCGATATCATCACACGCGGATTCGTATATGTGCGTGAGTCCGAGGAACTGCTTGCGGAACTTACCGAAGTCTGCAACAACACGCTTGATTACTGTATCGAAAACCAGCTTGCCGACTGGAGCAAGATAAAGAACAGATTTAAGGATGATCTGAGTGACTATCTTTGGAAGAAGATGAGACGCAGTCCCATGATACTGCCGATCATCATGGAGGTTTGATTTGAAAAAGAGTAAGAGTTCCTTTATCATGAAGCTTCTCACGCGTTTTTCGCTGACGATCCTGATCGTGGGCATAAACGTTATATTCTACGTGTTTGTCTTCAACAAGATCACCGAATTCGCGGAGAAGAGCTACGATGTCACCTACAGAGTGTTCGGTAACGAGCCGATGGACGAGTTCGGCGGACGTGACGTGAGGGTTACAATCCTTAAGGGCGAGTCGACCATGAACATCGCCAGCAAGCTTGAGGATGCCAAGCTCATCCCCGACAAGTACTCGTTCTACCTGAAGCTTAAGCTCAAGGAGTACGAGATCATGCCCGGAACCTTCGTGCTTAACACATCCATGTCCTACAACGACATACTTAAGGTCATCTCGACATACTCCAACTCGGTCGATGAGGAAAAGACTGTTGAAGAGGTTGATTCACAGATTTAAGGGGACAATTAATGATCGTAAACGAATCAGTCACGGGATACCTCGCCTCACTGGCGCATGACATCCCGCCCGCGCTTGAAAAACTGAGAGTAAAGGCGCGACAGGAGCATGTTCCGATCATCAGGGACGACATGCTCGAATTCATCAGATTTGTACTTTTGAAAGAGAAGCCGAAAACCATCCTTGAAATCGGGACGGCTGTCGGCTTCTCGGCTTTGTTTATGCATTCCGTTGTGCCGGAAGCGCAGATAACCACTGTCGAGAAGGTTGAGATGAGGCTCAAAGAGGCCCGCAAGAACCTTGACGGAAGCGGGATCACGCTCATTGAGGGCGATGCGCTTGAGGTGCTTGGGGGACTTAAAGGACCCTACGACTTTATCTTCCTTGATGCGGCGAAGGGACAGTACAGCAGCTTCTTCTCGGACTGCAGGAGGCTGCTCGCACCCGGGGGACTGATCCTGACGGACAATGTCCTCCTCGAAGGCACGATCGCGGATTCGCGCTTCGGGATCGAGAGGCGTGACAGAACCATCCACGAGAGGATGAGGGAGTTCCTTCACGAACTGACGCACACGGAAGGACTGGTGACTGTGATCGTTCCGGTCGGGGACGGCGCGGCACTCACTTACAAACAATAACAGGAGATCGATGGAAAGATGAAAGAACAGCAAAAGACCGGATCGAATCTGCAGGGACGTCAAAAACCCGAGCTTCTTATGCCCGCAGGCAGTCTGCCTGTTCTTAAAACCGCTGTCGATTTCGGAGCAGATGCCGTTTATATAGGCGGAGACATATTCAGTCTTCGTGCCAAGGCGGTCAACTTTTCGCGCGACGATATGATCGAAGGCATCGCGTACGCCCACGAAAGGGGCAGAAAGGTCTACGTGACGGTCAATATCACCGCCCATAACGGTGATCTCGAAGAGATGAAAAAGTATCTTGCTGAGCTCGAACGGATCGCTCCCGACGGACTTATCATCTCCGATCCCGGAGTCTTCTCGCTTGCACGTGAGTTTGCTCCTTCGCTTGAGCGTCATATCAGCACCCAGGCCAACAACACCAATTATCTCACGTACCGTTTCTGGTACGAGCAGGGAGCAAAGAGGGTCGTTTCGGCAAGAGAGCTTTCTCTTGAGGAGATCAGGGAACTGAGGGACAACATCCCCGAGGACATGGAGATCGAGAGCTTTGTTCACGGAGCAATGTGTATCTCTTATTCGGGCAGATGTCTGCTCAGCAATTACCTTACCGGCAGGGACGCCAACCTCGGTGAGTGCACTCACCCCTGCAGGTGGAGATATCACCTCGTCGAGGAGACAAGACCCGGTGAATACATGCCGGTCGAAGAGAACGACCGCGGAACATTTATCTTTAACTCCAAGGATCTGTGCATGGTAGATCATATCGATGACCTTGTGAATGCGGGGATCACGTCCTACAAATGTGAGGGCAGGATGAAGAGTGCGCTTTATGTGGCTACGGTGACCAGAGCCTACAGGAACGCGATAGATGACTATTTTACCGACCCCGCTCTCTACGACAGGAACAGAAAGACCTACCTCGAGGAGGTAGGCAAGTGCACCAACAGGAGGTTCTACACGGGATTCTACTACGGAAAGCCTCCGGCACAGGCGATGGTCTATGAGGACAGCACGTATGTAAAAGAGTACGTTTACTACGGAACTGTAGAAAGAAACGGCGAGACGGATCATACGGGTGTTATCACCCAGAAGAACAAATTCTGCGTGGGCGACACGCTTGAAGTGCTTGAACCCGGACCGGTCAAGGAAAGGTTCGTCAAAGTGCTTTCGATCACCGCGGAGGACGGTACCGCGATGGAGAGCTGTCCGCATGCAGGGCAGATCATCACGGTGGCTTTTGACGGGCCGGTTTCGGTCGGGTGTCTTCTCAGGGGAAAGGCGTGAAATCATGATACAGCTCAACAGACAGATCATAAGGGCGCTCGCGTCGAGTGAACTTACCTATTCGCGGGGCATCAGATGCTTCAGGAACGGTAATGTGCGCCGGATGAGCACCGAACGGCTTACGGGCAAGATACGCGTCGAGGTTGTCGACGGCGTGGAGTATACCGTTATGCTCTCCGAAGAGAACGGCGAGGTGGGGTATTCCTGCAACTGTGCGGGGAGCCTCAAGGAAAAAGGCGCCTGCAAGCATGCGATCGCGGGACTTTTTGCCGTGATGAGACGGCAGGAAAAGAACAGGTTTGCCCAGATCGAATCGCCCGAGGACAGAAGGGCGTGCATGTGCATCGATCACTTCAGGAGCACGCAGGACAGCGTGAGCGCAGTCGAAGTGTTCCATCTTGAGCCGGTGATCACCATCCCCCAGATGTTTTCCGACAATGAGAGCCGCTGCTACCTTTCGGTCAAGGTCGGCAAGGACAGGCTTTACAAGGTACAGAATCTTAAACGCTTCGTGAGCGATTACCTCGCTCATGAGGACATAATGCTAGGCAAGGATGTCAAGTTCGTCTGGTGGGAGAGCGAGTTTGACAAGTCCTCAAAGGAGATCCTCGATTTCATTATCGAGGGTTACGAGCTCCTTGAGCTCGGCGACGATATCACCGGTACCAGGATCTTTAACAGGGCGATGATGACTCTGTCGAAAAATCTGCTCATGCGTCTCTTACACAGCGTGGGCAAGTACACGTTCACTCTCATCCTCGGAGAAAGAGTCTACGAGAATGTGAGAGTGTTCGACAAGAACCCCAATATCAAATACGATCTCGATATAGTTGACGACGCGATCCTCCTCGATTATCACGACAAGGAAGCGGTTATACCGCTTATGAAGAGCGGAGAGCTTATCTACTACAACGGCGCCGTCTTTATCCCCGATGCGCGTTTCAGGCGAAACTACGCACCGTTCTTTAATACACTCGGAACCGAGAAGCCGCCTCTCATCTTCAGGGACGACAACAAAAAGAGGTTCCTCGAGGAGGTCCTCCCGAAGATCGGTGATCTCATGGACATCGACATCCCCGAGGAGCTTGCCGACAGGTACATCTCGCCCGAGCTTTCGTGCAAGATCTTCTTTGACAGATATCAAAACGGAATAAAAGCGCAGGTCAGGTTCGTTTATGCCGACTACGAGTTCAGCAGCTTCGAGAACCCCGACAGCGATCACTATATCATCCTCAGACAGCGCGAGAAGGAGGACGATATCCTTTCGCGTCTTGAGGACCTCGGATTTGAGGCACGCACAGGCTTTTATCTTTTAAAGAACGAGTCGGCGCTTTACGAGTTCCTCATCAGCGACAAGACCGTCCTGACGGACGTTGCGCAGATCTACTACTCGGAAGACTTCAAGAAACTCAAGGTCGTTTCGGGCGGCAACTTCAATGTGGGCCTCAGGGTCAGCAGTGACATGGACCTTCTTCAGATGGAGTTCTCATACGGAGACATGAGCCCGAAGGAGCTTGAAAGGCTGTTCCGCTCCCTGAGGGTAAAGAAGAAGTACTACAGGCTTGAGAACGGCAGCTTCATCAACCTTATGGACGACGACTTTGAGAAGCTCGCTGTCATCATGGACAACCTCGGCGTGACCTCGAAGAACTTCACGGAGGGCGGTATCAAGCTCACCAAGAGTAACGCTTTCTACCTTGACGGTGCTTTTGAAAGAAGCGGTTTTTCGGTTACGAAGAGCGAAGATTTCATAAATCTCATCGAGAATATCAGTAGCGAACATGAGGAAAAATACGAGATCCCGAAGGGCATCAACGCGCAGCTTCGCGAGTATCAGGTCAGAGGCTTCGGCTGGATGATGACGCTCGCCCGCAACAGTCTCGGTGGCATCCTCGCAGACGACATGGGTCTCGGTAAGACACTCCAGACCATCGTCTATATCCGTGCCATGCTTGACTGCCCCGAGAAACAGCATCCGCATTTCCTCATCGTCTGCCCGAGCTCGATCATCTACAACTGGATGGACGAGTTCCAGAGCTTCGCACCCGATGTGCGCGCATGCGTGGTCACGGGTGTTCCCGAGGAGCGCAAGAAGCTTATTGACGCATATGAGAGCGTTGATGTACTTATCACTTCTTACCCGCTCATGAGGCGCGATGTCGGACTTTACAGAAAGATCGTGTTCGGAACTGTGTTCCTCGACGAGGCGCAGTTCATTAAGAACGCAGCATCGCAGAGCGCACAGTCCGTCAAGCTGCTCAGCGCCGACCACAGGTTCGCGCTCACCGGTACTCCTATCGAGAATTCGCTTTCGGAGCTGTGGTCGATATTTGACTTTATCATGCCGAACTTCCTCATGACGCACAGCAAGTTTGCCACACGTTACGAGAAGCCGATCATAAACGGTGACAAAGAGGTTCTCGAGAATCTCAACATGAGGATCAGTCCGTTCATAATGAGACGTATGAAAAAGGACGTACTCAAAGAGCTCCCCGGAAAGCTCGAGGAGAAGATCGTTACGCCCATGTCGGAAGAGCAGCGTAATGTTTATCTGTCCTACATGAACGAGATCAGGGGAGACCTGTTCGGCAGCATAGAGACAGTCGGATTTGAGGGAAGCAAGATGAAGATCCTTGCTGCGCTTACGAGGCTCAGGCAGATCTGCTGTCACCCTTCCACATTCCTTGACAACTACAAGGGCGGAAGCGGCAAGCTCGACCTTCTCATGCAGCAGATAGACAACGCGATCGCCAACGAGCACAGGACACTTGTGTTCTCGCAGTTTACGGGCATGCTGGAGATCATCGGCAGGGAGCTTAAGGAAAAGGGCATAGACTATTTCTACCTTGACGGAAGTACGCCGCCCGAGGAGAGACTTGATATGGCAAAGAGGTTCAACGGCGGAGAGAAAGACATCTTCCTGATCTCGCTCAAGGCCGGCGGAACGGGACTCAACCTTATAGGAGCCGACACTGTCATCCACTACGATCCCTGGTGGAATCCCGCAGTCGAGGACCAGGCAACGGACAGAGCCTACAGGATCGGTCAGACGCAGAATGTCTACGTCCTCAAGCTCTTAACAAAGGGAACGATAGAAGAGAAGATCTACAAGCTCCAGCAAAAGAAAAAGGAGCTCTCGGATTCGTGCCTGACGGGAGGAGAAGTCTTCCTTGGCAAGCTGACTCGCGAAGAGCTCGAAGATATCTTTTCTTTTGACTGATCGTGTGACCGGATGTCGCTTTTGTTGATCACGAACGGGCATCAGGCGGAGCGTGATCACACCGGATCATTTCTTTAACTGGGGAGCGGGTGGAATACGGTCGAATACCATGTCGTACCCGTCGTTGCCATAGTTGAGAGACCTGTTGACACGGCTGATGGTCGCTGTGGAAGCGCCGGTCTTCTCCGCGATATCGAGGTAGGTCTTGCCGGCCCTCAGCATGGCCGCCACTTCGAAACGCTGGGCGAGTGACAAGAGCTCGTTGATGGTGCAGATATCTTCGAAGAAGGTATAGCACTCGGTCTCGTCCTTTAGGCTCAGCACGGCTTTAAAAAGATAATCAACAGCTTCGGTGTGTATCTTGGGATTCATGTGATCACTCCTTTGTGAAATATATATGGTCTTACAACCGATGCGTTCATACGTTTATAATGTAATATTTTAACACTTTGCAGAGATAAAGTAAAGAAGTAATTTATAAGAGGAAAACAGGAATGAAAAAAGGCGTGGAATATACAGGAAAAGTCGAAACAACGGAGTTCCCGAGTACGGGAGTCCTCCACTGTGAAGGCGAGAAGGTCAAGGTCAAGGGGACAATAGAGGGTCAGACCGTAAGGTTCGCGATGGGCAGGAAGCACTCGAACTACATAAGCGGCAGGCTCCACGAAGTGATCGAACGCTCGCCGCTTGAGTCGAGGAAGCCCGTCTGCCCTCACTTTGAGAGATGTGGAGGCTGCACGTACCAGAGGCTTGAGTACAAGGATGAGCTTGCGCTCAAGAAGACTCAGGTCAAGAAGCTTCTTGATGCGGTCATTAAAGAAGACTACGACTTTACCGGCATCGAGCAGAGCCCGATGGAGTGGGGATACCGCAACAAGATGGAGTTCACTTTCGGTGACTGCGCGAAGGGCGGAGAGCTTACACTCGGACTTCACAGACAGGGCAGCTTCTACGATATCGAGCAGATAACGGACTGCCATATCGTCAATCCCGACTATAACAGGATCATTGACACTGTGGTTTCGACATGCCGTGAGTTTGGCCTTACCTACATGCACAAACTTTCGCACGAAGGTTACCTTCGTCACCTGTTGATCAGGCGCGCCGCCACGACCGGCGAGATACTCGTAAACCTTGTTACGACGTCGCAGTGGAAGTGCGAGCCTGTTCCCAAAGATTCCGAAATGGTTGAGGAGATCCTTTCGCTTCCGATCTTCGAGGATGAGGACGAAAGGCCTGTCTTCAGAGCGGGATGCCTTGATATCACGGAGAGGATGTTCCTTGAGGTACTGGCAAAGAGGCTACGTGCGCTCAATCTTGACGGAAGTATCGTCGGGATCAGCCGCGCCTTAAACGACGACCCGGCTGATGCGCTTAAGGCACAGAGCAAGCTTGATGTCTTCGGAAAGGATTTCTTCTTTGAGGAGATCCTCGGTCTTATATTCAAGATCACCGCATTTTCGTTCTTCCAGACCAACTCCTTCGGAGCCGAGGTGCTGTACCGCATCGCTCGTGATTTCCTCGGGGATGTTACGGGCAAGGTTGTTTACGACCTTTACTCCGGAACAGGGACGATAGCTCAGGTCATCGCTCCAGTAGCAAAGAAGGTCATCGGTGTCGAGATAGTGGAAGAGGCTGTTGTCTCAGCCCGTGAGAACGCCGAACTCAACGACCTTCAGAACTGCGAATTTATCTGCGGAGACGTCCTTAAAGTCCTCGATACGATAAAAGAGGCACCCGATGCCATAATCCTCGATCCTCCGCGTGAGGGCATACATCCCAAGGCTCTTAAGCAGATCATCTCATACGGAGTGGACAGGATAATCTACATTTCATGCAAGCCCACAAGTCTCGCTCACGACCTTGAAGCATTTATCGATGGCGGTTACAGGGTGGTAAAGGTCCGCTGTTGCGATATGTTCCCGCATACTGTGCATGTCGAGACGGTGTGCCTTTTACAGCGAATGAGCAACACCCGGGAAAGAACGATTACGCTTGACGTCGAGATGGAAGACTATCACAGGATTAAGAACGAAGGGAGATAGTTTAATGGCAGAAAGTCAAAACATAGAGTATAAGGAATCCTGGAGGGATGAATATCTGAAGTGGCTTTGCGGTTTTGCCAATGCTCAGGGCGGTACCATTTATATCGGTATTGACGATGCCGGTAATGTTGTCGGCGTAAAGGATGTTAAAAAACTGATGGAAGATATCCCGAATAAGATCCAGCAAGGGCTGGGTATTGTTGCGGATGTGAATAAGCATACGAAGGACGGGAAAGACTATCTTGAAATAAAGGTTGATCCGAGTTCATTTCCCATCAGTTATCATGGTGAGTTTCACTATAGGAGCGGTGCAACTAAGCAGCAGCTGACAGGGATTGCTTTGACAGAGTTTATCACGAAAAAGACCGGCGTCAGGTGGGAAGATGTAACTGTCGATGGAATTACCGTTGACGACCTGGATGCGGAGAGTTTTAAGATATTCAGGAGAGAGGCGCTTCGCAGCAAGCGTATGACTGAGGCTGAGCTTAATATTTCAAATGAGGAACTTCTGTCCAAGTTGAAGCTTTTATCAAACGGCAAGCTGAAGCGTTCTGCCGTGCTGCTGTTCTACGGTGATCCGAGTATTGTGCAGAACGGTAGTTATGTTAAAGTCGGCAAATTTGAGCGCGGAACAGTGGCGTATCATGATGATCTTGAAGGTTCACTTATATCTACGGCAGATAAGGTTGTGGATCTGATATATCTCAAGTATTTGAAGGCAAAAATCACATATGAACACGATCGGCGTGTAGAGACTTATCCTTTTGCGCGGAACGCCATCCGCGAAGCGATATACAACGCCATCGCTCATAACTGTTACATGTATGGTACTCCGATACAGATACGGATTGAGGAAGAGCAAATTATTATAAGCAACCGCTGTATCCTTCCTGAGGGATGGACTGCGGAAACCTTGATGCAGCCGCATGATTCCATCCCGTATAATCCTGACATAGCCAATGTTTTTTTCAGAGCGGGATATATAGAAACCTGGGGACAGGGGATTCAAAAGATCTGTGATGAGTGCATAGCGCTTGGCGCAGAGCTTCCAAGATATGAGATACTTGGAACCGGAATCAGAGTGTATTTCCCGGCGCTCAGGAGTGCCCTTATAGATCAGCCCAAAGTGCCAAAGGGCCATAGTGCCAAGACCGATGGCACTTTGGATGACACTTTGGCACTAAAGATAATTGAGATAATTCGCAGCAAGCCGGATATTACACTTGATCAATTGTCAACAGAGACCGGAATTGCCAGAAGAACATTGGTGAGATATATGAGTGCTCTTAAGGAAGCTGGCCGTATAGAACGGGTTGGTGGAAAAAGGTACGGACATTGGGAAATTAGGGATGATATGAAGTAAGACGCCTTGATGCTTCGAATATACAGTTTATACGACAACGGCAGAAGAGGTCGGTGAAGGGCAAGATCAATAAATGAAGCAGGGATTTGAGATATGAAATTGCAGGATTATAAGAAGTTCATAACAGCGGCGTTTGTTAACAATACAAGAAGGGGATTTGTTGACTGGCGAGACTGCGGCGGCCTTTGCATGGATGTGACGGAAGGCCTGGAAGGTGCTAAGGAAGGGCTAAGTGCTGAGAGCAGATATGCGGATCTTTTTGAACTCTGTAATTGGACATATGTAAAGTGGAGCAATACTGATAAGGATGATTCCAACGGAGAAACGCAAGATTTTTGTGCGTGTGTTTATGAAATTTGGGAAACCATATATAAAGATGGGGAGCAGATCCTTTCTCACGAACAAATGCTGGATATATTATTGGAGCATCTGGACGGAAGAGTCTTTGACTATATGGAGGATGGAATCTATGATTTTGTCCTTAAGCATTTTAAGAGCGATGATGAGCTTGCAAAAAAAGAACAGTTCCTTTTGAAAGTTATGGATGATTTGAAACGTCAGATTCCTGAAAAGGATATCTTGAAGTATTCACTTCATGTAAAGGAAGATTACTATGTAAGGGTTCTGGCTGACCAGAAGAGACCAATACAGGAGATCAGGGATTCCTTAAGATCCAGCGACAGATATACTAATAAAGAGTTGTTGGCACAGATTGAGACAGAATATGGTAATTATGATGAAGCAATCAGGCTCTACAGAGAACAGATAGGTAGTCGTTCGGACTCATACTGGTCTGATGGACCGAGAAAAGCTCTGATGGAAATATATAGGATACAAGGAGATACGGCGGCTTATAACTCAGAACTTTACAATATGATGGTAGCTCATACCGGTGATGAGAAGTATTATCTGGAATACAAGGCTCTATTCACCGCTGAAAAGTGGAAGGTCAGATGGGAAGAATTACTGAACGAATTTGCTGACAAATTGCCGGCGATCAATCTCTGGTTAAGCATTGAGGACAGATATGACCTGATCATGGATAATGCAGAGCCTGACAACGAATACGTTATTGATGCCTATGGAAAGAAACTTTTTAGTATGTATCCGGACAGGTGCCTGAAGGTATTGGCAAATGCGGCAGACAGGCAGGCTCGTACTTCAAAGAATAGGCGCGATTACAAGTATATAGCAAGAACTTTGAAGAAAATAGCAACTCGGCCGGGAGGCAGGGAACTTGCAGCTGAACTGGCAGCAAAGTTTAGAGCGCAGTATCCGAGAAGATCTGCAATGATAGATGAACTGAAACGGTTTTGAGATTGAGGAGATTGGGTTATGGTAGAGATATCAAAGGCAGATTGGAAACTGTTTCGCGAAAGAGTTCCTGAATGGCAGGAGCATTATATGGAGCAATTGACAAAGACGTATATCGAAATGTTGAGTTCTCCGGGAAATGCTTCTGATCACTTTTGGGAACTTGAAAAGAGAATCAAAAATGATAAGAAGCATCCGGGGGTGATGCTGGAAATAAATAAATTCGAAGCTATATGGGATATTGCCATATTCATAAAAAAGAAGGTCATCACCCTGAAAGATCTGGAAGGATTCAGTGAGGATCTGATTGATTCAGTAACAGAGATAATAAATCGATAGAAAGATGGCCGCACCCGTAAACGAATAAGGTTTAAATTCCGCGTAGATTATGACGCTGAAGACGGTGGCAAGGTGTTGCTCAACGAAAACGACGTCGAGACCTGTTGTCTGCTTAGCAGAAAATATGTCAACAAAAGCAGTTATGTATCTTTGGATGTGGAGATGGAAGATTATTATCGAATCAAAGAAAATTGTAAGGAAGAAGAAAAAAATGGGAATGACAAGTGATAAAAAGATAATTAAAAAGCTGACTGGCTTAAGTATTGGAAAAGTATTCTTGAATAACATAGAATATGATGCGCAAGCAAAAGGAGACAGGCAACTGGATTATTGTTCTGGAAACTTTCATTTATTTCCGGTTATTGAAGATAATGGGGGTGATAACTGGAAAAGCTATTTAGATAAAGAAAAAGAGATATTCAAACGTGATCAAGAATATCTCTCACAGAATAAACTCTCAGGTTTTGGACAGATTGTCGTAGGAACGGGCACTCTTACCGGAATACCGGAGCGGTATATGGCAAAGAAGGGGATGGGAATCAACAATTTTTTCAGAACATTAACCGTTGAGAAAGATAAAAGATTTTATGTGATTCTCCTAAAAAGGTTCTATATTGATGAGGATAATAAAGTTAATTGCATCTTTGGCAAGGTGCAATTCTATTCTTCGTTGAATGGGAAGATCAATGAAGATGATATAGCTAAATCTAATGAAGATAAAGCTAAATCTAAAGTTAGCATAGGAGATGGGGAGGAAGAAGCATACCCTAAAATTATACATTATCCGAAATCATATAAAGCCCAAAATGAAAAAATGATAAGATGCTCGGACACGAAGCAAAAAGTTGTTGTGTATAATCCTAAAATACAAGGAAACATCGTGAATGGAAGTATTGATAGTCTTTCAAAAGAGATTGTAGAACAATTTAATGCTTTTGTTAATTGCGTAGAAAAAAACATTAATAGTTAAGGTGTTGCTCAACGAAAACAACGTCGAGACGGTATGTTTATTGTCCAAACTTCATGAGGCAAAGCATCATATCAATGTAAAAGTGGATATGGACGAACTGGACCTGACGAGTGCAGAAGCCAAGGCAACATATAAAGAGATTGAAGAATGGGTGCAGGAGCACTATGGGGTTCATGTGACAAATCTGAACATTGCTCAGGTGAAGCAAAAGCATGGAATTATAGAGCGTGAAAACTATAATAAGCCCAAATCTGAGGATAGTAGACAACCTGGATGCCCGGAGGAAAAAGTTAAGGCGATAGAGGATGCTTTGCAGCATTTTAGGATGATATAAAGAGAAGTTACCATGATGTGACATGATAGCTATGCGCATAAATACATATAAGACAGAAATGATAAAAAGGAAGGTTTTTGGGCTGATATATACAATGACATAGTCGGATTAAACGGTAATGATCCTTCCTTCTTATCTATTTTGTGCATTGTACAGTAGTAGTTTTATGGATGAGATTGAAAGACATCGGTACACATAATACAAGATTATACAGCGAGTTTTGCAATTATACGTGAATATACGATAGCGCAGAAAAGGGGGTGTCATTACGTCTAAACTCCTCAAGAATAATAGAAACTTAATGAATGAATATAGTTATGAAAAGAATGTCAATTTGGATCTGGATAGAATAACTATTGGGTCAAATGCAAAGATTTGGTGGAAATGCACTTTAGGGCATGAATGGCAGGCTACCGTTGGTAATAGGAGTAAAGGAGCCGGGTGTCCATATTGTTCAAATTATAAAGCTTGGGCAGGCTATAATGATCTTGTCACGGTGAATCCTAAGTTGGCAAGTGAGTGGTGTTATGAGAAAAATGGCGGATTGAGGCCAACTTCCGTAACGGTTGGTTCACATAAAAAGGTGTGGTGGAAGTGTAATAATGGACATGAATGGGAAGCCGAAATAAAAAGCAGAAGTGCTGGAAATGGATGTCCATATTGCTCAGGACGATTCGCAGTTAAGGGTGTAAATGATTTACAAACGGTAGATCCGGCTATATCTGAGGAATGGGATTTTGAAAAGAATGGTGAATTAACGCCATCGGAAGTATTACCTAATAGTGGAATGAAAGCATGGTGGAGATGCAAAGAAGGGCATGGATGGCAAACTACAGTATCTCATAGAAGTAAAGGAAATGGCTGCCCTTACTGCGGAGGTAAAAAAGTTCTAAAAGGATTTAATGATTTGCAAACAGTGAATCCAACTTTGGCGAAGGAATGGAATTATGTGAAAAACGGCGAATTAACCCCTTCAGCTGTTATGCCTAATAGCGGAAAAAAGGTATGGTGGAAATGCTCAAAAGGACATGAATGGCAGCAAAAAATATATCATAGAAATAATGGAGTTAATTGCCCTATATGTTATTCGGAGCAAAATACATCCTTTCCTGAATTTGCTCTTTTGTATTATTTGAATAAAACAGGAGTGGAGGTAATACATTCATACAAGGAGCTGGGTTACGAGCTAGATATCTATATTCCATCTAAAAAAATCGCAGTCGAATATGATGGCTTTTTTTGGCATAAGAATAAGAGAAAACAGGATTTGAAAAAAAATCAGCTGTGCAAAAGAGAAGGAATAAAAATATACAGAATTAGAGAGGGTTTGCCATCATTAAACGATACGTCTGTTGATTATGTAATTCAAAAAAACAAAAGAATCGAATTAGAAAGAGTAATTGCCGAAATTGTTAAGGATATTTGCGGTAGTGGAGTTGATGTAGATTTGAAGAAAGACTCCCTCGCAATAGATAATTTGAGGGATTTCATAGAGAAAGATAGTTCCATTCTTTCGCTCAAGCCTCAAATTGCAGATGAATGGAATTATGAACGAAATGGAGACTTGAAACCGGAATTTTTTGCACCTAATAGTGGGAAGCTAGTTTGGTGGAAATGCCATAAAGGACATGAGTGGCAATCGAGAATACAAAGTAGGAATAGAGGAATAGGGTGTCCATACTGTTCTGGAAGAAATGAGGTTAAAGGAGAAACCGATTTAAAAACAGTCAATCCGGGTTTGGCTAAAGAATGGAATTATGAAAGGAATAATGGATTAACTCCTTCAGATGTATTGCCAAACAGTGAAATCAAGACTTGGTGGATATGTGAAAATGGACATGAGTGGCAGGCTATGATCGGAAATAGAACTAAAGGACAGGGATGTCCATACTGTTCTGGGAAAAAGGTGTTAAAAGGTTTTAATGATTTACAAACTGTAATACCAGATTTGGCAAGTGAATGGCACGCCACAAAAAATGGAAACCTTAAACCTTGTGATGTAACAAAAGGATCCAATAAAAAAGTCTGGTGGATGTGTTCAAAAGGACATGAATGGCAAGCCTGTATTTGCCACAGAAGCAAAGGCGCTGGATGCCCATATTGCTCAAGCAGAATGGTACTAAAGGATTTTAACGATTTACAATCTGTTAATCCTGATTTGGCACGTGAATGGAACTACGAGAAGAATAATGGATTAACTCCTGATGAAGTAACACCTAATAGCAACAAGTCTATATGGTGGAAATGTAGAGATTGTGGTTATGAGTGGAAGACGTCTGTTTCTAATAGAAACAACCAAAATACCGGATGTCCCAAGTGCTCAAAAAAGAGAACAGCTCAAGCATTATCTCATAGAGTTATTCAGCTATCAGCAGATAATAAAGTGATCGCTGAATACAGTAGTCTGGCAGAAGCTGAAAAACAGACCGGTGTGGGACATGGACAAATATCAAGAGTATGTAACGGCAAGAGACAGTCAGCTGGAGGTTATGTATGGAAATATATAGATTGTTAACGAGGCTGCCGATTTTGACTTATCCAATCTGTAGAATTCATTTACGCTCATACGCGTGCCTGAGACAATGTGATTCTAACAGGGAGTTGGCATGAATACAAGGATACCATAAGCGAATGGAAAAAGAGAAAGACCAATCCTAAGACTATCATAGGATCAAGAACAGAAACTTCGAGGTCAAAAAGAAAATACAAAGACCGGGAGATGAAAGGGAGAGATATGTACACATTTGAAAGCAGGATCCGCTTGAGCGAATCCGATGAAAACGAAAAACTGACACTCACGGGACTATTGGACTATTTCCAGGATTGTTCGACGTTTCAGTCGGATGATCTCGGTATCGGGATGGGATATCTGAGGACCATGAAGCTTGCATGGGTATTAAACTCGTGGCAGATCGATATCAGGAGATATCCTTCGGAGGGTGAGCACGTTACGATTGGTACGATACCGTACATGATCAGAGGACCTCTCGGATACAGAAACTATTTTATGGATGACGAAGGCGGAGAACGTATCGCGGTTGCGCAAACGGTCTGGACACTTCTCAACATGGAAAAGGAGATCCCCGTGTCCGCGCCTGCGGAGGTAGTCGAAGCGTACAAGGTTGAGCCAAAGCTTGAGATGGAATACCTGCCGAGGAAGATCGTGCTCCCGGGAGAAGGAAAAGAGCTTGAACCCCTGAACGTGGGAAAGCATCATCTTGATGCGAATCATCATGTCAATAACGGACAGTACGTCAAAATTGCCATGGAAATGCTCGAGGATGATATTGCGGTGAGGCGACTGAGGGTTGAATACAAGGCACAGGCAAGGCTCGGAGACGGGATTTATCCCGTTTTCTACCGTAGTGACAATCTGTATGTGGTCTCGCTTAATGACAGGGAAGCAAATCCCTTTGCGGTCGTTGAGTTTACAGTGGATGAACTCAAAAGCTGTTTGTCCCGGTGAGAGAAGACTTCTCCATATCTTTGAGTGAGTGCTCAGCATTCAGATATGCCGGGAGTATAACATACAGGCATGCCGAGAGTATGACATACAGGCATCCCTTGAAAAATCCTTGTAAATGTAATAAAATCGCAGTGTCGTGTTGTTTTTTCGGCACTGCGATCATTTTTTTGAAAGTCGGGGGGATTATGGAGTTTTTTGCTACGATCTCGGAACAATTTTATAAGTGTTTCATAAAGGATGACAGGTACAAACTGCTTCTGGGAGGAATCGGTGTGACGCTCAAGGTATCGCTTGTTGCGATAATCCTCGGTATAATCATCGGTTTTTTTATTGCAGTCTGCAATCTGTCTAAGAAGAAGGTCCTTCGAGGGATAGGTCTTGTTTATACCGATGTTATCCGCGGTACACCGTCCGTTACGCAGCTGATGCTTATATACTTCGTGGCATTTGCGGCTGTGCAATGGGATAAGTGGATCATATGCGCTATAGCGTTCGGTATCAACTCGGGCGGTTATGTCGCCGAGGTTATCAGGGCCGGGATCCTCTCAATCGATAAAGGACAGACTGAGGCGGGCAGGTCGCTCGGACTCAACGGCAGACAGACGATGACGCACATCATCCTTCCTCAGGCCATCAAGAACATCTTCCCTGCTCTTGTCAACGAGTTTATCGTGCTTATCAAGGAAACCGCGATCGTCGGCTATGTCGGACTGGTAGACATCCAAAAGGCCGGAGATTTTATCAAGAGTACCACCTTCCTTGCATTTATGCCTCTGCTTGCGACCGCGATCATATATTACGTGATAATCAAGATCTTAAACATCGGTCTCAAGCGTATAGAGAAGAAGCTCAGACAATCTGAGATCAGGTGACAGAAAAAGGGATCAGATATGATCGCTATCGAAGAACAGAAGACGACAACTGTTATGGAGAGTCTGGAATGATAAAGATTAAGAATTTAAAGAAGAATTTTAAAGATCTCGAGGTTTTAAAGGGTGTGGACGAGCACATCCGTCCCGGTGAGGTCGTTTCGGTGATCGGACCTTCAGGTTCGGGAAAGTCGACATTCCTGAGATGCATCAACCTGCTTGAGGAAGTCACCGAGGGTGAGATATACGTTGATGACGAGCTTATCACGGCTCCCGGCGTCGACATAAACCTTGTCCGTCAGAAGATGGGCATGGTTTTCCAGCAGTTCAACCTGTTCCCTCACCTTAAGATCATTGATAACATCACTCTTGCGCCTGTCCTTCTCAAGAAGATGACTAAAGAAGAGGCAAAGGCTAAAGCCCTTGAGCTGCTCGCAAGAGTCGGACTCTCCGACAAGGCTGAGTCGTATCCCGCATCGCTTTCGGGCGGACAGAAGCAGCGTGTTGCGATCGCAAGAGCGCTGGCGATGAACCCGGAGATCATGCTCTTTGACGAGCCGACTTCGGCACTCGATCCCGAGATGGTAGGCGAAGTACTCGATGTTATCAAGAGTCTCGCCGAGTCGGGCATGACGATGGTGGTCGTTACTCACGAGATGGGATTTGCCAGAGAAGTTTCATCGAGAGTACTCTTTATGGATCAGGGTATCATCATGGAAAGCGGCACGCCCGCAGAGATATTTGACAATCCGAAGAACGAGAGGACCAAGCTTTTTCTCAGTAAGGTTTTATAAAAAGGACCGGACGGGATATTGAAAATTTCCGGACACGGTGATATGCTGACAGAGCAGTTGCATCATAATAGGAGCCTGCTGCTTCGTTGAAATGTTTGGCTTAAAAGCCCGGATCATTTCCTTAGGGAATTGAAGAGGCCTGAAGGCATGTGGCATTTTCTGTGCGAATAGCAGGTGAGAGAAAACAGTGTCGGTTTGAAAACGACTGAAAAGAGGAGGAAAATCATGAAAAAGACAAAAAGGATCATCGCTGCCGCACTTATCGCAATCCTTACGGTTGCGTGCCTTACGGCTTGCGGAAAGAAAACAGAGGGTATCATTAAGTTCGGTACAAACGCAGAGTTCCCGCCTTTCGAGTTTGTTGCTGCAAACGGTGTGATCGGTGAGTTCGACGGTATCGATATCGCGATCGCCAAGCAGATCGGTGATGATATCAACATGGAAGCAAAGATCGAGAACATGGAATTCGATTCTCTCCTTGTTGCGCTTCAGAACAAGCAGATCGATGCTGTTATCGCAGGTATGACAGTTACAGAGGAGCGTGCTGAGTCGGTTGATTTCTCAACCCCTTACTACTCGGCAACTCAGGTTATCATCACAAAAGAAGGTTCGGGCATCAAGTCCGCAGCTGATCTTGCAGACAAGTTCACCTCAGTCGTTCAGGGTTATACAGGTGAGACATGTATCGTTGACCTCGGCTACAGATACGAGTCCTTCAAGAAGGGCACAGAGTGCGTTATGGAGCTTGTAAACGGCAAGTGTGACGCAGTCGTTATCGACTCGGCTACAGCTTCCAAGTACGTAGCTGACAACAAGGGTCTTGTCATCGTTGAGGATCCCGAAGTGTTCGACAACGAGGAGTACGCTATCGCAGTGGCAAAGGGAAACAAGGAGCTCCTTGACAAGATCAACGCATCTATCGAGAAGATGCTTGCAAACGGCACCATTGCAAATCTCGGCGATAAGTACTGCAGCGCAGAGTAATTAACGAGTGTGATATTAACGCTTATGTGACGGTATTGCGCCGGGACATGACAACTTGGAACTAAATAAGCACTTCCCGTAACCATCGAGCGCGGGAAGTGTTTTCTTGTTTTTTGGAAGAGGACCACCCCACGGTTCGCTTGTTATTGTTATTGAGTTTATAAAATGTTAAAATATGCATCATAAGAACATCTATCCGGGTTATCGGAAGATCATGTAGGATATCTACCGTATGCATGTAAGAATTAAGGAGGCAGGTATGTTTGAAAACTTTTTGGAATTTGCGGGGATCGAGACCGAGGGGAAAATCGCATCTTTGGATGAGTTTCTGGCTGTAGTTGACGGGAAAACTTTCCTTGACG
>JAEEGK010007666.1_pt1 | contig 25689 bp, 20 predicted proteins | sample 8958771 | NCBI WGS metagenome assembly JAEEGK01 (sample SAMN16246547, study PRJNA631951) | gut metagenome | biome: gut microbiome; feature: rumen; material: SC-attached | host: Bos | place: Iran: Karaj | collected 2018-10
GCCGTGTTCGAAAAGAGCGAAGTCAAGGTGTGGGAATGCCGCAACTGCGGTCACATTGTCGTGGGCACCAAGGCCCCGGCCGCATGCCCCGTGTGCGCCCACCCGCAGTCCTTCTTCGAAGTCACTGCAGAGAATTACTAGGATATAGTAGGCTGCGCGATTCGTTGAGCAAACCATAAAGAAAGCCCTGCGATTTTTTTTCGCGGGGCGTATTCGTCTATGCTAAAATCTTTAGTCCTTCACGCAGCGGATCGAAAGGCCGCTGTCCTTGAATATGGAACCGCCGCCGAAGCTGAACATTTCGGAATAACTCCAGATGCGGGCGTTTTCTTTACCGCCAAATTCGGAGTGGTCTTCGTCAGCGGTCCAGAAGTAAGCCTCTCTGTCTAAATCGGCGAAGCCTGCGAAGTTATTCTTGCCACCGAACTGGAAATTAAAATCAGCTATAATGTTATTGTCTTCAAGATAGGCGATGAGGATGTCCGTTTCGGCATCGCTCGGAATATGGTATCCGGAGGGACAGAGTCCGTTGGTTACGGAGCCTTCGGGCAAGTTCGCGTAATCCTTCTGGTAAGATTTATCGAGACCCATTGCAGCGGTCCAAGTATAAAGACGACCGTACTTTTGGCAGTTGGCGTCATTATCGCCATAGCACCAATTTTGGCCGTTGATTTCGCAAGAGTTGTAGTTCAAGTTTTCGGTCATCCATGTCTGCGTGCCGAAGGTTTGAATCTTGTAATGATTGCAGTCGCGAAGGTCATAAACTTCGTTTTCGTATTGGATGGTGGGGCATTCTACTGGTTCGTTGGTGCAGGCGACGTTTGCGCCTCCGTTACCGCCATTGCCGTTGTCGCTGGCAGAAGTGGAATCGTCGCAGGCCACGAATGCCATGGCCAAAGAAATTGTTGCAATTTTATAGAGACTCTTCATTGTTTCCTCACTAAGGTTGTTATGCGAATAATAGAAAAAGATGCCCCGCGTGGGAGCATCTTTTATGCAATTCGCTATAGATCCTTCGACTTCTACCCAAAGGGCATAACTCAACTAGAGAACTAACGTTCTAAGTTTCGTTTAGCTCAGGATGACATTTGGTGTTATTTCAATTCAACCATTTCGCTCTTGCCGTCGACAGTTACCTTGTACTTGCCGGGGTAGCCGCGGAACTTCACGACACCATTTTCGTCGGCCTTGAAGGTTCCGTTGGTGGTCCACACTTTGTGCCACAGGTCGTAAATGAGCTTGGCAGCGGGCTTTTCGCGACCATCGGCAGCGATGATGCCGCCGTTCTTGACCCAGTGACGGTTATCCCAGAAGCCCCACAGAACAATACCTTCGACAGCCGGGTGGCTGAATGCGATGCGCAGGAACATCTCATAGCGGCGGGCCTGTTCGTCTTCGCCGAAGTACATGCCCTTCTGCCAGTCACCAAAGTCAAGTTCGGTCACCTTGATGGGGAGGCCGAGGGAGCCGAGCTTGTCGAAGCGGGCCTTGATGAAGGCCGGGTTCAGCTGACGGTCGCCAAAGTGGCACTGCACGCCGATGCCATGCACGGGAACCTTGCGGTCCAGCATGCCCTTCACGATATCGTAGAGTCGGTCAGTTTCGCCAGCGACAATTACATTGTATTCGTTGATAAAGAGGCGAGCGTCAGGATCGGCCTTATGGGCCCAGATATGAGCGCTATCCAGCAAATCCCAGCCGCACTTGTTGAACACGAACGGTTCATGGAAAACTTCGTTCCATACGTCGTATTCCTTGATGCGGCCCTTGTATTCCTTCATGTCGCGGTCGATGCGTGCCTTGAGCTTTTGGCCGATTTCCTTGCAGCTACCCTTGAAGCTGAAATGCTTGTCGTAGCCGTAACCCTGGATGCCCCACATGAGCGCATGGGCGCGGAAGCCCCACTTGTAGTCGTTCACGTAGTCCAGGTACTGCTTGAATTCATCGCGGCGAATCTTGCCCTTCTTGGGTTCGTATTCCGGCCACTTGAACTGGTTTTCAGGAACACCGTACCAGAAATACTTATTGGCAGTCTTGCGGTACCAAGTTTCCACGCTATCCTTGGAGGGGTAAAGCGCGAGAGCAGTACCAAAGGGGAATGCATGGCGCATGAGTTCTACCTTCACCTGGGCACCTGGCGTAGCCTTCACGGTCAAATCTTTTTTGCGCAGGCTGTCGATACGGGCGGCGGAGTTGTTGTACCAGGTCATGTCATTCATGCCTTCGACTTTTTCAATTTCCACATCGTCCATCTGCAGCCAACCCTTGGCAAGGCCCACATGGAAGGTGACGTTGTTGACGCCGTAACCCTTCTGGTCTGCAAGGAAGGTCATGGTATAAGTCTTCCATTCGTTCGTGAGCATGAAGGAGGCGCTTTCTTTTTGACGCCAGTCAGGAGGCCCGCCTTGAATAATGGCGTTGATAGGCACGTTGCCCTTTGCCTTGAAAGAGAGTGTGTAGTAGGCGGAATCGGCCAGCCATTTGGGCGGCTGCAACTGGAGTCCCCACGACGGGTTCGGAAGATCGGTTACCGTGAGCTTGACACCTTCGGAGCCATCGACGCCGAGTCCCATTTCGCCAATTTTTGCTTCGTACTTGGCGGGGCCATCGGGGTTGTTCCAGACATACCAGCCCCCATCACCATAAGACAGGTCACCGTTAGTGAGGAGCGGGGCGGCCATGGTGGCGGATGCGCCGAGGGCGCATACAGACAATAATTTTTTGAGCATAATTATCCCTTTTTTAACATCCAAAGTAGAAAATATCCTCGTTTTTCGAAGGGTGATACAAGAAAAGTGGTGATTTTGTATACAGCTGTATCAAGTGTTGTTTTGACTCAAAAATTAGGCTGTGCATTTTTTTCTACCTTTCGTTTTATGAGGATTTCAACTAGCTTGAGGTTTTTATGAGCGTTTCGATGCAAGAAGTAATGAAACAGTCCGGCGTGGCATTCGGTACCAGCGGTGCCCGCGGCTTGGTGACAGCGATGACGGATCGCGTGTGCTATGTGTATGCGCGCTCGTTTATCAAGTACTGCGAGGCAAGCTACAAGTGCGATCATACGATTGCGATTGCGGGTGACTTGCGCCCGAGTACCGAACGCATTTTGAAGGCCTTGGTCAAGGCCGGCGAAGATTCCTCTTGGAAGGTCATTTACTGCGGTCGCATTCCGAGCCCGGCGATTGCGCTGTACGGCATCGACAAGGCGCTCCCGACCATCATGGTGACGGGTAGCCATATTCCGGCAGACCGTAACGGCATCAAATTTAACCACCCGCAGGGCGAAATCACCAAGAAAGACGAACAGGGAATTGTTTCGCAGTCGGTGGATTTCGACGATTCGATTTTCGATGCGAAGGGCATGCTGAAGAATGCCCCCGCGCTCCCGGCTGTTGAAACGGAAGCCGAAGAAAATTACGTGAAGCGTTATCCGGCTTTCTTTGGCACCAAGGCTCTTTCGGGCCTGACCATTGGCGTGTACCAGCATTCTGCCGTGGGCCGCGACATTGTGGTGAAGGTGCTTGAAAGCTTGGGCGCAACAGTCAAACCTTTCGCCCGCAGCGAAACCTTTATTCCGGTGGATACTGAAGCAATCCGTAAAGAAGACGAAGACTTGGCTCGCGAATTTGCGCACAAGGATTTTGTGGATGCAATCTTCAGTACCGATGGCGATAGCGACCGCCCGCTTTTGGCAGACGATGTAGGCATGTGGCTGCGTGGCGACGTGCTGGGCATCTTGGCTGCCCAGGCGCTTGGTATCAAGCGCATTGCAACTCCGGTGAGTTGCAACACGTCGCTTGAAAAATCCGGCAGCTTCGAGAAAATTTGCCGTACGCGCATCGGAAGCCCTTATGTGATTGCCGGCATGGAAAGCCTGGTAGATGCAAATGACAAGAGCGTCTCTGTCGCTGGCTACGAAGCAAACGGCGGATTCTTGCTGCAGACAAACCTCACGCGTTCTTTTGAAGACGGTGGCACTCGCACGCTTCCGGCTCTCCCGACCCGCGACGCGCTTCTCCCGATGATTGCCGTGATGGTCATGGTCCGCGAACAGAAAATGTGCGTGGTCGACTTGCTCAAGAAACTCCCGAAGCGCTTTACGCTCAGCGACCGCCTCAAGGAATTCCCGACCGAAGTGTCTAAGGCAAAGCTCGCCGAAATCCGCGAAAAGAAACTCGGCACCAAATTGTTCGGCTCGCTTACCGCAAAGCCTTCCAAGTTCAAGCCTAAGGATGGCCCGGCTCCCAAGCCGTTCCACGGCGAAGTCGTTTCGATTGATGAAACCGACGGCTACCGCATGGAATTTGATTCCGGCGATATCGTGCACTTGCGCCCCAGCGGCAACGCTCCGGAATTCCGCTGCTACGTGGAAACCGAATCCAAGGACCGTTCCGCCGAATTGCTCGCCGGCTGCATGAAAATTATGGAAGGCTGGCGCAAGTAAATTAGCGCGCTAGATGCAACTTTCTTAAGATTTTGCCAAGGAGTTCGTTGAGAATATCCTTGGCGTCTTTGCTTCCGAGGTAACGCTGGATAATCAGCGTGAGCGTGAAGAGCAAAATGCCGGCGGCGCAGGCGTAGACGACGAGTACGACGAAGTTTGCTTCGCGCACGAATTCGCCCGATACGCGGTCAAGTCCGACCGCTGCGGCAATCATGATACCGAAGGCCACGAGCGCGCGGGCCATATTCAGCAAAGCGTCCTTCATGCCGTCGGTGCCGTTCTTCTTTGCCCACATGACAATCATCGAAATTACCTGCAGCAAAGCGCCGGTGGCGCCGATAATCGGCACGCTCTTGATGCCGAGTCCCACTTCGGGCGCGCCTAGCAGAATGTAGGCGGGAATGGTCGCGGCAAAAATGCCCGTATTCAAAAGCGTCGGCACCCACATGCGTTCGCAGGCGTAGAAGCTACGCACAAGCACCGCTTGCAGGCAAAGGCCGAGGCTCACTGGCAAATACCAGCGCAGAATCTCGGAAATCGCTTCGGTGGTTTCTCGCTGGAAAGCGCCGCGTTCAAAGAGGATGCGCACCGCCGGGAAGCTGAGCGCCCATACGGCGACGACTGCAGGAATCAAGATGCAGAACATGCGAGAAAGGCTCTTCCAGATTTTGCGGTTCAGCTGTCCGAAATCGCCTTCCTTAACGAGGCGGGCCATGTCGGGGTAACTCGTCACGCTCACCGAGAATCCAAAGACTGCCACCAGCGTGTACATCACACGGTAAGCGTAATTCAAGCTCGAAATACCGCCCGTGCCGAAGTTCGCGCCAAAGCTACGGATGATAAATTCAAGGCCGAACATGGAGCCCACACCAAGCGACATGGGGAGCATCATCTTGAAGTAGCGAACGATATCGGGGTGAGTCGGCTGCACCAAGAATTCGTAATGCACGCCGCCACGCCGGGCGCCTAAAATCTGCAAGGCAAAGAAACCGATGAAGGCGCCTACCGGCACGCCCCAGGCAAAACCTTCAAGGCCGTATTCCGTGCCGGTGAACTTTTCGAGCGCGAGCCCCAAAGCGCCGCCGCCCACAATCGCCACGTTGTAAATCAGGCCCGTCAGCGACGGAATCAGGAACTGCTTGCGGGTATGCTGCACGGCAACCAGAATGCTTCCCACAAAAATAAATACCTGTCCCGGCAAAATGATGCGGCCATAGTAAGTGGCGCGCTCGATCAGTTCCGGCGTGGCTCCCTCGACCGTCAGGAGCTGCAAAAGTTCCTTCATCCAAATGAACGCGGGCACTACTAAGATCAAAAGTGCTATTCCGAAAGTATTCAGGACATTGCTGAAGAATTTCCAACCGCCTTTTTCGTCACCGGCTACCTTGTAGCCCGTAAAAATCGGGATAAAGATGATGGACAAAAATCCGGTACTTACCACATGATTCAATATGTCTGGAATCATGAAGGCAAGGTCGAGGGCATTCTTTTCAAGCGATACGCCGGCGGCATGGGCCAAGAGCATTTCGCGGAAGATTCCTAGCACGCGGCTCAGGAGCATGGAAACGGCAACGATAATAGCGGCTTTGTTCATAGACTGCTTGAATTTAGCATTTTTTTATTATCTTTATGGCATGAAAAAGATTTTCTCTACTATCCTTTCCTTGGCAGCATTCTCGCTTGCCGCAAACGTTCAAATTCTTCCTCCCGAAGGAGCAGAATTTGCACCTGACGCCCCGAAAATGGTTCAGTCCATTGTACGCGCTTCCGTGAGCCAGACTGGCAATACTCCGGTAGATGGCGGTGCCGAAATCCAGCTGCGTACGAATGTGATGACCATGGGTTCTTCTTTCGTTGTGGTCTGCGAACAGTTAAAAGACGGTTCCATTATCGGAAGCGGCAAGCAGAAGGCTTCCTCCATCGATGACCTGGATGTGGCTATCGAAGGTGCCGTTAAGTCCGCCTTTGGTAACTCCGCAAACGCCGATGATGGTGCCTATGCTTCTACTATCTCCCGCTCGGAACCCGATGTGGTTGTGTATGTGCCTGCCGATCGTAATGACGGCGACCCGAACGACAACTTTGCCCACAAGCGTCCCACCCGTAATTATGTAAGTTACGGCTTGGGTGCCGCTCTTTGGCACAACTATGATTTTAAAGACAAGAGCTGCAATCAATACGAGAATAGTGCTGAATGCCATAAGGCTCGCGATGTTGACCAGGATTGGGAACAGGCTTTCGTATTCCACTATGCCCGTATTTTCGAAGTGATTCCCCAGGCGGCCATTACCATCGTGAACAACATGAATATGTCCTTTGGCGATGAATGGCAGTGGCATGAAACCTTCTTGCTGGGTGGCCGATTCTTCCCGAGTACGGGTGTTGTCACTCCGTTCTTGGGCGCAGGCGTTGGCCTTGGCATTCAGTTCGATGACCATTATTACGATGCCGATGAAGGCTTCGCTATTGGTCTTGCCGGTGGTGCAGAATTGGGCGTGATTTTTTTCCGCAATTCGGCAACGCAGCTCGAACTGGGCTTTGCATGGGATGCCCTGTGGGACGGCTTCGAGAGCTTTGACCGTCGCTTTGGTGCCGGTAGCTTCTATATCGCCATCAACTACTAGTTGTTGATCTAAGTTATTGTATTTATTATGGGTCATTGGCAAAAGCCGATGACCCTTTTTATGCATGGATTTTTGGTGGAAATGATGGCTAGACGTCTTTTCCGCTACGGGCGCAGAATGCAAGAATGACGAATGCGCCTGCGATAATTCCGATAAGGGGTAAGTCGGGCTGGCCGCGCAAAAACATCTTGAGTAATTTCACCAGTTGCGAAGTCAAGAATGCGTAACCTGCACTGCACAAAAGAATGAACAGTGCAAATCGCCCTATAAAGGGGATACTGCGGGTGATTTTCTTGAAGTAATTGTTGATGTATGCCCCGTAAATCATCAGTACTGTTGCTACGAGACCTACCGAAATAGAATCCATGTGGACTCGCAGAAAATTTGCAAACTGGTGAATGTAGGGCTGCATGCGGTAAATATATAAAACGGCCAATTAGCCGTAAATAAAACCGAGCATGACCGCTGCTACGATCAGCAGTACAATCTGTTTGACAATATGCATCTCGTTGGAATTCATGCCCCTAAACTATAATTATCTAGGGGCAAAAAACAGAATGTAAGTAACGAATAATGTTACGCTCGTAAACAGTGTGACGTATGTTACAAAAGGGCGTTTTTTTGTTTCGTTTGCTTTACTGTCGTTGAGCTTTGCGCAACACTTTTTACCAATCCTTAGCCGGTCTGGCTTGGCCGCGGAGAGGCTTCCAAGGCTTGCGTTCACCGTTCTGCTCGTCGAAATCCTTCAGCAACTGGGCCGCGTCTTCAGGGCTCATTTCGCCCATCTGCACCGGCTGTTCCTGCGGTTCTTCGCCACCATTGCTGTCGCTGGACTGCTCTTCAGGTTGCTGCTCGGGCTGTTGGCTTGCGCCGCCCTCGTTACTGTCGGAACTTTCGGCATTCGAATTGCTGGACTGACCGTTCTCACCATTTTGATCCTGATTCTGCTGGTCTTGATTTTGGTCCTGTTGGTCCTTATCTTGATTTTGCTGATCTTTGTTTTGATCCTGGTTTTGCTGGTCCTGCTGATTTTGATCTTGATTCTGGTCCTGGTTATTATCCTGGTTCTTGTCGTTCTTCTTGTTTTCGTTCTTCTGCTCGTCCTTGGCCTCGTGAATACGGTCCAGGAGCATTTGCAGTTTCTGGTCGTTCGGATAATATTGCAGACCTTCGTTACAAGTAATTTCTGCCGAGGGCAAGCGGTTTTCGATATACTGGAATGCTGCATCGCTGTAATAGGCGCTTGCAGACTTGGGAGCCGCAAATGCCGTGGCAGCAAGGAGCAAAACTGCGACGGTAGACATAATCTTTTTCATTAGATTACCTCCAAGTCGTTATCGGTGTTGCTGGCGTCAATCTTTGCCTTGGGCTTGCGTCCGGCCTTGATTTCGATGACATCGTCAATGCGCTGCACATGGCCGCTGAGCTGGCCTGCGGTTTCGTCTTCGGCAATCAGGTTCTCGAGCATTTCCTTTGCTTCGGCGTACTTGCCGTCTTTGCAAAGTTGCAAGGCGCGGGCTAAAACTTCCTTCGCCTTGTCGCTTAAAGGCGGCTGCTTCTGGTCATTATCCTGGTTCTGATCCTGATTCTGTTTTTGCTTGTCCAGTTCTTCTTTCAGTTTGCGCTGAACGATTTCCACGTTCTTCTTCGCGTTTTCGAAACTGTTATCGAGGTCAATCGCCTTCTTCAAGTAAGCCACCGATTCGCGCCATGCGGCAATGCGTTCGCTGCCTTCGGCCGCTTTTTCGCCCATGCGGAAATGCGTATTCGCCAAATTATAGGCTGCCTTCGCGGCCATCTTTTTATCCGGCATGCGTACGGCACTTTCTAGTTCCTTTTTCGCTTCGTCATAGTTGCCGAGTTTGTACTGGCAAGTTCCGATATTATAAAACAGAAGCGGATTTCCGGGTTCCGCTTCGCGGGCCTTCATGTACTTTTCGAGCGCACCGGCATAGTCGCCGTTCTTAAACAATTTATTGCCGTCATTAATGGGGCGAGCCCACAGCCCGACAGCAAGCAAACACATCAAAAAAACAAGTAAACGCATTCTAAAACCTTCGCCTAAGAATATACAAAAATGCCTGGCATGCGACCAGACACTCTCTCAAGTAAAGATATTGCTTGACTTTATTAATCTACGTGTACCACCGGATTCACCCAGTCGATATGGTCGAAATTCTTGGAACCCATTTCGTCAGTTTCAAGAGAAATTTTATGGCCTCCGCGAATATCCAAGTCGGCTGTTGCCGTCTGGCGGCCTTCCATACGTCCACTACGCCAAATTTCCTTGTCGTCGACGCGTACAATAAACTCTACCACACCATTGCCCGATTCGTCATCGACGCCGCAAGTCACGGTAAAGCGAGAAGCGTCTTCCGGAAGCGCATAAACATGTTTCGACGGCGCATGCGATCCGATTCCGTTCAGGTAAAGCGTTCCGTTCAAATGCAATGGATTATTGTCGACCGTTTTGCCAATATTCGTATTGCCGTAGCCTTGAGACTGGTGTAGCAATTTCAAGTCATAAACAAAGCTTTCGCCCTTCTTGAGGTGGTAAGCAGTCTTTGCCTGTTGCATGTAGCTGCAACTGACATCTACGAGGTAAATCAGCAGGAACAGCGCATAGGGTACCAGTGCCGGCAACTTGACTTTATTGCAGGCGTTTATCGCCTTGTCCAATGCGGTCGGCGCAAAGGTGTGAACCATATATGCAATCATCACCACGATGCCGGCCATGGCAATCCAGTACCAGAGTGCGCTCCCGCGAATGGATGTCATCATGGAAATGTTCAGGAAGGCAATCATCGAAAGGAGCACTGCCCAAATAACGACGGGGCGGTTCTTGCAGGCGACGCCTGCAATGGCGATGACAGCGGCCGCAAGCACGTAGCGTTCGTGCATGCAGGGCAAAATCATAAAGAAGGCAAAAGCGTTCAGCGCGGCAAGCGTCATGATGCGGGAAACCGGCAAGCGCTTGAAGAAGGTCAGGGCCATCACCGCAACAGAAACCAGCACGAACAGGATTTTTCCGAGCAGTCCCGGATTCATGAACGAAGGAGCCCATTCAAAAATCGGCCTGGATTGCGGCGTCATGTTTCCCGAAAAAACCATCCATAAGTTGCCCGCATTCATCGATGCATAGGGGTACTCATCAATGGTGCTCAAGTAGGCCTGGGCAAATTCCTTGCTAAAGTTCCCTGCAATAATAAAGGGCAAGAATACCAGCAGGAACACGCCAGCCATCGCCAAAAGTCCCTGCCACATCACCTTGCGGTAACGCAGGGAAAGAGCACCGAATACCGGCAGGAACATAATCATCTGGAACTTCGTCAAGAGCCCGAGCATGAATAGTCCCATGCCGATGGCGTATGTCTTGGGCTTGGAAGCGTACCAAAGTCCCCATACGCAGAATGTTACCGGCAATACGTCCACCTGTCCCCAGATAGGGCCGTCCAGGTAAAAGGCCGGGTTTGCCACTACCAGGAGCATGACGATGGTCTTGACTTCGGGGAGCCAGTTCCTTTTGTGAATGCGCAGCCACACAAAATGGGCTAGCGAAATATGGGCGAGAATTACCGGGAAAAGACAGAACTGTTTCAGTTCATATTCCAAATCCATGTTGAGGCCGGTAATCTGGTAAATGACACCGACTACGCGCAGCCACAATACATAAAGCGGCGGGTAGTTGCCGGTAAAATGTCCCACACCCTGCTGAAGGTCGCTTACCCAATGTCTCCAAAAAGTCAAGTCAGAGGCAAAGCCGATTCCGTGCAACATCACAAAGTTGAGCAGGATAACCAGTAAGCCCCACAGGGCGAAGGAATCCTTTCGAAAGTAGCTCTTGAATTTTTGGAGTAATGTGGATACTAGATTTTTCAAAGAAAGCTTTGTCGGTAAACGCATAGGGGTAAATATAACTATTTGTAGCTATTTCCAAAACGCAGAAAGTAGACTTGTCATTTTTTCGTGATCTGCGACATCGGTCATTTCGCGAATGCTGTGCATACTGAGCATGGGTTCTCCGATATCTACCGTCGGAATGCCTAGAGATGCCGAAATCGTGGGGCCGACCGTTGAACCGCAGGGCATGTCGTTTCTCATCACGAATGTCTGATAAGGTATGTTATTTTGTTTACAAATAAGCTTGAATTGCGAATTGGAGAAAACGTCGCTGGCGTAGCGTTTTTGTGAGTTTATCTTCAATACGACCCCTCCGCCTAAAACGGGGGCGTGGTTCGGTTCATGTTTCTGAACAAAGTTAGGGTGCTCGGCATGGGCCATGTCGATGGATAGTGCAAGGCTTGCTGCGAGCATAGAATCCAAGTTGTTTGTTCCGCCAGCTTCTCGCAAAGACGATTCCAGTACACTCCTCAAAAAGTTACTTCCGGCGCCTTCCCGGGTTTCAGAGCCCACTTCTTCGTTGTTGAAGAATGCCGCTACCTGGAAATCCTTTTCCAGGGGCTGGCCTGCCGCAAAGGCTTCGGCAATGGCATGGCAACTGCTCAGGTTGTCGAGGCGTCCCGAGAAAATCCATTCATCTTCGAGTCCGCCCAGTTGCGCCGGTTGGGCGTCAAAGAGCTGTACGTCGAAATCCAACAGGGTTCCGCCCTGGGGAATTTCCCGTTGTAACATATCCGTAAACTTTGTACCGACGCTAGCTGTCCACAAGGCGTTCAAATCGGTCTGGGGGTTTACCTTGAGGCCATCCTGGTTTACGCCACGGTTTAGATGGACTGCCAGCTGCGGAATACGAACAAGTTTGTTCCCGCGGAACAATTTTGTATGTATTTTGCCGTTTAATTCGTAGGCGAGGAGGCCTCCATAGCCTAAATCCCGGTCCAACCAGCTGGTGTAAATGGGACTTCCGTAAATTTCAGGATGCAAAGTCTGGATTCCCGCGGCGGCATGATCCGGATTCGGGGTGATTTTCAGGGCTGGGAAATCTGTATGGGCAAGGGCGATCCTAAACTGGGAGTCCGAACAAATTTGTCTGGGGGCTCGCACGGCGATCAATGCCCCTCCCCGTTCAAAAAAACGGGTATTTTTGTCACATTTTTCGTCAAAGAGAGCTTTCAGAGTCTCTACAGTATGGTAGGGTGTTACCGAGTTGTTCAAAAATTCGAAGTATTCCATACCCTAAAAATAGATATTACTGCGTTTTACAACGATTTCGCATATTTTTTTTTACCTAGAGACTTTGTTGCCAAGTCTTTAATCTATATTCTTGATATGGCTTTTAAACCATTAAAACAGATCAACTGGATGGAAATTTCCGGCCTTCTGGTCGGTATCTTCTTTACCGTTGCCGTAATGGTTTTTGGCATTGTTCTTTATGCAAAGTTGTTCTCGACCGGTATGATTGGTGTCGAGGAATACCGTCTGCACAGTAACTTCGAAAAGGCTTTCGGCTTGCGTCCGGGAACCCGCGTCCAGATCAGTGGCGTGGATGTTGGCCAGATTGGCGGAATGGATGTCGAAGGCGAAGGTGTCAAAATTGAGTTCATTATTCGCAAGGAATTCCAGAACCTGATCACGGATAGCGCCACGGTGTTTGCCATGCGCGACCAGAACATGATTTCGGCTCGTATCATCAATATCGATATTCGCCGTGGAAAGGGCCGCGTGTTGGAAGATGGCGATTACTTGCCTCCTGGACAAGCCCAGGATATTGAAACCGTGCTCGAAACGGCAAACGAGCTTTTGGGCCGTGTGAACCAGCTTATCGATGCGGCCGATACCATTCTCGGTATGGCCATGGATACAGGAACAACCATTGGCGCCCTGTTTGGCTCTCGACTCCTTTACGACAACTTGAACCGTCAGCTTAACCGCCTCGATGATATCACCTATGTGGGCAAGAAGGTTTTGTTCCAGGCATCCGATTTGTTCGACACCATGCAGTACCATATTCCCATTCTACTTGACAAGGTGGATACTATTGCTACGGATGTTTCCGGTTTGATGGGGGATATCAAGCCCTTGCCGCAAAAGGTGGACAACCTGATGAACAATGTCGACACCCTGATGGGCAGGGTGGACAATACCTTTGGTCGCGTCAACGGGCTCTTGAACGAAGTTGGCCTTGTGACCTCTGGACTTTCGGACTTTATGGAAGCGACGGAGCAGACGCTCCAGAATGCGGACGACTTGATGGCTGGCGTTTCGAACATGTGGATTGTGAAGCGTTCTATGCCTAACCAGGATTCTGTGCCCTTCATGGTGGAGACGCTATGGTAAAGTTTAAATCCGCTGTCGTAGCTCTCCTTGCCGCAAGTGCAATTGCAAGCGCTTCCGATTCGGGCGTCTATTCTTTCCGTGCACAGAGGTCTTTGGATAACGGAAAATTTGCGAAGGGTTACAATCAGCTTGAACGCGCCCTGTTGGCAAGCCGCAAGGAATCCGATTTGCTTTCTGAAAGCCGCGTTCTGATTGCCATGGCGCAAATCCGTACCATGAGCCTTGATCTGGATTTTGCCGATTCCCTGCTTTCTGTGGTTCACGAAGATGTTCTAGACCAGAGTACTCAGGTGCAGTACACGAAAGTGAAGGTTGCGCTCTTGAACACCCGGGGTAACTACAAGGATGCCGCAGCGATTTGCAACAGGCTCGGTGAAACCGACCTGAAGAAGGCCGATGAAACTGCCCAGGCCGCCTTTTATGGGGAATGTGCCGTTGCATACGCAGCCGTAGGCAGTGATCGTGCCGAAGAGGCCTTGAAGATGACTGGCAAGCGCTCCGATAAAAAAGGCGGATTTTATGCCTATACGGCGGCTCGCATGGCGGACCTTTCCGGAAAGGGCAACGCCGATTCCCTTTACCGTGTTGCCGAAGAAAAGTCCATCAAGGCGAACAAGCCGTACAATACGGCGACTATCCTCTATTACCGTTCCCTGTTAAAAAGCACGCCTAAAAAAGAAGCAGCGGAATTGAAGGCCCGCTGCAAGAACGCCTTTGAACTGATGGGACTTCCGAACAACTCCAAGCGTTGCGCGGAGTAAGCACAACATCATTGCGCAAAGCGCATGACCCAGCAAAAATAAAATGAGAGTCCACAAGTGGGCTCTCGCTTTATTTTCTTGTACGTCATTGCGAGCTCTAAGATAGAGCGAAGCAATCCATTTCCATCCCCCCCCATTTACATATCATTCCTGCGAAGTCGGGAATCTCCTTTGCACGAGCCGTTCTGGAGAGGCTACGCCTCGATATGGCGCATAGTTGGGTGATATTTTCTATAAAATCTTCATTCTATATAAAATAAAATTTACAAACGTTTCTTTGTTTGACATTTATGTTGTAAGAAATATGTATGAAATATTTCTTGTTTAATTTGTACATTCTGGACAAAATAAAATAGATTGTGGGGCAAATGGATGAACTTGCAAAATCGCAAAAATAGTTGAATGAACAACATTAGCCTTATTCTCAATACTTATTTCGTTGATGCTGATTTTGACGAGATTGTAAATTCTTTTTGGAATCTTCAAAAATCTGCAAAATACGGCATGGATGAGGAAAATTTTGCAAAGCGTTTTCTAAAACAGGAAAAAGCTTATGGCTATGATGTTGTAAAAAATATTAATCAATTTGCTTTGGATTGCTGGATAACAGATAAAAATGGGAAAAAGAACGTTTTTAATATTTGTGCTAAAGCAACTGAAGATATGCTATTTTATGAAAACGATGAACCTATATGTCGTCAACAAGAATATTTGAGATGGAATGAAATTTCAAGAATTGTAGGTGAGGATTTGTTAGTTCTATCTCATTTAGCAAAAAATAGTTCTCGACCAAAAATCCATTCATTTGCTTGGAAACCTTTCATCAAATCCGATTCCATAACCATAAACAATATTCTAGAAAAAGGACTTCACGAACTTCATTCTCACATGAATGGAGCGTCGCTCAACTTTGATATTAACTGGTTAGGAATAATGAATGCAGCCGAGTTTAATTCAAGTGATTTGAAAAAAGTAAAGAAGGCGGGTTTTTTGTCAGAATTGATGAATGCGGAAAAAGCGATTGCAATTCGACTATACCTGTATTCTAGAATAAATGGAAATACTAATGTTGATAAGAAACAGCTCATTCTGCTCCTGAAAAGCAAAAACTATTTAGAACTCCAAAGTCTTCTTGCCGATTTCAAACGCAATATTTTGATTCAGAAACAGAATAGTTTTAAATTTGGGAAATATACAATTGATTATGCCATTCCTAAAAGCATAACATCAAAAGATACCTCGCGTTATTATAATGTTCCTTTAATTGGCGAGCGAAAGTTTTTGTACGAGGTGCTACAAAAAATTTATTTTCCAGAAACAAATGACAATGAATACGGCGACCTTCTTTATGCGTACATTGTTGCAAAAAATAATTTTAGGAAGGTTATTGTTCAGTACGATCAAATTAAAGGTTTTGGCTATTTTGACAAAATTCAAGATCGCAAAATGCTACTTAAAGAAGGGTCTATTTATGAACGTTTAAGTCCTTACATGGCCGTACATAATGTCGTTTGTAATCAGCCTATAAAAAGCATGGAAATGCGGATTGTCCCCAAAAAAGAATCCCAGGAACTTTTAAAAGCCGTAAAAAGATATAACCGAAACGTAAATGAAGACAGCTTTCGTTTTTTTCAAAAAAGCAAGATTCAGGAAGGTGTCAAGTTAGGCTACATCCTGCACTTTATCAAACAAGAAGATAAGGAATTAAATAAATTAAAAAAAGAAGACTGGTTCAATGGCGATTTGTATTGCCGTAACTACAAGGTCCGCAAAATTATTGACAAACAGGCGAGGGCAATTGAAACCCTAATTAAGGAAAGCAATCCCTATGTTATTGGTGGATATAAAAAGAAAAAAAATCCTCTTTTTAAGAACGCAAACCAAAATAATAACGTTCTTTGTCGCATAGTCGGGATAGATGCTGCTAATTCCGAATTTTTCTGTCGCCCAGAAGTCTTTGCTCCTGTTTTCCGACGTCTAAAACACGTCAATCGCCGAACACAACTAGATTTCCTAATAGAACACACCGATGCCCAACTTGGACGCACCTTCCATGCAGGAGAAGATTATTATGATATTGTTGACGGTTTAAGAGCCATCGACGAATGCATTACCTTTATGGAATTTGGAGAGGGAGACCGTATAGGCCATGGAGTCGCTCTTGGTACGAATGCAAAAAAATATTACGAAAATCGCCAAAATAGAATTATTTTGCCCAAACAAACATTACTTGACAATATTGTGTGGGCATACATAAAAATAGAGGAATTCGGTATTGAGGACCGAAGCGGTTTGAAAAGACGTCTTTTTGAACAATTTCATGAGTTGTATCGTGAAATTTATGCAGATGTTATAAAAAATGACAAAAAAATGTACCAATGCGTAAGCATTTCTGACTATTATGATTCTTGGAAACTAAGAGGTGATAAACCTAAATTCAATTCTAAAAGCCGCTATTTTAAACCATACGAGCAAAGAGTTGCAAACGGTTTAGATGAAATCCGAAACACCCCAAAATTAGAGGGACTTTTCCGCGCGTATCATTTTTCAGGACAAGCCAAGATAAAAGGAAACGAGAAAACGGAATATCATCTTGAAGAAAAAGATTTTAAAATTATCGCAGAACTTCAAGCGAATATGCGAAAAATCATTGAAAAGAAACATATTTCCATAGAAACGAACCCGACATCGAATCTCCAAATCACAGATGTTGAGATGTATTGCGAGCATCCCGTTACCGTTATGAATGACACTTTCCTATCAACAAATCCAAAGTCCGCAATAGACGTATCCATTAACACAGATGACCAAGGCGTTTTTGCAACATCTCTTGAAAAAGAATTCACCTTGATGGCACTCGCTCTAGAAAAAGAGACCGATGCTGATGGAAACCCCGTCTACAAAAGAACCGATATTTACCAATGGCTAAATATGATTCGCGCATCAGCAAGACCAAGAAGTTTTTTAGCATCGGAGTAGAATATGAAACCAGATTTTTCACTACCATTTAATACATATGATTTTTTTGGTTATTTACTGCCAGGGACATTATTCTCATTAGGATTAGTGGGTATATTTAATCAGCAAGTTTTAAATATCCTAAAAAACAATCATATTCAAAATTTGCAGCCATATTTTGCCATTATTTTAGCACTAATTGTTTGCGCCGGATTATATTTCGTTGGCCAAATTATTGGTTGTATAGGACATATAATCTATGATAGATTAATTGTTCGAAATATATTAGGATACCCATTTTATACTATTCTAAATTGGAAACACGAAATGAATGAGATATTCCCATGGTTTTCTCATATAGTCATATTAACAAGTCTGTTCCTTATTTTATTTCCTTTATTTATTTACACATCTATCATTCCAATTTGTTTTTGGATAATTTTTTCTCTTGTACTGTTTTTAAATAGGGAAAAATTAAAAAAATATAATCAAGACAATAAGAAAGAAATTGCTAAAGCATGCTTAAACAAACTTTCCAAAACATTCTGTAAGCTTACCGCAACCGATTGCAAAGTCAACGACAGTTTAAAAAAATTGTTTGAAAAAAAATTAGATGATCGCCTTCAACTAAAAGAAGATGATTTTCAAGAATATAATTCTGATATTTATTGGATTACATATATTGATTTAATGAAAAAGAAAAATACATGTCATGAAAGAAAAATCAGCAATTGGTTGGATATGTATGGTTGTTTGAGAAATTACAGTTGTGTATTCCTTCTTTTAGCCGTCATAGAGTCTTTGCATTTGTGGAAAAATGTTTTCGATTATGGTTCGGGTAGTTTAGACGGCCGCAATTTATTCGTCTTGGTGTTTACGTTATTTTTTAGTCTTATTCTTTTTATGCGGTACTGGATCATGTATTATTCATACTATTCCAAATACATTATTCGAGCGTATGCGTTAGAAGATTTTAATTCGAATGAAAACAATTAAACAAAATAAAGGATTAAAGTATGTCTGAAAAAAAATTTAAGTTTTATATTGGCGATGAATCTCGTGTTGTTATAGAAGATATTGATAAAAGAAAGGAATCAATATTTAGCGAAGTATATGCCAAAACCTTTAAAGTTATGAATGACACCCTTGGTCTCATCTTATCCGACAAGAACCTGAGAAAGGAAAAGAATCAAGAAGATAATACATGTCCTAGCAACATATACGCATTTGTCGGAGATCGCGGAACGGGAAAAACTTCATGCATGCGATCTATCGCAGAAATGCTCAAAAGTAACAACTCTTTTGATAGACTTCTTCCCAATTTTAGTGAAAAAAAATTTGAGGTTTTGGAGTCAACAGATCCTTCTTTTTTCACAAACGATAAGAATATTTTAGACATTTTCATAGGAAGGCTTTTTTCTAAGTTTAAATACTATGTTGAAAAAAATGGATCCGAAAAAGAATATGAAAAAGATGAAACTTTCAAGGCTTTTGAACGTGTAAAAGAATCCTTAACACGTATGAATAAAAGAAATTTATGTGACGATGATACTGTTGAACAATTAATGGGGTTAAGTGCTTCTGTAGAGTTGCAAAACAACATACATAAATTAATCAATCTATATTTAAGCTACATCAATAAAGACTTTCTTGTCATCCCCGTAGACGACATTGATTTGCATACCATTTACGCCTTTGATATGGCCGAACAAATACGAAAATATTTAACTCAAGAAAATACGATTATTTTAATGGCGTTAAAAACCGAGCAGTTGGAGTTCGCTATAAAAAGACATTACCTAAAGCATTATAAAGAGTTATTAGAAAAAGGATTCATTGATGGATCAAAAATATCCGACATGGCTTCAAAATATATAATAAAGTTAATTCCACAAGCACGCCGTTTTCCCTTAAAATCAATCGAAGAAATCGTAAATGAACCCGTAGAAATAATTGACAATGGCAAAAAAATATCTTTTAAAGAGACTATTTTGAAAGATATTATAACATCTCTTATATTCAAAAAAACTCGTTATTTATTTTACCATTACAAGCGGGGTTTATGTCCGATTATACCACATACATTGCGAGAAGTCCGTCATTTACTTGACTTCTTGTATAGAATGCCGGATTACAACGAAAATGAAGACGGCAATTACAATAAGCGACAATTTGAAGATTATTTCTTTAATCAATGGATTCCTCATTACTGTAATGTTTCGGATAGTGACATTTTAATAGATTTATTTAAATGTCAAGAGGCAGAATCATTCAATAGAAATGTCATTCGATGCTTAAAGAAAATGTTTTTCAGCAAAAAAAATGATGACGACGATGATGACAACGACGATGATGACAGCAATAATCTACACCTTATTTTAAACAGACTGAATAATTCCTACAACATTTCCATTGGAGACGCATTTGCAGTAATTCGTTTTTGCGAAAACATCTTTACTGACAAGCAAGCTTTCTTTTTTGCTTTAAAATTTGTGTATTCATTAAAATTGTATAATGGATATAACAACCTTGTAGAAGAAATCAGCAAAGGAACTTCAGAAAAAGATGATCTAAGAAAAGATGCTACTAGAGATAAATTTTCTGATTATAAAGTTCTTATCGGAGGAATGTTCTTCAATTTTGATAAACTAGACTCAAGAGGCTCTAGAGATCATTTTGACTATAGAGCCATCAGTGTACAAAGATTGAGAAACTCTTTGAATTCTTGCGTTTCATTAGTTAACCAGAATTATGAAATTAGTAATGAGGTCTTATTCAATGTAATTGAATTTTACGCTCTTTCTTTAAGCCGAAAATATTATTGGGAACACGAAATTCTATTTAGACAGTCGGAAGATCTTGTGTACGATTGCGAATTTTCCGATGATGATTATGCAATTTTTGATGTGTTTAGTATATTCGCAAATATTGCAAATATTGAACAATGTTATAAAAGGATTAGTTCTACATTATGGAATGCCGCAAAAAACAACAACATATCGTTATACAACAAAATAAGAGAAAAGTGTGAAATAAAAAGACCTCATTCACAAAATCCATTTTTATCATGTTGCTGTATCAGAAACGTTGACATTTTCGATAGCATAGAAACATCGCTAAAAGATGTCAGTATAAATGTTTCCACTATCAATGAAGATTTTCGAAAGAGCTCCCGTTCATTTGACAATTCCCGTTACGTTCGAATGGTCAACATCTACAATATAATCGCTTCTTTTTCAAAAAATACATATGATTTAAATAATGAAGGAGTTTATTTCAAAATAGAATTTGATTTTGCAAAAGTAATACATAATTATTTAGAATCAAATATTTCTTTTCAAAATGAATTCTTAAAAATATATTCTAGAACGGCACGAGTAAACAAAATCATCATTGCCAAACTTCTTAAAACACTTATGAAAAAATTAGATACAAACCCTGAAATCATTGATTCAAGAATAACGATAGAATCTTTAATTCAAGAATTACCTTTCCGAAAAAGTATGCCTATGCTAAAAAGATTCATACGCGATGAAATGAACTATTTTATGAGGTTTGGTCGCAGTGAAATAAGAAAAGATCGTTTTGTTAATGATCTTATCGGCTTTCTTCAATCTCTCCCTGTAATAGATTAAAAAAAGAACCCACCTGCGCACTCTGCAGGTGTATTTTGTTACATAAAAAATGCAGAGCCATAAGCCCTGCATTTTAAATTTCGCTTGTAATTTCAATTATTTCGCAGCAGTCGTATCAACCGAGACTGCGGCCGTCGTATCCGTTACCGCCGTAGAATCCGCTGCAGTTTCTTTCGCTTTAGCTTCTTCCGCAATTTTTTCGTCTTGAATCTTCTTCATGGCGAGGAGTTCGCGGTAGACGATTGCGGGGTGTATTTTGCCATCGGCCATGCCGTCGACGAGCATTTTGATTTTTTGATAATCTTGGTTTTTCTCCAAGTCTTCGCCGAAGAAATTGTAACCAAGCAACTTGGTAATCTTTGTGTAGAAGCTCTTGCGGAACTTCTTGAAACGCGGTTGCATCACGTCGTTCAAGATGGTTTCAAGAGCGGTTTCCGTCTGCATGGAATCCAGTTCGAAACTGCGGTAAATGGTGCGAATGTGGTCGGGAATCGTCGTGTCCGGACTGTCGAAATACTTGCGCATCACGTTGGCTGCCTCCGACTTGTTGGGGTAGGGGCCGCGGGCAAGGCGAAGGGCGTAATACAGGGACAGTCTCCATTTTTCAGGATACACTCGGCTGGCACGGCGTAGTACTGAGAAATCCGATGTATCAGGTGCGTCAATGGGAGTCACGCCGCCTACAAAGTAATAGGGCGTGTAGAACAGGGAATCCAGACTGGTGGAAAGATCCGCCACATGGCCAAGGTAAGCGTACTCCTTGCCGGTCAAGTAGCTTTCACCCAGTTCGGTAAGACCCTTAATCCAGAATAGACCCGCCACCGATGCGTCGTGTCCTGCAGCCACGTAATGTACGGTCGATGCCTTCGGCAAGAAGGACTCGTCGAAGTTCGTTCCAGGCAAGGGTTTTGCGAAATGGAACGCTGCTGCAATAACCGCAATCGCGACAATGATGGCTGCAAGAAAACGCATACTTAGATCTGGCAGGCCTCAGCGAGTTTTTCGAGAGCGTCGACGCAATCGCTTGCGAAGTTCTCGGGATGTCCGCTACGCTGGTAGGCGAAGTTCAAACCGCTGGAGCTATTGAGCACATGGAACTTGCGCTTGCCACCGCCGTTTGCAATGGCCGTAAGCACCGTCTTGGCGTCACCGCCCTGACCGCCCGGCACACCAGGAATAGACACGCCCGGAATCAGGAACGGAATTTCATGCTTATGGGCAACCGTGTAAGCGGTAATCTTTTCGAGTTCTTCGGGGTGGGTGGCACCGACCACGGCACCGAGGTAACCGAGGTTTGCGTCCCATTCCATAATCTTGTCTGCCACGGAATAGAAGGCTTCGGCAACATCGCGCGGGTCGTCGCTACGGGACACCGACAAATCTTGGAAATCATGGGCGCCCTTGTTGCTGGTACGTAGCAGCACATAGGCACCGTTTTCGGAATTTTCGCGAATGAACGGGCCCACGGAATCGGCACCCATCCACGGGGAAACCGTCACGGCGTCTGCCTTGTACACATCGTAAGCGGCGGTTGCGTATGCAGTGCTGGACTTGCCGATGTCGCCGCGCTTTGCATCCAAAACAACGGGGATGCCTGCGCTCTTGTAATCCGCGATCAACTGCTGTAACACGAGCATAGCCTGCACGCTCACGCATTCGTAGTAAGCGCTGTTCGGCTTGACTACAGCGGGCGTCACGTTACGCTTTAAACAGCATTCCAGAATTTCGGAATAAAAACGCTTGATCTTGTCTTCGGCAGTACCTTCGGGGCAGCACGGGTCAATCAGCTTCATGACCGGATCCATGCCGAGGCAAATCGGGTTACCGCACTTGGCGATACGTTCTTCTAAACGAGCCTGGAAGTTCATTACTTAAGTTCCTCTTGAATCTGGGCGGCTTCGTAGCTCAAAATGCCGTGAGCGACAGCGACGTTCAAGGATTCGAGTTCGCTGCTCATCGGGATCTTCACCGTTTCGTCGGCGAGTTCAATGAAGTACGGATTGGTGCCAGCACCTTCGTTACCCACGAGGAAAGCCATCTTGCGAAGCTTGTTCTGCGGAATCTGGCGCAGGGACTGCTTAGCATGCAAATCGGTAGCGATAATGGTGTAACCCTTGCTACGGAGGAAATTAATCTGGTCAACGAGATCCACGTCGAATTCGAAAGGCACGCGGAGGAACGTTCCCGAGGAACCACGCACCACCTTCGGGTTGAACGGGCTCACGGTGCCACGGCCAAGAATCATACCGTCGGAACCAAAGCCGAGGCTCGTGCGGAAAATCGTTCCGAGGTTACCCGGATCCTGCACGGCGTCCACAAGCGTAATCACGCTGCGGCTCGATTCATAAACCGGCTTCTTGCTTGCAATGCGGGCAACGGCAATCACACCCTGCGTGGTCATGGTCGAAGACAGACGCTTCATCTGTTCGTCGGTGAGCACGTTCAGTCTGATTTCTGCTTCGTTAATCTGTTCAATCAAGGCTTCGTCGTTAAAGGATTCCGTCACATAGACGCCCATCACGAGTTCGCGGTGATTGCTCACGAGTTCCTGCACCACATGCACGCCTTCACCAAGGAACTTGCCTTCGCGTTCGCGGCCCTTTTCAGTCGTAAGGGCCAAAAGCTTCTTGTACCAAGGCGGGTTGAAGTTAGAATCTTCGCTGGCTTCGGCCTGGGCCACGCGTGCTTCGAGTGCAGCTTCGTCCAATACTTCTTCGACTTCTTCCTTCTGTTCTTCAGGACGCTGGCGGTAAATCGGAGCACCTGCAGATGCAAATTCGCGGCGCGGGCGACGGTCGCCGCCAAAGGAGCGGCCTCTGTCACCGAACGGGCGGCGACCTTCGCGGCGACTAAAGGAGCCACGGTCATCACCGTCGCGACGCGGACGGCGTTCACGGTCAAAGCGGCCTTCGCCTTCACCATCACGGTTAAAGCGACGTTCACCACGATCGCGGTCACCAAACGGCTTGCGGTCGCCAAACTTACGATCGCCACGGTCGAAAGAACGACCTTCACGGCCACCGCGTTCTTCGCGGTCATCGTCACGGCGCGGACGACGTTCAGGCTTTTCGCTCACTCCGAACTTACGGTCCAGAGTCACTTTTACGGTGCGGTTTTTATTTTCTTCGCTCATACTTTTTCCATGATTTGTTTGGCGACGGATTCTCCGTCAATTTTCAAAAGCTTGAACAAGGCAGGAATTTCGCCCTGTTCCACAAAATGATCCGGCAGGCCGAAGCGCAACAGGCGTTTGTCGGTGTAGCCGAGATCTGCAATGAGTTCAGCCACGGCAGAACCGAAACCGCCCACCAGCGTGTTGTCTTCGAGCGTCACAATCACCTTGTGTGCATCAAAGAGCTTGCGGTAAGATTCGGTATCCAGCGGCTTGATAATACGTGCATCCACGACTGTGGCACTCTTCCCGTTTTCGCGGAGAACGGCAGCCGTCTTCTTGAGTTCGTTGGTCATGAAGCCTGCGCCCAAAAGCAAGATATCCTTGCCTTCTTCCAAGACCTTCGGGAGCTTTACATCCACGGTCTCGGGAGCGGGTTTCAGGTGTTCTTCGAGGGCGGTCCCGCGCGGATATCGGATCGCGACAGGGCCCTTCATGTCGATAGCCGCGCGCACCATGTCGCGCAGTTCGTTTTCGTTGCTCGGCGCCAAGATGGTAATACCCGGCACCGTGCGCAAGAATGACAAGTCGAACGCGCCATGGTGAGTCGGGCCGTCGGCTCCGACAAGCCCCGCCCGGTCAAGCACCATCACCACATGCAGGTTCTGCAAGGCGATGTCGTGCATAATCTGGTCGTAGGCGCGCTGCATAAAGCTCGAATAGATTGCAACCACCGGGACAACACCGTCGCAGGCGAGACCCGATGCAAACGTGAGCGCATGCTCTTCAGCAATACCCACGTCAATCACGCGATCCGGGAGTTCCTTCGCAACGATATCCATGCCACAGCCCGTGGGCATCGCAGCGGTGATACCAATAATGCGGTCATCCTTCTTCGCGAGTTCCAAAAGCGTCTGTCCAAACACGTGCGTAAGCGAGGGATTCGGGCTCCCTGGAGAAAGCGGCAAACCGCTTTCGGGGTCGAAAGGTCCAATGCCGTGCCACTTGGTCGGGTTCTTCACGGCAGCATCAAGGCCGCGTCCCTTCTCGGTCAGGATATGCACCAGGCACGGGCCCGGCTGTTCCTTGACGCGCTGCAACAGCATAATCAGTTCGTTAATGTCATGGCCGTCGATCGGGCCGAAGTAACGGATACCGAGGTCTTCGAAGAAGCGGCCCGGCTTCACCACCGTCTTCGCCGCATTTTCCGCCTGCAGGAACAAGTCACGGAAACGAGATCCCAGAATGCCCGGGAGACGCTTCATCAGGCGGTCGAGGTCCGAACGCATCTTGTTGTAGACCGGGTCCGAAATCACGCGGTTCAGGTACTTGCTGAAGTTACCCACGTTCGGGGCAATACTCATCTTGTTGTCGTTCAAGATGATGGTCATGTTCTGTTTCGAAAGACCCGCGTTGTTGATGGCTTCGTAAGCCATGCCGCCCGTCATGGAGCCGTCACCGATAACGGCCACCACGCTGTTCTTGCGCTTAAAGTGGTCGCGGGCAACGGCAAAACCCAAGGCTGCCGAAATAGAGGTGGTAGCGTGTCCGGCGCCGTAGCAGTCGTACTCGCTTTCGTTCCTCTTCAAAAATCCAGAAATGCCGCCCTGCTGGCGTAGTGTCTCGAAGCGGTCGAAACGACCCGTCAAAAGCTTGTGCACGTAGGCCTGGTGTCCTACATCCCATACAATCTTGTCGTCGGGAGCGTTGAACACATAATGCAGAGCGAGCGTCAGTTCCACCACACCTAGGCTAGACGCCAGGTGACCGCCATGCTTAGCCACTTGACCAATGATGGTCTCGCGGATCTGCGACGCCAGGTGATAAAGCTCCTCGACAGAGCAATGCTTTATGTCCTGGGGGGACTTGATATTCTTAAGGTCCATTAGTTAACCCTGGTAATGATGAATGCGGCAAT
>JAEEGK010007667.1_pt1 | contig 25684 bp, 22 predicted proteins | sample 8958771 | NCBI WGS metagenome assembly JAEEGK01 (sample SAMN16246547, study PRJNA631951) | gut metagenome | biome: gut microbiome; feature: rumen; material: SC-attached | host: Bos | place: Iran: Karaj | collected 2018-10
GCATGAAAACAACGAACATATTCGCTTTCATGGCGATTCCCATCGAAGCAATCGGAATGTCGCCGTAGCTTGCAAGCATTTTGTTCATCATAATGCTTGAACAGCTCATAAGCACGTTGTTTATAGAAGCCGGTGTGCCGATTGCGAAAACATTTGAGAAAATTCCCTGATTCATGCGGAATTCCGCAATGTTTATAGAGAGCGTGGTGCGCTTGCTTGAAAGAATGTACACAAGATAAAAGACGCATGTGCAGATGTTTCCGATAATCGTCGCGATGGCCGCGCCCGAAACGCCCATCTTCATGCTGATAATCATAATCGGGTCAAGAATCATGTTGACAACCATGCCGAGCATCTGCCCGAACATCGAAGTTTTTGCAGAACCTTCGCCGCGCACAATGTTTGAGAATGCAAAGCTGAAAACAACGAAAGGTGCGCCGAATGCAATCCACTTAAGATATTCAGCTGCAAACCCGATTGTATTGCTGCTTGCACCGCATGATGTAAGAATCGGTTTGTTGAAGATGATGAAGATTGCGCCTATAAGAAGTCCTGTGAAAATGCCGGCATAACAGCAGAAAGACGCGATGCTCTTTACGCGGCCGTATTGCTTTTCGCCAAGAGAGCGCGAAATGTATGCGCTGCCGCCCACACCAAAAATGTTTCCGGCCGCCATAAGAAAAAGAAAAACCGGCGTGGCAATGCTTACGGCTGCAACCTGGTTCGGGTCGCCGGTGCGCCCGATGAAGTATGTGTCTACCATGTTGTAGAGCACGTTTACAAGCATTGTGAGCATTGTAGGCAGCGCAAGCTTTGCAACTGCTCTTGGAATCGGTGCGCTTTCAAATATTTCAGAATTTTTAAACATCAGAAAAGTCATTGTAAACGCTGAATTGACGTAAAGTCTTTTCATGTTATCCAAAATAAAAACAAACACCAAGGAAAAACAGCGACAAAAGCTCAATAAAACGCAAAAAACCGTAGCACATTCAAAATAATAACAAAACTTTCAACAAAATGCACACTTCAGCATAAAAAGTCTATGACAAAAATTCCGCTTTGTGCTATACTCGCCGTGATGAAAAGGGCGGAACGTTCAGCGTACTTTATGCAAGGGCTGCGGCACGGTATTCCGATTTGCCTCGGATATTTGTCTGTATCTTTTGCTTTCGGTATATTCACAATAAATCAAGGTTTTGCAGTCTGGCAGGCTGTGCTCATTTCAATGGTCAACGTCACTTCGGCGGGGCAGCTTGCCGGTGTGCCCATTATAGCCGGTCATCTTCCGTTTGTTGAAATGGCTCTTTCTCAGCTCGTCATCAATTTGCGTTATGCGCTCATGTCAGTTTCTCTTTCTCAAAAATTAGATTCAAGCGTAACATTCTTAGACCGTTTTGTAATTGCCTTTATGAATACTGATGAAGTTTTTGCAGTTGCTTCTGGCCAGAAAGGCAATGTAAGCCGCTGGTACATGTTCGGGCTTATTTCAATGCCTTACGTCGGTTGGGCAGTTGGCACGGCTTTGGGTGCGCTTGCGGGCAACATTCTGCCGCAAGTTTTGACCAATGCGCTCGGCATAGCAATTTACGGCATGTTCATTGCCATAATCATTCCGCCGGCCAAAAAGAGCGGGGCAGTGGCGGGCGTCGTTGTGCTTTCTTCGCTGATGAGCACGGCTTTCAAGTTTGTTCCGGCTTTGCAAGGAATAACCGGCGGCTTTGTGATTATCATTTGCGCAATAGTTTCAAGCGCGCTTTTTGCGTTTGCCGCGCCGGTAACTGAAAAAACTGAAACTGAAGCCGCCACCAGCGAAGCAGCCAAAGAAAATGCGGAGGCTCAAGATGAATGACACAGTGCTTTTTTTGAAATATGTGGCTGTGATGGCAGCTGTAACTTATACGGTGCGCGTTGTTCCTCTTGTGCTTTTCAAGAAGAAGATTGAAAATGTATTCGTAAAGTCATTTTTGTATTATGTGCCGTATGCCGTTCTTGGCGCAATGACTTTTCCGGCTATTTTTTATGCTACGCCGAATTTTCTGGCTGCGGCTGCCGGCTGCATTACGGCGCTTGTGCTTGCGTGGTTTGAAAAGAGCCTGCTAACTGTTGCGGCATGCGCTTCGCTTGCTGTTTTGTGCGCAGAATTGATACTGAACTTTATAGCGGTTTGAAATATATAAGCTTTTAAGCTGAAAATAGGAGTGGTTTCATGGGCGGATTATTTGGAGTTGTCTCAAAGCAGAGCTGTGTTTTGGATTTGTTTTTCGGAATTGACTATCATTCTCATCTTGGCACACGCCGCGGCGGAATGACGACATTTGACAATGGCACTTTTCAGCGCGCCATTCACAATATCGAGAATTCACCGTTCCGCACAAAATTTGAAAAAGACGTTGAGGAAATGACCGGCAACATGGGCATCGGCTGTATTTCAGACAACGAGCCGCAGCCGCTTCTTGTTCATTCACATTTGGGAAGCTACGCAATTACAACAGTAGGCTTGATTTCAAATATGAACGAGCTTGTAAAGAAAACGCTTGAAGCAGGTGCAACGCACTTTCTTGAGATGAGCGGCGGCAGCATCAACGCAACCGAACTTGTGGCTTCGCTTATTAATCAGAAATCTTCTATAGAAGAGGGCATTAAATTCGTGCAAGACGTTGTGCAAGGCTCAATGACGATTCTTCTGATGACGCCCAAAGGCATCTACGCAGCGCGTGACAAGCTTGGCCGCCTTCCGCTGCTTATCGGCAAGAAGCAGGATGCGTGGTGCATTGCTTCTGAAAGCTTTTCTTATGTGAACCTCGGCTACGAAGATGCAAAAGAGCTTGGCCCTGCTGAAATTGTCTTTATCAGCATGGAAAACGGCGTTGAAGTGCGCCAGCCGCCAAAAGACAAGATGAAAATCTGCACATTCCTGTGGATTTACTACGGCTATCCGACTGCAACTTACGAGGGCGTGAACGTTGAGCAGATGCGCTACCGCTGCGGCGAGATGCTTGCAAAGCGTGATGCTTCGCGCGAAGAGGTTAAGCCTGACATTGTTGCGGGTGTGCCAGATTCGGGCATTGCACACGCCATCGGTTACGCAAACGCTTCGGGCGTGCCTTTTGCGCGGCCTTTCATCAAGTATACGCCAACTTGGCCGCGTTCGTTCATGCCGCAGAACCAAGAGCAGCGCAACCTTATTGCGCGCATGAAGCTTATTCCAGTTCATGAACTTATCCGCGGCAAGAAGCTGCTTCTTATTGATGATTCGATTGTGCGCGGCACACAGCTGCGCGAAACGACAGATTTTCTGTATCAGAGCGGCGCGAGCGAAGTTCATGTGCGCCCGGCTTGTCCGCCGCTTTTGTTCGGCTGCAAATACTTGAATTTTTCGCGCTCAAGTTCAGAGCTTGACCTTATTACGCGCCGCATAATCAAGCTGCGCGAGGGCGACAATGTTTCGCGCGAAGTGCTTGAGTCTTACGCCGACCCGGACAGCCAGAACTATAAAGAAATGCTCGAAGCTATCCGTCAGCAGCTGCACTTTACAACGCTCGCGTTCCACCGTCTTGATGATATGCTTGAATCTGTGGGCATTGACCAGTGCAAGCTTTGCACTTATTGCTGGAACGGAAAAGAAGACTAAGCGGTTCGCAGCAGTTTAATCTACGGAATTAGACTTATCGGGCGAACCGGCCAAGATTTGCCATTCGGCAAATCTTGTAACGGGTGTACAATGGGATTTGTACATAAGCTGCTAAATATTCGCAATCTTATCTAAGCTGAACTGTTACAGGCTCGGATTTGCCCAACTGATAATTATATTGAATTGTTATATATTCACAGTCTTTCGCTCTTGGATAGGAATTAAATAAGTTTGTAATATGACCAGTAATAGATTTACCTTTTCCTAGTCTTGTAAAATATCCTTTTTCCCATTTTCCTTTTGCTTCTATGAATCCAAGTATACCAATGTATGGTGATTTTATTCCTTTTTCATCTACCACATCCATTTGTGTACTGCAAATCCGATACTCCTGATAATTTTCATCAAAATATTCAAATTTTAAAAAGACATTCTGAATATAGCATGTTTTTCCAGAGATATTTGTGATTTTTATATCAACTGCAAGTTCTTCGCCTTTTAACTCGGGGAAAAGTTCAATTTTTAGGTCGCCCCAATCAGCAATATGCTTTTCAGCAAAAAGAAACAAACTGCTGCATAAAAGAAGTGCTATAAAAGTAATGGGCTTTTTCATATTTCTTTCTCCGTTAGGCTAGATTCTTTGTTAAATAATTGTTTCTGAAATTATAAGCTTGCATAGAAATTCTGACAAGTGTGGCTTTGAACATAGGCTGAAAACTGGATTTTATGCTTGTGTGAGCGGTTCGCAGCAGATTAATCTATGGAATTGGCTTTATCGGGCGAACCGGCCAAGATTGCGCGTTTTGCATTTGTTTAATCTACAGACAGAATTTTATCAAGTAAAACGCCCAGTTTTCGCAAAGCGAAAACTGGTAACGAGTGTACAACCTTACAGGGCGCAAACTTGTAACGGGTGTACAATGACCCGCTCACACAAATGTGTACAAGCATTGCTTTGTCAAATGAATCAATTTAGTTTTACTTCTCAAGAAATTGATGTTATAATCAGTTTTATGAAAGACATTCTTATTATCAGAGAATCAATAACTGTTGAAAAACCTGTTTTTGAGTTTCTTAACAACAAATATGAAACTGAAGTAGTAGATTTTTCTGCAAAAGACGTTGAATTCATAATGGCTTCCGAAGGAATTCCATTAGTTGTTGCATTCGTGGCAGGCATCTCGGCTTCAGCTATTGTAGAGCTAAGAAGAATTGTAATGAACCTGAAAAATGTGCATATCTGCCTTTTGGGTTCTCATTATGACTATGAAAAATTTGAAGATTTGCTTGAAAAAGACAATATCTACTGCATCGATTTGCCTAAGCCTGTAAACGAATTCCAGAAATATTTTGAGACCATGCTTAGTCAGAACGAAGAGCTGAATGCTTCGCTCAATGCAAATTCAAACCGGAAGCATACAATATTGCTTGTAGATGATGATCCTGTGTGCCTCCGTACAATGTCAAGCTGGCTTCAGAACTTTTATCAGGTTGCAGTTGCAAAAAGCGGCGCGGCATGCATTGCGTTTCTTGGCAAGACCAAGCCAGATTTGATTCTGCTTGACTATGAAATGCCTGTGTGCAACGGCGTGCAGACTCTTGAAATGATACGCAACGAGCCTGCCTACGCAGATATTCCGGTTATGTTCTTGACCGGCGTCAGCGACACCGAAAAGGTAAAAGAAGCTCTTAACATGAAACCCCAAGGCTATATTCTTAAGAACACTGACAGAATTGACTTTTTGAATAAGGTAAATGCCCTTTTTGGCAAATAAACCTTACGAATTTCGCTTAGCAGTGCGGGTTCTTCAATATGAACGTTTCTGACAGACGCATAGAGAATCAGGCAAACATCAGAAGGCTTCTGGTGATTGCCCCTTCTTTGGCAATTTATCTCACAACAGAATTTGTGCGCGATTTACGGAAGCTTTTTTTGCCGGAATATACAGAAAAGCTTCTTAGAATAGGCAGCTTTTCCGTAAACGCATATTTCATTTTTGTGCTTCTTGACGCATTTTTTATAGCTTCTTCGATTGCGGTATTCGTGCTTTCGTTGATTGCGCGCAAAAAGCTTAAAGACAACCAATGGAACGTCTTTTATTATCAGACAGTTCAATCTTACGGGCTTTTGCTTACATTTGCTGCCTTCATAGCTGTGCTTGTAACGGCGCGCACATTCGGTGTTGCAGATTTTACCTTTGCGTTCATAATAATCGTGTTTACTTCTGCAATATTGTACATCAACAGCATGGTTACAATTCTTGTTGATGTAGTGTGCTTTGCCGCTTCGTTTGTGTTCATCAAGCTTTTCAGCATGGCGGGCACGTATGACCCTTATTGGGCGTATATCATCGTGTTCATGCTTATGTCTACAGCAACAGCTTATATCAAGGAACATTATCTGCACGAAACGCTTGAGCGCGAGCGCATGAAGTCGCTGTTTCTTGCAAACATGAGCCACGAAATACGCACGCCGATGAACGCAATTGTAGGAATGAGCGAACTTGCGCTTGATTTTGACCTTAAAGACAGCGAAAAGAACATTCTGCGGCAGATACGCTCGGCCGGCATAAACCTTGTAGGCATAATCAACGACATCCTCGATATTTCTAAGATTGAATCCGGCAAAATGGAAATTGTTCCCGCTGATTATGACCTTGTGAAACTGATGAACGACATAATGAATGTTGTTGAAGTGCGGCTAAAGGGCAAGCCTGTTGAGCTTATGCTTGAAATTGACCCGGCTCTTGCGCACATTTACAACGGCGACGATATGCGCCTGCGCCAGATTCTCATAAATCTTGCCGGAAATTCTTCCAAGTTTACAGAAAAAGGCTTCGTAAAGCTCCGCGTTGAAGATTTGCGCAAGTATCAAGGCAAAGACGGTTTGCGCTTCAGCGTGATTGATTCGGGTGTCGGCATAAAAAAAGAAGACATCGGCAAATTGTTCCGCGCTTTTCAGCAGGTAGACATGCAGATGAACCGTTCAAAAGGCGGCACCGGCTTGGGGCTTTCAATCAGCAAAAACCTTGTTACGCTTATGCATGGTTCAATCGGTGTTGAGTCTGAATACGGCAAAGGCTCAACATTTTATGTGAATATTCCGCAGAAGCGTGTTTCAGCAGAAACTTGCGGAGAATCTTACAAGCCTCTGCTTGAAGCCGCCGCTGTCTGCCAGGAACAACCCGAACTGAAGCAGATAAGCCTTGCGTTGATAAACAGCGCAGAATATGCGCCGCTGTTTGCAGAAAAGCAGTCCGCGCTGCCGTTCAAAGCGCCTGACGCAAAAATTCTTGTGGTTGACGACAACGAAGTGAATCTGCAGGTTGCAGACGGGCTTTTGCAGAAATTCGGCGTGCATTGCACAAAAGCCATGAGCGGCTATCAGGCTTTGGATTTGCTCAAAAATCAGAAGTTCGACATTGTGTTTATGGATCATCAGATGCCGGGAATGGACGGCGTTGAGGCGCTCGGAAAAATCCGTGAATCTGAAGCAAATTTGAGCGAAGCCGAAAAGAGCATTGTTGTTGCTTTGAGCGCAAACGCTGTGAACGGCGCGCGCGAAATGTTCTTGAGCAAAGGCTTTGACGGCTTTATTTCAAAGCCTGTTCAGAGCAAAGATTTTGCTGAATGCCTTTCAAAGTTCCTCAAAAAAGAATTGCTGAAAACAGTCCAGCCAGGGCAGGGCGGGGCAGAAGATTGCAGCGGCACAGACGAAGCCTCTGTTTGCGCCGTTCCAGAAGATTTCCTTTGCTGCCAAAAGACATAATCGACGTGCAAAAAGCTGTTGAAGCAGCCGGAAGCTTTGAAACGTGGCTTGCCGCCACAAAGACTTTTGCTTCTTCAATTCAAGAAAAAGCTGCGCAGATTCAAGATTATCTTAAAAGCAAAAACTACAAAGACTATACAATTCAGGTTCATGCGCTCAAAAGCGCGTCACGCATTGTGGGTGCTGCCAAGCGTTCTGAAATGGCGGCTGAGCTTGAAGATATGGGCAATAAAGCGCAGAGCATGACTCTGCCAGACAAGCAGCTTGCAGATGTGCTTGACGCAAAAACTGCTGAATTGCTTGAGCTTTACCGCAGCCTTTATGATTTGCTTGAGCCTGTAAAAAATTACGGCGAAATTGATGAAACTGAAAAGCAGGAAGCTGATAATGATGAAATTTCTTCTATTATAAATGCAATTTTATCAGCCTGTTCAAGCTTTGATTTAGCCGCATTGGAAGAGCAGTTTGCGCTTTTGAAAAAGCTCCGGCTTCCAGAAGCTTTGCGCCAAAAAATGCCTGCGCTTTCAAAAGCCGTAGAAGACATCGAATTCGAGCAGATTGAACAGCTTCTAAAAGAATAGACGTATTCACACAAAAAAAGCCATATCCAGTTCAGTCTGAATATGGCTTTCTCATTTATACTACAAGGCAGAAAAGGAAAATAATTCCCAAAACCATAAAGATTCCGCCGAAAAGCTTGAAGATAAGCCCGAAACTTAGCGAAACAATCGGCAGAACGATTCCGAAAACTGTAAAGATTATCTTAAGCGATACAAGCAGCGCAAAAAAGACAACTGGAATTATAAACAAGGACATTAAAATCATGGAACACTCCTTTTAGATGGTGTCAAAAGTCAAGTGTCAGTGCCACACTTGATACGGCACTCTTAAAGATCTTAGATATTCGGGTCAAGCCCGAATATGACACACCAGACTGGGGCTGACCCAAAAATATTGTCATGCAGAATTTATATAGTGCAAAGATTCCGAAACATTCAACCGTAGCGAGCGTGCGGTTGATGCGTAGCGGTCGGAATGACACTGCACAACGAACTTTTTGGTCATCCCCCATGTCTGTTACTTTTCTTCGTCTGAACCTTTCTTGAAGTATTTGTCAAAGTCGTCGTCTGAACGGTCGTAATCGTTGGCGCTTTTCATGTCTTCTTCATAGCGGTACTGGTCGTTTGAAGAGAAAGGCCTGTCCGGGATTATTATCATTCCGATGATGTATGCCGGAATGATGACAGCCCACAAAGCAAAAAGCAGCACGACGAATATAAGGCGCACAATCGTCGGGTCGAAGTTGAAATATTCAGCAAGACCGGCGCAGACACCGGCAATCATTCTGTTTTGTGATTTGTATAATCTCTTTGTCATCTTTGTCTCCTATGTTTACTGAAACATTACGTTTACTGCGCCCATTCCGCAGTTAATTGAAAAGTGGTTCTCTTTTCTGACTGTGCAGCCAGAGCCTATGCCGCTTTTCTTGTCTCTGTCAAAGCGCACGTCGCCAAGACCCACCTGCGCATCGTATGAATAATCAGCCGAATTGCCGTTTACCACAAGCTTTACGCTGCCCATCGCGCAATCAATTTTTGAAGCGCCTGTAAACGTGCCAGAAGCTTCAATGTAGCCCATCGCGCAATGAATGTCGCAAAGCCCGCCGTTGATGCCGCTAAAAGCCAGGCGGCCCGCACCAGCATCAAGGCAGATTCTTGACGTTGTTATTGAAACGCCCTTTGTTACAAAAGAACCTGCGCCGACCCTGATTTTAACAGAATCAAGCTTTGCATCTTTCGGAACTGTGATAAGAATGCGCGGATGCCAGTTTTTCTTATCGCCGTTGCGCAAAAACTGCGCGCACGGAATCTTGCGCTGGTTGTCTACGGCGAGCGTTCCGTAAGGGGTTACTTCGCACTGAATGTCGTTGTTGCCCATGCCTCTGGTTTCAACAGAGTAGCGGTCGCCAGAAATCATTACGACTTCTGCCGCACCAAAAGACAAATCAAGCGCGCGTATGTCTTTCGCGTCAAAGATGAAAGCGCGGCCGCTTGCAGAAGTGCGCCTGTTGAAATCAGCCTTTTCGTCACGGCTGCCATAAGCTTTTGTCTGTGCCGGAACGCAAGCGAACTTTGCCTTGATTGTTTCGGCAAGCTCTTCCGGTGTGCCAAGCTCAGCCATTACAGCTTCGTCGTTGTCTGCATCTGCAAAATAATCTTGATAAAACTCAAGTGCTTCAGTCTGTTCGTCAAGCGGCAGCGCCTGAATGCATGAGCGCAGCCTTGAAAGATATTCATTTCTTGTCATAGTTTCTCCAATTTTTGCGGCGTGTCTTTCAGCCGCACAGCTTTTCCATTAAAAACGAGCCGCCCTAATCAGCTCATTCCTCAGGCTTGCCTTCGCCTTCCATCGGCAGCCCCATCATGATAAAGTCCATCTTCTTGCGGTATTCAAGCCATTCGTTCCTAAAAGAATCAAGCTTTATCATGCCGTTCGGCGTTATCTTGTAATAGCGCCTGTTCCTTCCGGTACATTCCTGATCGTATGTTTCTAGGTAGCCGTCTTTTTGAAGGCGGCGCAGCACTGGATATAACGTACTTTCAGAAATTTCCATTACATTCCGGACATCTTGTGTTATTTTATAGCCGTATGTTCCCATCTGCTCTTGAGCAACAACAGAAAGGACGACGGCATCTAACATTGTTGTGCCCGTATTAAAACTCATCAGTGCCTCCTTATTGTTTGTCTAATAAATGTGCATTAACAATATTGTTTTAACAAGTATACTATATTCGCTATAATATTATTTGTCAATAGGTTTTTTGTTTTTTTATGTAATTAGCCCGAACTTCAAGTTTTTAAGATTGCGGTGGCTGAGCGTAGTCGAAGCCATAATAAGCAGATTTTTTTGTTTAAAATTGAAAACCGGTTATTTCGACTTCGCTCAATAACCGATTTTTGCTAAAAAAGTATGAATTTTAAAAACTTGACATTAGGGCTAATAAACTCTAACAAATCTCAGTCTTTTTTGATTTTGTGTACCGCTGCATCGCCGTTTCCTCAAGCCCGAAACGCTAGTCTGCACCGGCGTTTTCTGCCATGCCGGCAACTGCGCTTTTCCATTCATCAACAAACCAGTCTGGCGAAATTGGAACTGCGTTTTCGCCTTGAGCCAGAACCCATTCAAGTACTTTGAGCCATTGACTTGAAGAAAACTCTATCCGGGTTTTTTCTTCATCGTCATAATCAGTGATTTTCTGATTATCTGACCAAACGCACTCTTTTACATAAGAGCAGGCATTGCCGTAAAAGTCAATTACAAAATCATGCACTCCATCACCCATGAACGCGCCGAATTTGCCGCCGCCGCACCGTGAAGAAAACTGAAAGTTTTCTGGCAGCTCAAAATGTACGTCTGTAACATAAAGATTGAACATTCTGTTCAGCACAAAAAGCCGCTCGGCGTTACGCTCTTCGGAATAGCCGAACAAAAGGCAACGTCCTTCTTCCAGCAGAATCTGGTAAGGGTGAACCCTTCGGTGTGTAATTTCAGTGTTCCATCTGCCTTTGTAGTCAAACTCAATAATCAGATTGCTCTGCAACGCCTCAAGCACTTTGCTCCAAGTTTCTTCGTTTGTTATGAACTTGGGTGCTGGCGCAACGGCGATGCGCTTAAGCAGCGCGCTTTTGCCTATGCCCTGCGTATCGGTCACAAAGTCAATCACATCAGAAATCGATTTGTACATCGGGCTTCCTTCAAAACTTGAAAGGAGCATCTTGGCGGCAGAAAGATAGAACACATCGTCGGTCGTAATGCTGTTGAGTGCCAAATCAAATTTCTCAAAATAATAATAACCGCCCTTTTGCCGGTCAAATTCAAGCGGTGCATTGAAATTAGTGCGCAGCATATCAATATCTCGGTTGATTGTCGCCTCGCCAACATTTGAATAGCCTGTTTCTTCTAAATAAAGGCGGCGGAGCTTCTTGTTGTCAGGGTAAAGCCCTGCTTTGATTGCATTGTGAATAATGATAAGCCGCTGAATCATCTTCTTATTAATCTGACGTGCCGGTTGTTTCTGTTTTTCCTGTTTCATAATCACAGTATAACACGGCTCTCTATCATATCGTGATAGAGCAAAAAAATATTTTAAAAATTTATATGCTTTTGTATATCACACTATCACGAAATGATAGAACTCTGTGCTATTAATAATGCACAGGGAAAATGTATGAAATATTCTTATTCTGAAACTGAACTTAAACGTTACCGCAAAGTTGAGGAGCGTTATTCTAAATGGATGGAAGACCACTGGTATAAGGGAGCAAAAGCAAAATTTGAATGGAACGAAGAAAATGTCCGCCGGATTCTTGCGCTCAATGATGCGATAATCCAAAAAGAAAATAATCTCTACCGGCTGCTTTCAAATGTAAAAGCTGATATTGAGAATCTGCTTGCTTCTGGAAAAACCTATTATAAGTACTATGACATCGACGCATATCTGAGTTATGAAGCGGAAGACTACGCAACACCAACCGGAGATGAGGATATGATGTTTGACGTTTATTTAGCTACGAATTACGAATTCTGCACTGGTTTACATACATCAGCGGATAAATCGTTACGACCAGTTGAAGAAGAGTTTGACCGCAGCACAAATTACAATTGGGATGTAATGTTTAAGGATATTCCCGATAAAAACCATCTTATAAGCCGAAGCCTCCACCGGCTTATGCAAGAAGAAACCTATACTTTAGAAGATTTACTTTGGCTGAACCCAGATAATTTTGTGGAATGCATCGAGATTAGGAATTAGCCTGGCATAAAAAGGAGAACAGTATTTTGAAAACATTAGTCAAATCAAAAATTGACAAATCTAGATTTGACAGATACACTGTAATCATGAATGATTTTATAGGACGGGATGAAGAACTTGCCTTTCTTCAGGAGAAATATGATTCTCTTGGCGGACAATTAATAATTATCTATGGACGCCGCCGTATCGGAAAAACTGAAACAATTGCACATTTTTGCAGAGATAAGAAAACAGTCTTTTACACCTGTACGCAGACAGAAGACCGGATTCAGCTTAAAAATTTCAGCGAAAAACTGCTTTCATTTAATCTTCCGCAATCTAAATACATAACTGAATTTGCCGGCTGGGAGCAATTATTTTCAGCTGTTAAGGATATTCCACATTCAGCAGATGAAAAACAAATTCTTGTTATAGACGAATTTCCTTACATGGCGAAAGATAACCCTGAAATACCTTCGATTTTGCAAAAATTATGGGATACTGATTTAAAGAAGCAGAATCTTATGATAATCCTTTGCGGAAGTTCCATGAGTTACATTGAAAAGGAGATACTGTCTGAAAAGAATTCGCTTTACGGCCGTGCAACTGGAATCTATAAAATGCTTCCTATGCCGTTTTATGATTCCGTAAAGTTTTTCTCTAAATGGAACATTAAGGATAAAATTATTGCTTATTCGATTCTTGGAGGTATTCCGTATTATTTGGAGCAGTTTGATCAGACGAAAAGCCTTAAAGAAAACATCTGTTCCAACATTCTTAAACGCGGTTCCATCTTATATTCTGAACCCGAGTTTTTGATGCGGCAAGAACTTCGTGAACCGGCAACATACAATACAATCATTCAGGCAATTGCAACAGGCAGAACAACATTTAACGAAATACAGCAATCAACTATGATTGAAAAAGGAAAACTGTCTGTATATCTGAAGAATCTGATTGAGCTTGGTGTTTTAACCCGCGAATTTCCGGTTTTGAGTACAGAAAAAGAAAAGCAGAATGCCCAGCGCGGAATCTACAAACTGCATGATCTTTTCTTTCGTTTCTGGTACAGATTTGTTTTGCCGAATTATTCATCCCTTGAATTCGGTGACTGGGAAAATATTTACGATATGATTGTAAGTCCGCAGTTGAATGAATTTGTTTCGTTCCCATTTGAGGATATATGCATTGAATGGCTCAGAATTCAAAATAAAAAGCGGGCTTTACCATTTATCTTTACAAAAATCGGTCGTTGGTGGAATAAGAATACTGAAATTGATATTATCGCTTCAAATGAAGATAAAACTGAGCTTATCAGTGCAGAATGTAAGTTCCATAATTCAGCTGTAAACGATTCCGATTTGAAAAAACATCTTGAAAAAGACATCATTTGTTTACAGGCAAAACCCAATACAATTGTTCATTTCTGGTACTTTTCATGGAGCGGTTATACAAAAGAAGCAGTAGAATTTGCTGAAAAAAACGGTATCCGTCTTGTAAGCGGAGAGGAATTGGAAAAGTAGCAAACAGCCCCGCGGAATTATCGGCGGGGCTGCTTGATTAGTTATTACGCTTTGCTGAAAGAAACTTGCTCAACATCGCGCTTTAATGCTGAGTTCGGGGTGAACAGAATGCGGATGTTCGTGATGCTTGACGCATCAACATCTTCTTCTTTATCGCACCCTTTTGAAGAAAACGAAAGCTTGACGCGCCCAAAGCTACCCAGCTGAACTCTCAAGCCGTTCTTCAGATGAATCGGAAGCTTGCGCAGAAGGGCAATCAAAACAGCTTCTACGTCAATAACGTTCAATGTACTTGCATCAGAAATTTCCATTGCAAGATCCATAAGCGTAAGTTCTTCGCCATACTGCGGAGCAGCATAATACTTAATTTCAGTCTTATTAAGCGGGTTAGAGCGTTTAACTACATGATATTTCATAATCGAATTCTCCTATCATTTGTGTGGAAATTACCATTCGATAACTTCCATTGTGAAATAATAATTGTCTGCAAAAAGTTGTTAATCTTGCAGAAAACCAGGAATTTTCTTCAATAAAAATCTTGAAGAATTCGTGAATACCATCTATGATATTTTTGTGCATAAACATCTGTGGTTTTCACGGAACTGTTTGGGATCTTTTAGCTGTGCTTTCAGTTAAAAGATCTTTTTTTGTACCTTCATCAATGACCCTCCTTAACCATCCAGATTTTTTCCCTTTTATCTTTCTGGTTCTTTTACTAAAGAACCTCTATAAAAGAATAGTTACAGTTTTTGATGCTCACTTTACTTTGAAAACGGAATTTGAGCCGATTTGGAAAATTCTCGCCGAGAATTTTGAAAAACACGCCGAGAATTTTAAAATTCTCGCCGAGTTTTTTTAAATTCGCGCCGAGAATTTTTGGTTTTTCCCCTGAAAAAATCCAAAAAAATTCATTTTTTTGTAACTTTCTGGAATGCATTGAAATTAGGAATTAGCCTAGCTATTTCAGTACTGTGTTTTTGACCGTATCTGATAGAGCAAAATGATTTTACAGATTTTTTTGGGCGATGTATATTTAATAAAGGTGACCCTTATGAATCAGACTAATTCAAACAGTATAACAAGTATATTAATTTGTGCTCTTAATGATACAAAATCTGATTTTCGTACAAAAATGTTGACAAAATTCGGAGAGATATCTCAATCAAAACTTGACGACATTTACTTTTATGATGGAACACATTCGCCATTAAAAATAAAAGAAATGAAAAATAAGCAAGTTGATATATATGCTCGAAAATTTGGAGAACAAAAAGTTAGATTAATGATAGAAATAAAAGCAAACTTATACGAAGCTTTACAAGAATCACAAAAGAAAAACAGTGTTTATGAAAACGCTGCAAAAGCATTAGAGTGTGACTTATTATATATTGTTCCAAAAGAATATAAACATAAAAATATGTTGTCGCAAAAGATTATTGAATGGGAAACTGTTTTAGAAATTGCAAAGAAAAGTGATAAAAAACTTGCACAACAAATCGAGCATTTTGTTCAAGCTGAACCTGAAGAAGATAACCAATCCAAATTGTCTAGAAATGAATTACAATTATTAGATAATCCCGAAAACCTAGGTAAACTCTATAAAGAGCAAAGAAGTAAATTAAAAGGCATTATTAATAACGGAGATGTTGGAGTTAATGAGAAAAATTTTTCGATTTCAGACTATGAATTCGGCTATTATTTTGATAATAAAAATTTTTTCTTGGGTTATAGTTATATTTTAAAAAATTTTGATGATTTTAAAGGGCAATATGATTTCTTTTTATGTATTACAGAAACCAAAGATAATATAATACTTGGTAAAAATGGATTTTATTATAATGAGGGATGGTATTGGATTCCTATAAAACCGATTGAAAATATGGATATTAAAACGTTAGAAGATTTAAAAGAAATGATAAAAGATTTAAAAGGAATGAGGAAAAAAAACTCGTTTTTTCATTGCAATTTAAATCTTGATGAAATACAAAAATTTGAAATAAATAAGAATACTAAAAATGTATATCCTTTAATAAGGAAAATAAAACTTCTTTGTGAATGCTTAAATATTGAAGATTTTAAAATTACAGATTTTGAAATCAATAATGAGTATTTTGGATATTACTTTCATGAAAAAAAGAAGCGTAAAGATAATAATATTTTTATCGGTATCGATAAAACCGATGGAGTTGAAGATAATGACGGATTGTCTTTTGTATTTGAGCTAATAAAAAATGATAAATTGCAAATACAAAAACTCAATGACTTGGAAAACTACAAAGATTTTGTGAAAGCAAAAACTTTTGATGAGCAGAAAACGGAATTCGCAAAGTTAATTCAAGTTGCAAAAGAAAAATTAGAAAAATAAAAAAACTTATTGTCATCCTTTCAAACTATATAGTCCTGTGTTATAGCTTATAACGCAGGGCTTTTTTGTGTTCAATCTTTAGAAAATATACCAAATCGTTGAAAATCCTCGCCGTAAATTTTCTATGTCGTTATGTACGAAATTTGATTAAGATATTGATAATTCCAAAATAAATGTTTTTATAACTCTTTTTCGATGAAATCCTCAATTTGAGACATAAGCCTTGTGCGAAGAAGATTTTTTGTGTCGTTTACGGTAGTTGAAGCGTTTCGCAGAAAGAGATCAGCAGGGTGGACTTCGAGGGCGGCTGCAATTTTGATAATATTATCGAAAGAAGGTTTGGCTCTGCCGGATTCTATATTTCCAATCATTCCGTTAGAACTATTTGCCTGAATCGCCAGTTCAGATTGATTTAAATTCTTTTGCTCTCGGTAATACTTCATATTCATACGAAAAATATCAAAATAATCTTCCATGCACTCATAATAATTGAGTAAAAACTTAAAATTTCTCTTTATATGGAGTTATTGTCGTTGTATACTTTGTATAATGGAGTAAATTGATTGTGGACTCAAGTTTATAAAGCGGAAAAAAGAAAAAAAGTTTTTCACACTATCGTGAAATGATAGAGCGATGTAGTAATACTGCGTTCATTAATTATGCCAATAAGGAGGAAAATTATGGCAAATTATTATTGTGAGTATTGTGGCTATAAGGCTTCATCAGTCTCAAGTTTAACATCTAGTTATTGTTATAGGCATCCTGATGGAGTAAACAAAGGCAGACATAAACTATACGAGGGAGATGAAAAATCACAATATACTTGTAAATATTGTGGCTGTAAGGCTTCATCAATATCAAGTTTGACAGCTAATTATTGTTATAGACATCCTGATGGACCAAACAAAGGAAAACACGCTCCGGCGAGGTAAGCTATTACTATTCAAACTCCCCCAATCTTTAAGACAGAGGGGAGTTCTTTTTTTACTTTTCCAAAAGGTGCTAAAAATGAACAAACAAGAGAAAACAAAGCGAAACCTAAAAGATTATGTTGATGGTGATGTTGATACGCCCTATGAAATATTTATGCTTTTTGTAATCACTATAAATACAATATCACTTGGCCTTGAAACCTCGCGCAACATCACAGAAAATTTCAGAAATATTCTATTCATGATTGATCAAATATGTCTCTGGGTTTTTGTTGTGGAACTCATTTTTAAAATCATCGCTTATAATAAGAATTTTTTCGGAGAAAAGCGTATTGATGAAGATCATGTCAATAAAAATGGGCAGATGGAAGAATATTTTCACTGGAACAAATGGAATATATCAGATCTGATTATTGTAGTTGTTTCGTTTGTTGCATCGCTACCGTATTTTACAGTTTTCAGGGTTTTCCGTGTTTTCCGTTCATTTAAAGTTATAAAAGCTATTCGTTCTTTCAGAGCTGTAAAATCGTTTAAAATCGTAAATGAATTTGAAGATCTGCGCCGGACTTTCAAAGGGCTTGTAAGAGCTATCCCTGGAATTTTATGGACATTTGCTTTTTTGGCTGTTTTTGCATATGTATATGCAATAATCGGAACAAATATGTTTAGCGAAGAAGCCCCTGATTATTTCGGAACTCTAGGAACTGCACTTTTAACATTATGTCAGATTACAACTTTTGATTCGTGGTTTTCGGGGGTGGCTCGCCCTATCATAAAAATTTATCCGCTGGCATGGATTTATTTTGTTTCATATGTATTTATAGCGGCTTCTATAATTATGAATGTAATTGTCGGCATTATTGTTGATTCAATGGGTGAAGAACGCGACCGCAATAAAGAAAACAAAGAAAAAGAGAAAAAGAAAAAGACAGACAGTAACAATGAAATCACACTAGAAAAACTTTCAGAACAAATATCTGAATTGCAAAAGCAAATAGAGAGGCTTTCTTGAAAGTGTAATATGTATAAATAAAAGCTCTGCTGCGTGTTATTCACCAGCAGAAAACACAAAAGATATTATTTTCCACTATCACGAAATGATAGTCTGCCATAGTAAAATCCAAAGTATGAAACGAAAGGCACAGGCTTTATAGAATATTACAAAGGATAAGCATTATGACAAACTACGAAAATAACATGCAGAAAGACAAAGTACCTTATCTGAAAAGTCTGGACATTCGTGGCTTCAAGACTTTTGTTGCACCGACTCACATTGAATTTGCACATGGGCTGAATGTTGTTCTGGCAACCACAAAATATCCAGTTCCAAGCGGAATGTGGGATTTTTTTGATGCAATCCGCTGGGCGTTCAGGGCAAAACAACATCATGGATCGAAAATTCTGTCCGACACCGCCTCTTCAGAAGTAAAACTGACAATCGCAGATGAATACGGAAAAGAACTGTCTGTGACAAGCAGAATTTCAAACGAAAAAGGTGAAGAATTCATTACAGATGCAAGTCAAGAAGAGTTTTTGCGCTTGCAAAAACATCTGCTGGCAGACGGCGAAAAAAGCCTTGTCTTTGGAAGCACAGAAATTGTCGCAGTAACCAGCGATACAGAAACTGCAACGCAAGCGGACGCAATGATTGGCATTACGACCGACGAAACCGGAATATCAAAAGCTTTTGCGCTGTCGGGGGAGAATGCATGAATGGCGTGGTTATTTATTATATTATAAATCGAAAATTGAAAGGTGAGAAATCGCCAAATGGAATGAAAATTTAATTAATTGAGGAAATTTATGCCAGACAACAAGATAAAAATAAAATCTGTAAACGAACTTCTTGGGATGAAGTTCTTTATACCGAGTTACCAGCGAGGTTATAGATGGAGATGAAATTGGAAACAATCTGCCGGAAAACAAAAAAAATAAAAAACCTTTTTCATTCTATCACGAAATGATACCTTCGCTTTTTATACTTTTGTTATCTCACAGTTACGAGGTAACAAATGGCGTTAAAAATCAAAATCTTTGATCCGGCACCGGAAGGAACACCTGTTTCTGAATTCATTCATCTTCACGTTCACTCGGACTATTCAATAAGGGATGGGGCTTCTAAGCTCAATACCCTTATTGCACGTGCAAAACAATTGAACATGCCTGCTCTGGCATTAACAGACCACGGTAACATGTTCGGAGTTTTGAACTTTTATCATATTTGCCGTAAAAATGGAATTAATCCTATTATCGGAGAAGAGTTTTATGTTGCATACGGAAAGCATACAGAGCAAACACCTGTGCCGTATGGCAGCGGTAAAAAGAAGTATTTCCATTTAATCCTTTTGTGTGAGAATGAGACCGGCTACAAAAACATGTGCTGGCTGTCTTCTCTTGCATACAGAGACGGCTTTTGGGCAAAACCTCGAATAGATTTTGAACTGCTTGAAAAATATCACGAAGGAATTATCTGCCTTTCTGCCTGCATTCAGGGTGAGCTTCCGCAGCTGCTTCTCAATGACATGGATGAAGAAGCCGGGGAGCTTGCCTTAAAGTATAAAAATCTTTTTGGCGCAGACCATTACTATATTGAGCTGCAAGACCACGGATTAGCCGACCAGAAATATACAAACGAAAAAATGATTAAGCTTGCTAGTGAGCTTGATATTCCTATGGTAGTTACAAATGACGTTCACTACTGCTACAGGGAAGATGCGGAGGCACAAGATGCCTTATGCTGCATTGGTTTTCAGCAGCTTTTGGATGATCCGAACCGCCGAAAGATGGGAGAGGGAAAGCCTGAGTGGTTCTTAAAATCTGAAAGTGAAATGCGGATGCTTTTCCCGGATATGCCGGAATTAATCTCGAATACAACAAAAATTGCCAATATGTGCAATGTTACGATTCCTCAATATGAGACACAGCAATTAAAGGATTGTCTTCCGCGCTTTAAGCTGCCTGAACAATTCTGCACACATGGAGATAATTATAAACTAGATCAAGATGATTATGTTCGCTATTTGGTCGAGGAAGGTCTTAAAAAACGCTACGACGTAATTACGCAAGAAATACGAGACAGAACTGAATATGAACTTGGCATTATTTTTGAAATGGGCTTTTCCGGTTACTTCTTAATAGTTTGGGAGTTCATCAACTGGGCTAAATCAACATGGGATAACGTAAACAACTGCCCGAAGCATCATATTTCGATTGGCCCCGGCCGTGGTTCTGGTGCCGGTTCAATTGTAGCATATGCCATGACAATCACAGACATTGACCCTATACGTTACAAGCTTATTTTTGAACGCTTTCTTAACCCTGAACGAGTTTCAATGCCAGATTTTGATGTTGATATGGACTTCGACTATCGGCAGGAGATAATTCAGCATACCCGCGATTTGTATGGAAATGATAACGTAGGTCACATCGTAACTTTCTCAACCTTAAAGGCCAAGCAGGTAATTAAAGATGTTGCACGTGTTCTTAATATTCCGCTTCCTGAGGTAAAGGTTCTTACAGACTGCATTCCTGGGGATGACCCGAAGTTTACTCTGAAAATGGCTTTTACTCCGCCTACAGAAGAACATCCTGATAACGGCAAGTTGATTCCATATACAGACTTTAAAAAATTTCCACAGTATGAGCGGCTATTCCGCCTTGCAAAAAAGCTTGAGAATGTAATCCGAGGCGTTTCCCTTCATGCTTCAGGAATGGTAATCGGTCTGACAGAACTCCCGAACTGGGTTCCAGTTTATAAGGATAATGAAAGCGGCAAGATGGCCGTTCAATACACAATGGATATCATTGAACCTTGTGGTCTTGTAAAGTTCGACTATCTTGGACTAAAGACACTTTCACTGATTCGCTATACAGAAGAGATAATCAACAAGCACAAAGCTCCTGATGCCCCTGAATTTATTACAAGCCAGGTTAGTGAAACGGATGAAAAGACATTCGACTTGTTTTCCCGCGGAGATACTGTGGCAATCTTTCAGTTTGAATCACCCGGAATGCAGAAGGTTCTTCGCAATGCAAAGCCTCAGAAAATTGAAGAGCTGGTTGCCTTGAATGCTCTCTATCGCCCTGGTCCGATGCAGTTCATTGATCAGTATGTAAAAGGTAAATGGGATCCAAATACAGTTAAGTATCCTGATCCATGTCTTGAAGGAATCTTAAAAGAGACAAACGGAGTTATGGTTTATCAGGAACAGGTAATGCAGGTAGCCCAGAGAATTGCTGGTTATTCTTTGGGTGGAGCTGATTTGCTTCGCCGTGCCATGGGAAAAAAGATCAAAGAGGAAATGGAAAAGCAGCTCATAACTTTTGAGGAAGGTGCTGTAAAACAAGGCTTTACAAAAGAACATGCCGACGAGATTTTTAAAATCATGGAGCCGTTTGCCGGTTATGGTTTTAATAAATCTCACGCGGCCGCATACTCAGTTCTTGCATATAGAACAGGATGGCTCAAGGCAAATTATCCTGCAGAATACATGGCTGCAAACCTTACGAATGAGATTACTTCTACAGACAAGCTTCCTGTATATATCAGCGAATCAAGACGAATTGGTATCCCTGTTGATGCTCCAGATGTAAACCGTTCTGCCGCAAAGTTTGATGTAGTTGATGGTCATATAGTGTTTGGCTTTGAAGGTATAAAAGGAATGGGAGAGAGTGCTGCAACAGCTATTGTCAATGAGCGTGAAGAAAATGGCCCTTATAAAAGCTTTATGGATTTTCTTGAACGGATTGTTAAGAGAAGAGAAGAAGTTAATGGGCGAATGAAGCAGCTGATAAATAAAAAGGCTGTTGAGGTGCTTATAAAAACTGGTGGATTTGACTGCTTTGGGGTAAACAGACCAACTCTTCTAGAAAACTTGCAGGAAGCTTATCAGTATGCTTCAGATAAAGCAGAAGAAGCTTTAGGAGGACAGAAAGGCCTGTTTGATGATTTTGCGAGTGAATTACCAGCAACCTTTACTTTCAATCAACTTCCGGACATCTCTAATCTCGAAAAGCTCGAAATGGAAAAACAGTGTATCGGTATCTATGTTTCTGGAAATCCGATTGATGATTATAAGCAGGCATGGGAGATGTGCACTCTTAAAGCAAAGAATCTTAACTCTATTGCACTGATAGAAGCTGCCAAAAGAAAAACTATAAAAAACTGGGATGAAAGAAAGAACGCCGGAACGATGTTCACGACGGTTGGTTTCTTGTCTGAGTTTAAGAAAATCATTTCTAAGAAGACGCAAAAAGAGATGGCTTTCGGAAAGCTGCTGGATTATGACGGAGAGATTCCAATTGCCTTCTTTGACAGCTGGTCAAAATTTGCAGGACAAGTAGAACCTGGAAAAGTTTATGCATTTAAAGGAAAGGTAAATCTCCGTGATAACGAAGCATGCTTTGTAGTAGAAGACTTTGAATCTTTTGAAACGTTGCAGCAAAGGAATTTTCATGAAGTTCATATTGAGCTGTTTCCTGGAATTAAAAAAGAATCTCAATTATTTGATTTACGGGATTTGCTTTATGGTTCAACAGGAAATTGCAAAGTGATCTTTCATTTAACTTTACCAGAAGGTCACTATGTCGTTGAAGCAAATAGTCAGCTGATGGTAGAAGCGTCCAAAGCACTCTGCGATAAGATTACTGATTTTGCTTATGTAAAAGGTTGTTGGCTGCAATAAGGGAGAAGAATAATGAATAGTAAAACAAATTTTGTAACTATCGAAGAGATACTAGACTTGGTGAATAGTAGAAAAATTCCTTTAGATGCTCTTAACGATACTGAGATAAATAATTATTCGTATGATGAATTGATTATTTTACAGGAGAAATTAGAATTGATTCTTTTTTTATTAGATTTAAAACTCTATTGTCAATATTGCAAATCTGATGAAAAACTCAATTCAGAGAGAAATATATATAGAAGGGAAATTAAAAAGATTAATACAAAAGTCTGCCATCTCATAGAAAAACGGAAAAAAGAGCTTCCAGAAATTATCCGGCTGCTGATAGATGATTTTGACGGAACAATAATACCGATAAAAAACACTAAAAATACTTCTCCCAATATCACGCTATGATAGTGCGGTGTGTTATATATATCTTCGAAAACCAACGGAGGTATATATGACAAACAACGAATCAGGATTCAAAGTTCTTGATGCAATTTCTATAGTTTCAAAAAAGCTAGCAAAATCAAAGCTGCAAATCAAGAGGACACAAGCTTTTACAAAAGCAGAAGAGCTGCTTAATTCATATTTTGACACAACAAGCGGCGGCACATGGATGCTCTGCGGAATCATCTCGTATTATTTTGATAATCACGGAGAAAAATGTAGTTTTAATGACCTTTCAGCATTTTTTGATGCACCAGTTATGTCTGTAATTGCATATAAAGATGATGTTGAATCCTTGCTTACTAAAAATTACATTAAAAACATAAGCGGAGTAGATGAAAAAGAAGTTGGCCTTAGAAATGAATTTGAGCTTTCCACAGAGCTGCTTCATTGTATTCTTCATAACGAAAAGATTGTTATAACTAAAACTGGAACTGACGAGAAAAGACTTCTAAATATGCTCAAAAAAATTGTTAATCTGATTCAGGGTTCAGAAGATTTATCGGTGAAAAAATCAAAAACTGAATATCTTGAAGAAAAATATGCAGATGAAAAATTGATAAAAAATATAAGATCTCTTATACCAGAAGATATTAATGCACGCATGTTCTTTTATGATTCTTGTGGTAATTTCTTACGGGGAAGAATAATGGATTTAGATTATACTATTGAATGTACATATGAAGAATATTGCAAATTTCGGATTGCTAAATCTTTTATGGATGAAAGTCATGTTCTGCTTAAATATGATTTGCTTGAATTCACCCAAAAAGATAATTTTTCTGATTCATATCTTGAGCTTACAACAAAGGCAAAAGAGCTTCTGCTTGGTGATGATGCTAAATTGTTTATGAAATCTGCAAAAGGCACAGACATTATCCTGCCGGAAAACATCAAGCAGAAAGAGCTTTTCTACAGTGCAGAAAATCAGACTGAAATCAACAGGCTTAAATCTTCGCTTGAAGATAAGAATTTTCATTCAATCAGAGAGCGGCTTGCAGAAAAAGGCTTGCCGAAGGGTATTGCGGTGCTGCTTTACGGCGCGCCCGGAACCGGCAAGACCGAAAGCGTCTATCAGATTGCAAAAGAAACCGGCAGAAAAATCTTTCATATTGACATAAGCAGCGCAAAATCATGTTGGTTCGGCGAAAGCGAGAAAATCGTCAAGCGGATTTTTACGGACTACAAGCAGATGTGCAAATCTGCCAGACCCGAAAATGGCGAAAAGATGCCGATTCTGCTTTTTAACGAGGCTGACGGAATCCTTTCAAAGCGAATGGATTCTATAAACGGAAGTTGTGACCAGACGGAAAATACAATCCAGAACATCATTCTTGAAGAAATGGAAAAACTTGACGGCATTATGATTTGCACGACGAACCTTGCAGAAAATCTCGATTCGGCTTTTGAGCGGCGCTTTCTGTTCAAAATCGAGTTTGAGAACCCGACCGTTGAAGCAAAGCAGAAAATCTGGAAGTCAAAGCTTGACTGGCTTTCAGAAGATACAATCGCCGCCGTTGCTCAAAACTATGACCTGAGCGGCGGTCAGATTGACAACATCGTGCGCAAAATCACAATGGACGAAGTTTTGACCGGCAAAAGACCTGATTTAGCCGGGCTGACCGCATTGTGCAAAACCGAACGCCTCGGCAATGCCACCGAAAGAAAAATAGGCTTCTTCTAAGGTTGCATGGGCACTTCGTTGCTTGGTAGCGGCAGCAAGATTTAACACACAATTTCTGTTTTTGTGATATAGTATACATAACGGAGGTGCAAAATGTCAGAACTTGCATTTGCAGAACTTCAAACACAAATAGAGTCTCTGCCGTTTTACCAAGTGATTCTTCTTAAAAATAAAATTGACCGCATGATTGAAAAAGAAAAAGAGCGCGAATCAGAATCTTTCGTCAACGAAGGTCTTGCATGGCTAGACAGCATTTCCGGTTCTGTTCATCGCGAGATAGATTACAAAAAAGAGCTTGAATCTTGCAGGGATGAGAAATATGGATGTATTAATTGATACAAACATCATTCTTGATACTGTTCAACAGCGGGAACCATTTTGTTCCGATGCAAAAAAGATTCTTGAATGTTGCATAAGGAACAAAAGATTTTGAAAACTCAGAAGTAAAAGTTATCGAACCTAAGCTTTTTCTGAATCTGCTTAACAGGGCTTTATCTTGAAGCACGGAAAGGGGAGTTGTAATGCCAGAGCGAAATTTGCAGAAAATCTTAGATGAATATTATTCTCTCGGAATAAAAGACCAGATCGACTGGGAAAAGTTTTATCTGTATTCAATCATCACGCACTCCACCGCAATTGAAGGCTCAACCGTAACAGAGGTTGAAGCCCAGCTGCTTTTTGATGAAGGAATAACTTCCAGCAAGCGCACAATGGTAGAACAGATGATGAATCTGGATTTGAAGAATGCTTTCGAATACGGAATAAAATGGATTAAGCAGCATCCACAAATCTCAGTAGATTCTCTTATAAGCCTTTCGTCAAAAGTAATGGCTCGTACTGGAAGCGAATATCACACAATTACAGGAGA
>JAEEGK010007670.1_pt1 | contig 25676 bp, 15 predicted proteins | sample 8958771 | NCBI WGS metagenome assembly JAEEGK01 (sample SAMN16246547, study PRJNA631951) | gut metagenome | biome: gut microbiome; feature: rumen; material: SC-attached | host: Bos | place: Iran: Karaj | collected 2018-10
TGGATGCGCCGTACTTACAACGGTCAGAACGCCGGCGCTGTCGGTGTCCTCTCTCCTACTGAAGTGTCATATTCATTCGTCAACGACGCATTTGTATGGGGTGTTTATGACCTCTTTGATGGCGACTTCATGCCAACATACGGTCCATTCCAGCCTGCAGCTCCGATGACTGGCAACTGGATGCCTGCTTTCGGTAACGTGGCGGGAAAATACTTCCTTGCTCAGAGCTCATGGCCATACAATGTTGACAGCAAAAACATCACCTACACCATGTTCACCGCTCACTGCGACGCTTTCTTGAGAATCTTCACCCAAGTGCCTCAGACCATGCCAGTGAATCATATGGATGTGCAGCTCGCAGGTCTCGACCAGTTCCAAATCACTGCTCCTGAGGGTGCTGAAATAGCTTTGACAAAAGGCGAAGGCGCTAACTTGGAGATCGTGGCAGTGGCACAGGCCACAGGCAGCGCACAGAACATAACGATAGTGCCACAAGTCCCTCCGACAGTGCTGCACCTCACCGTTACAGGTCAGAACTACCTCCGCTATGAAGCTGACATCGAGGTGATCCCAGCCAGCGGACCATACATCATCATCAACGAATACGAGCTCAGCAACGCAGCTTCACAGCTCAACTTCGGTGAAGATGCAGGATTCGACATCCAGCTCAAGAATGTGGGTAACTCACTGGCTTCAGCAGGAACAGCAACACTCACTACAGATTCAGAATATGTGACTATCACAAACGGCACATTCAACTTCTCATCAATAGCTTCAAATGCTACAGAAACAATCAACAACGCATTTGCTTTCACAGTATCAGATGCAGTACCGAACAGAACAAACATTGAGTTTGTTGTAACTATAACAAGTGGTTCTGACAGCTACGAGAGCCATATCACTGTGAAGGCTTACGCTCCTATTTTTGAGATTGGCAACGTTTCTATCACCGAAATCAATGGTAATGGTAACGGTCGTCTCGACCCAGGCGAGACAGTCACACTCTCATTCCCTGTCAAGAACAAAGGTAATGCTGACTCTTGGGCAACCGATGCAACCCTTGTCATCAACAACCCGTTCATGCAGCTCACAAGCGAACCGACAGTGACAATGAACACCATTGCAGCTGATGCTACTACCAATGTGGAATACACAATCTATGTGGGAGCCGCTCCATCAGGATTTGCCGCAAATTACACATTGAACGTAGAATCAGGCGTATACACCGACACAAGAGACTTCATGTCGAAGATTGGTCTCAATGTTGAAGACTTCGAATCAGGAGAACTCGATCCGTCAATGTGGGCAAATCACGCAGCATATCCATGGACATTCTGCACCGATGAGCCTTACGAAGGTAATTACTGTCTGAAATCTGGCTCTATTGGTAACAGTTCAGAGACTTATGTTGTGATGACATACGATGTTGCTGAAAACGACTCTATCGCATTCTACTTTAAAGTGTCATCTGAATCCGGTTATGACAAGATGCATTTCTACATCGACAATCAAGAAAAAGATAACTGGTCAGGCTCTATAGGGTGGTCAAGAGCACAATACGCTGTAACTGCAGGTACTCACACCTTTAAATGGTCATATGGCAAAGACACCAGCGTGACAAGCGGCAGTGACTGCTGCTGGCTCGACTTCGTTATTTTGCCAGCCGACAGAAGCCTTGCAGTCAGTGCAGGTATCGACATGGAAATCTGCGAAGGCGAATCGGCACAACTCGCAGGCTTCGTCAACAACCAGACATCGATGGAATGGAGCACAGCTGGTGACGGAACATTCAATGATGTTACAATTCCGGATGCTATCTACACCCCTGGTACACAGGATATTGCTAACGGCAGTGTGACACTTACCATCACAGCAAGCCAAGGCACAGAGACCATGTCAGATGATATGACAGTGTCATTCAAAGCAGCAACAACTATCGATGTGATTGTTGGCGCAACAGCCTGCATGGGCGTTATAGATTTAACATACACGTATGTAGTTACAAATGCTGATGGCGTTGAATACGAGACATCTGGTGATGGTATTTTTGACGGTGATATTTACACATTCGGCTCACAAGATATTGCAAATGGTTATGTAGAAATCACCATCACAGCAATTGGATGTGGTGAAATATCAGATCTGTTAGTGGTAGATTATACGGGCGAGGCTTCATTTAATTGTATTAATGAATACAGCACTTGTTCAATTGAACCTATTGAAATCCAATTTGCTTTTGAAAACTGCATGGTCGAATGGACATCAGATGGAACAGGAACAATTAGTTACCTAGGAGCACCAGCAGAACCCACTGTGATATACACGCCTTCCGAAGAAGATTTCAATAACGGTAGCGTAGTTCTAACTGCAGAATACACTGACTGCCAAGGAACATCATATTATCACAATGTGACAGTCATCTTCACAGAGATTGCAACACCTTCTACCCCAGTGGGACCAACAGATGTGTATAACATGGAAGCTGTGACAGAATACAGCGTCGAGGCTAACCTAGTGTACGACAGCTATGAGTGGGTGCTTGAGCCGGCCACAGCAGGCACAATGACACCTAACAGCAACACTGTCAGCATCGCTTGGAACATGGATCAGCCTGATACAGAGGTACAGCTCTACGTCATCGGTCACAGCGAGATGTGCGGTGACAGCGAGCCTTCACAGAGCCTCGTCATCAGCTTGACAGGCCACGGAGTGAACGAGATTAGCGCAGCTGAGATCAACATTCATCCTAACCCAACCAACGATATCATCAATGTGAGCATTGAGAACCTCACCGCCAACGTACAGATTACAATCTACAACAGCGTCGGTCAGGCAGTGTACACACAGAATGAATCAGTTGAGAACGGTCTCAACACTGTAATCAACCTTGGCGACCTCTCAAACGGCACCTACATCCTTCAGGTAAGAAGCGAAGAAGGCATCTGGATGAAGCGAATCATCAAGAGATAACAAACAAACTGGCAAACAATGGAAGGAGTACCGGCTTTATTCTATGATCTGGCTCTGATTCTCATCACGGCGGGCATCACCACTGTCATTTTCAAGTGGTTGAAGCAGCCGTTGGTGTTGGGCTACATCGTGGCAGGGTTTCTGATAGGACATTATTTCTCATATTTTCCTGACATCCACGATGAGGAAAGCGTCAAGACATGGAGCGAGATCGGTATGGTCTTCCTGTTGTTTGCTATCGGTCTTGAATTTTCGTTCAAGAAATTGAAAAAGGTAGGAGGCCCGGGCGCCATCATGGTGCTCACCGAGCTGGTCATCATGTTCACCTCGGGCTTCCTTGTCGGAAAAATGTTCGGATGGCAGAAGATGAACTGCATCTTCCTCGGCTGTATGCTTTCCATTTCCTCTACAAGCATCATCGTCAAAGCTTTCGATGACCTGAAGTTGAAGAAAGAAAAGTTTACAGCCGATGTCATCGGGGCATTGGTTGTCGAGGACCTGGTGGCCGTCGTGCTGATGGTCATCCTCTCGACCATATCTGTCGGCAACAGTTTCGACGGCGGCGAGCTCATCCTAAGCATGGTGAAACTCGTGTTTTTCCTCATCATCTGGTTTATTTTCGGAATCTACCTCATCCCTTCTTTCCTGAAATTAATCAGAAGATTCATGACGGAGGAGACTTTGGTCATCATCGCTGTGGGACTGAGTTTTGCCATGGTCATGCTTGCCAACTACGCCGGTTTCTCGTCGGCTCTCGGCGCTTTTGTGATGGGTTCCATCCTGGCTGAGACACTTGAAGCCGACATCATTCACAGACTCATAAAACCAATTCAAAACCTTTTTGGAGCCATATTCTTCGTGTCTGTCGGTATGCTCGTCAATCCGCAGATTCTGGTGGAATACACATGGCCTGTAGTCATCATAGCACTGACGGTGATGATTATCAAGACGTTAAGTGCCACTTTCGGAATGCTGGTTTCAGGTCGTGACATCCATACCTCAATGAGAGCCGGCTTCTGTTTCTGTCAGATCGGCGAGTTCTCGTTCATCATTGCCGGACTTGGCCTGAGTTTCAAGGTCATCGACGGATACCTCTACCCTATCATCGTGACGGTTTCAATAGTCACCACATTCTTCACGCCATACATCATGCGTCTTGCCGACCCGTTGTATAACTGGCTCAATCCGAGAATACCGGAACGTTGGAAAAAGACCATGACGAACTACTCGGAAGGTTTCAAGGTCAGCGAGGATAAGACATTGACTTTCAAGACCTTCATCATCAACCAGTTGAAAAACATGGTTATCTATGGCTGTATCATCTTTGCCCTCACACTGATAGCATTTTCGGCTATCGGACCACTCTGTTTGAATTATATCAAAGGAATATGGGGCGATATGACAGCCACACTCATCACATTATTGCTCGTCTCGCCATTCATCTGGGCGATGGCGTTCAAATATAATATCTCATTGACTAACAAGCGTTTAATCAGTAAAACAGCTTTTGAAAGTCATGTCATCTTGGCAATTTTCATCATCAGATACCTTATTGCGATAGGTCTTATCATTATGATTATCAGGCATTATATTCCGCTCAATTTCTGGGCGGCATTGGGAATAGCGGTTGCAGGCTCCTTGATTTTGGCATTCTCTAACGGCATCATGAAGTTTTACGACAGAATTGAGCGTCGTTTCATGGAAAACCTCAACAAACGCCAGAAACAGGCCTCATTTGTCATTCCAGAGGTGCTTCAGCAGAACTTCCATCTTGAAAAAGCGATTGTGAGCCCATTAAGCCAAGTCGTCGGAAAACAGCTGAAAGACACCGTTTTCAGAAGCAAATACAAGGTCAGCGTGGTGTGCATTGAGAGAGGCAACAAATGCTACGACCTCCCTGACAAAGACATAACGTTCTACCCTTTCGACAAAGTCACTTTGGTGGGTAGCGACGACAATATTAATATGGTAAAACCGATTCTTGAGGTTGAAGACAGCGAGCTCATACGAGAACGCAAAGACCATAACATGAGCCTGCATTCGGTAAAAATCTCGGAAAAGAGCCCGATATGCCACGTTTCGCTGCTAAACTCGATGTTCAAAGACAAATACGACGCCATGGTCATCGCCATTCAACGAGGCAACGAATTTGTCTTAAGTCCTTCTGCAGCAACAGTTTTCAATAATGAAGATATAGTCTGGTTCGTAAGTTCCCATGAATCAGCGACAATGATAAAACAAAAAGAAGAAGTATAAACAAATATAATCAACCGACCATGAAAAAACTTAATTATCTATCAATAACATTACTGCTTATGCTGTTGACGTTCAATGGCGTAGCACAGACTTTCAAGGTAGAGAGCAGCACTCGTTCCAACCTTGAGTTAAGTCTCAGTATCGACGATTTCGGTTTGCAAGGCGACCGCCACGGTGATATCGAAGGCCAAAACATAGTGTTGAACGGCATCTACCTGCCCAACCAGGCTGGAGCCCCCGATCTGCCTGTCGTATCTCGTTATGTGGCCATTCCAAGAGGCGCCACTGTCAATGTCAGCGTGACACACCAAGTGACCGAGACCATGCACAACGTTGAACTCATGCCGGCGCCAGAGTTACCTCTTGACGACGACAACACACCGATGAGATATTACCGTGACGAGAAGGTTTACAGCACCAATGCCTTCTTCCCTGCCAAACCTATCATCACATCAGAGCCTATGAAAATCCGTGATGTCGACGTGGTGATATTGAGTGTCACGCCATTCCAATACAACCCTGTCAGCAAGGAACTCGTGGTGACACGCCAACTCAACCTCGAAGTCAGTTTTGAGGGCGGTGACGGCACTTTCGGCGGAGACCCACGTTATCGCAGCACTGCTTGGGACCACATCATCCGCGACATGGTTATCAACGAAGACGCACTGCCATCGTTTGATTATCAACGTTTTATCAAAGAAGCAGTGGAACGTGGCGACGACGGGTGTGAATATCTTATCATCACTCCAGACAACGAGGAGTTCGTTCAGCTGGCCGATTCCATCAAGGAATTCCGCACCCGGCAAGGCATCCTCACCAACGTGGTGACAGTAACTGAATGTGGCGGAAACACCGACTCTGCTATCCGCAACTACATCATAAACGCATACAACAATTGGGACATCCCTGTCTCGGCAGTGCTCATCCTCGGCGACCATAACACCGACGGCACACAAGGCATTGTGTCACATACCATGTACAACCACCCTGGCGGTAATGGATATAACCCATACATCTCCGACAACAGATATGCCGACACCGGCAACGACCATATTCCGGATGTGGTGGTGGGACGTATCACAGGACGTAACTACGAGGAGCTTTATCACATGATAAACAAAGACTTACAGTACGAACGTTATCCATCTACCAACCCTGATTTCTACGACCACCCCATCACAGCCATGGGTTATCAGCGTGAGCGCTGGTTCCAGCTTTGCTCCGAGGTCGTCAACGGATTCTTTGAATATGGCTTGGGCAAGCATCCTGTGAGAATCAACGCCATATATGAAGGCACGCCAGGAAGCACTTGGTCGACGTATCAATATACCAACAGCGCAGTCAATTTCTTCGGTCCCAATGGTTTGGGATACATCCCTCAAACAATGTCGCATCTCACCGATTGGGATGGCAATTATCAAGATATCAACAACAGCATCAACTCAGGCGCGTTTTTGTTGCAACATCGTGACCACGGCTCGGAAGACCTCTGGGGCGAGCCACGTTACAATATCAGCAATATCAATCACTTAGCCAACCCCGACCTGACCTATGTGATGTCGAACAACTGCTTGACAGGCAGATTCAACTACGGTGGCGTTGATGGCACATGCTTCGCTGAGGCATTCCATCGTCATCAACAAGGCGCGGTGGGACTTATTGCCGCGACACAAGTGTCATATTCGTTCCTCAACGACGTGTATGTCTGGGGCGTTTACGACAATATGTGGCCTGATTTCATGCCAACTGTCGGCACCCACCATCCTACCGATTTCGTGCTTCCTGCATACGGCAACGTGGCTGGAAAATATTATCTGCAACAGTCTAACTGGATTGACTGGACGGATGGCAGGGAAATAACCTACGACCTATTCCATCACCATGGTGATGTGTATTTGAATCTTTACACTGAGATGCCGCAAACCCTTGACGTCGCTATGCTTCCCGTGATAACACAAGGCGAAACACAATTTGAGTTGACAGCTACCGAAGGCGCGACGATATGCATCTCAAGCAATGGCACTATCGCTGCATTAGCAACGGCAACAGGCCAGCCGCAAACCATTGAGATAACTCCTCAAATCGTTGGAAATGACGTGCTTTTGACTATTACAAAGCAAAATTATTACAGATATTCACATCCTATCAACGTGATGCCTAACGAAGGCCCTTACTTGATTCTGGACAGCTTCGAAGTGAATGACAGCGACAACAACAACCAACTCGATTACAACGAAGAAGCCTCGCTGGACGTCGCAATTCATAACGTCGGTTTTGCGGATATCAACAACGTGAACACCACATTGACAAGCAGCTCACCATACGTGATAATCAACTCAGGATCAGCCAATTATTACGCTATTGGAACAAATCAAGTCGTCAATAAAAACAATGCTTTCGCAATTAAACTCACCGACGATGTGCCTGACCAGACAAAGATAAACTTCAACCTTACAATGAGCGACGGAACTCATTCATTTACAGACAGTTTCTACATCATAGCCAACGCTCCTATTTTTAAGGTTGCAAATTACAACATCAAAGATGAAAATGGTAATCCTACCGACAGACTTTACAAAGGTGAGACTTCACAGATTACGTTTACCATCAATAATCAAGGACACAGCAACAGCAACGGCATTCGTCATTCATATTTAACAAACGCCGATTTTATTGATTATCAAAGCCTTACAATAGACACAGAAGGCATTACCGCTAACGGTAGTATTGACGTAACATTCTTGGTCACAGTCAACAACAGTGCTCCGGACGGTGCAATACTTGAGCAGTATTATACTATGACATCAAACGGATACAGTATTGATTTCGTATCGGAGATTTCGCTGGGCAATTGTATTGAAAACTTTGAGAATGAAGAACTTAATCCATTATTCCAATGGAATAACGGCGGTAATTACCGTTGGGTTAAGGATGACACCGATCCTTACGAGGGCACCTATTGTTACACCTCCACTTCAACAAGTTCGAGCAAGGTTTCAAAATTATATCTGGGAGTTGACACTGAGATTGACGATGTGGTGTCATTCTATTACAAAGGTTCGACAAATAATAACGATGAATTCTATTTCCAAGCAGATTCAGACAAGTACGACCTCACCGGAAATGAATGGCAATATTTTGAGATGCCACTTGCAGCGGGCAAGCATTTGCTGTTATGGAGATTTGCAAGAAAAAGCGGCGCTGACGAAGGCTCTGCTTCTATCGATTTGATCAAATTGCCTCCTATGCATGTTGATTTCGATGATGTTGATGAGTTGTCAGAGATCAGCAACACCATCTGTGTATATCCTAATCCGGGAAGAAACGAGTTGAATATCATCTACACCGAGGAATCTTCATCGAAATTACAAGTTTTTGATTTCCAAGGCAGATTATTATTAGAAAAAGATATTTACAACGGCATGACGACCATCAACACTGCAAACTGGCCGTCGGGATTGTATTTCTGGAAAGTAGGCAACGAGGCAGGAAAATGGATAAAATCAGAATAAGAAAAGGACTTGACATACATATAAAAGGCGAGGCGGCGAGACGTACGGAGGTTTTTGAGCCGACGTTTTGTGCCATCAAACCGACCGATTTCATTGGAGTTTTGCCAAAGATGCACGTCGAAGAAGGCGACGACGTGAAAGTCGGCAGTGTGCTTTTCCACGACAAAAGCAACGAGAAAATAGTGTTCACCTCCCCTATCTCGGGCAAGGTGAAAGCCATCATGCGCGGTGAGAAACGTGCGATACAACAGGTCATCATCGAAAACGACGGCAAAAACGAATCAATTGATTTCGGTGGTATTAATAATCCGGTTGAAAAATTATTACAAAGCGGAGTATGGCCGATGCTTCGTCAGCGTCCGTTTGCGACCATCGCCAACCCTGACGACAAGCCGAAACACATCTTTGTCTCGATGTTCGACACTGCACCACTAGCTCCAGATTATGATTATATCATTGAAAATCAATTAGATGAATTAAAGACAGGAATTGAGGCGCTGACGAAGTTGACGGATGGGAATGTATATATCAATACTCGTAAAGACGCACGGCCGTGCGTCTCAACATGGCCTCAAAATGTTATCGTTACAGAATTTGAAGGACCTCATCCTGCTGGAAACATCGGCACCCAGATAAATGCCATTTCACCAATAAATAAAGGCGAGGTGGTGTGGTATTGCAACCCTCAGGACGTCATCACAATAGGGAAACTGTTCCTCACTGGGAGATACGACAGCAGCAAGGTTATAGCGACCACTGGTTCTGCGATGCACGAGCCGCATTATTACAAGACGAAAATAGGGGCTGATATGACGCCGATTTTGAGTGTTGGGGATAATGCCCGTATCATCAGCGGTAACGTGCTGACGGGCACAAATATCACGAAAAACGACGGATTCCTGTGTTTTTACGACAGTCAGGTTACGGCGATACCCGAAGGCAACCATTACAAGCTTTTCGGCTGGCTGATGCCTGCTTTCAAGCGTTATGCCGACACTAACACCAACGGCGACACACGTCCGTACATCATGACGGGGCAGTTTGAGCGGGTGTTTCCGTTCAACATCTACCCCATGCAGCTCATCAAGGCATGTCTGATAAAAGACATCGACCAGATGGAGGAGCTCGGCATCTATGAGGTTGACGCCGAGGACTTTGCGCTTTGTGAGGTTATAGACCCATCGAAGACGCCGATACAGCAGATTATTCGCGATGGTCTTGAATTTATCAGAAAGGAGACAGAGTGATGGGACTGAGAAACTATATCGATAAAATCAAGCCGAACTTCGAGGAAGACGGCAAATTCGCCAAGTTCCATTCGACTTTCGAGGCATTTGAGACGTTTCTGTACACGCCAAACCGAGTGACAAACAGAGGCGCGCATATCCGTCACTATGCCGACATGAAACGTAATATGATTTACGTGCTCATCGCCTTGATTCCATGCTTCCTGTTCGGGACGTGGAACATCGGATACCAGCATTTTCTTTCACTTGGTGAAGATGTAACATTCTGGCACACATTCGGTTACGGACTTTTGAAGATTATTCCGCTATACCTTGTAAGCTATATCGTAGGCTTGATCATTGAGTTCACCTTTGCGGAGATTAGGCATGAGGATGTCAACGAAGGCTATTTCGTGACCGGCTTCCTCATTCCGCTCATCATGCCAGTGGAGGTGCCGCTATGGATGCTTGCCTTGGCTGTGGCTTTCGCAGTAATCATTGGCAAAGAGGTGTTTGGCGGCAGCGGGATGAACGTAGTGAATCCCGCGTTGCTGGCGAGAGCGTTCCTGTTTTTCGCCTATCCTTCGAAGATAACAGGCGACAGCGTGTGGATAGCAGAAAAAGCTGACGCTTACAGCGGTGCCACGCCACTCGGCACCATCTTCAATGGAGGCACCGTCAACGACCTGCCAAGTCTTACGGAGATGTTCATCGGAACGATACCCGGAAGCATAGGAGAGACATCGAAAATAGCCATCTTGATTGGTGCTATATTCTTGATACTCAATGATATAATAAGCTTGAGAATTATAGCTGCGACATTCTTGGGAGCCGTTTCCATGGGATTGTTTTTCAATGCGTTAGGCACAACGCCAGCCATGGAAGTACCATATTACTATCATCTCTGGATGGGCGGTTTCCTGTTCGGCACCTTCTTCATGGCGACCGACCCTGTGACAGCGGCGCAGACCAACATCGGAAAATGGATTTACGGCTTCCTGGTTGGGGCCATCGCTATACTGATTCGTGTAGCAAATCCTGGCTATCCAGAAGGAATGATGCTCTCTATACTGTTGATGAACGTCTTCGCCCCTCTCATCGACTGGTGTGTGGTGGCTGTCAACATACGTAAACGCAAAAAACGCTGGGCAGCGGCAGAAAGGAGGACAAAATGAGCGACAGATATATCTTCCGTTACATCATCATCCTGGTGCTGATAGTGTCGGTGCTCCTCTCAGGCGCAGCCCTGCTGTTGAAGCCTTATCAGGACATGAACAAGAAAAACGAGCAGCGTATCAACATCTTGAAAGCTGCTGGAATTACTGGCATTGACAACAAAAACGCCGAGCAGCTTTACAAGCAGCACTGCACAGCAGAACATGACGGCGACCTGCCCTATTATATTATAGACGGCAAAATCACTGTCATCCCTATGCAAGGCAACGGCTTGTGGGGCCCAATTTGGGGATATATAGGTCTTTCCGAGGATTACCAGACTGTGGTAGGCGCTGTATTCGACCACAAATCAGAGACACCGGGCTTGGGTGCCGAGATAACTACAGAGCATTTCCAGAGTCAGTTTTCAGGCAGAAAGATGCAAAGAAACGGTGATGACTACTCTGTCGAAGTCGATGCCATAGCAGGCGCGACACGCACGTCGGATGGAGTTAAGAACATGATTACTAACACTTTAGAGGCTTACAAGCCAGTTTTTGAAGGCAATGAGTAAGAATTTGAACTTGATAACGGCTCCTTTGCGCAAAGCCAACCCTATCACGGTGCTGATACTGGGCATCTGCTCCTCGTTGGCGGTCACTGCGAAGCTGAAGCCGGCTATAGTGATGGCACTGTCGGTGACGGTTGTTACGGCACTTTCAAACCTTGTCATCTCATTGTTACGCAAGGGAATACCGTCGAAGATACGCATCATAGTGCAACTCATCGTCGTAGCGACGTTGGTGATATTAGTTGACCAGTTTCTGAAGGCTTTCATGTATGACGTGAGCAAGCAACTCTCTGTGTTTGTTGGACTTATCATCACCAACTGCATTGTCATGGGGCGTCTTGAGGCATACGCTATGTCGCACTCGCCATGGGAGTCGTTCCTCGACGGCGTCGGCAACGGCTTAGGTTACGGCATGATTCTCGTCATCGTGGCGTTTTTCCGCGAGCTGTTAGGGTCTGGCACATTGTTTGGCTACCAAGTTATCCCGCAAGGGTTTTACGATTTCGGATATATGAATAACGGCTTGATGATTTTACCGCCTATGGCCTTGATAATCATAGGAATAATCATCTGGCTACAAAAACCTGAGGAGGAAAGATGATGGACACTTTAGGACTTTTCTTCCGTTCGATTTTCATCGACAACATGGTTTTCGCATATTTCCTTGGGATGTGCTCTTTCCTCGCAGTCTCGAAAAACGTGAAGACCTCATTCGGACTCGGCGTGGCTGTCACTTTCGTGCTAATCGTCACAGTACCAGTGAATTATCTCCTCGACAGATATGTCTTGTCGGAAGGCGCGTTAGCATGGATAAGTCCCCGATTTGCCGATGTCTCATTAGATTTCTTGAGTTTCATCCTCTTCATCGCCATCATCGCCGCCATAGTGCAGATATTGGAGATGGTGATTGAGAAATACAGCCCTGCATTATACAATTCGTTGGGTATTTTCCTCCCTTTGATAGCCGTCAACTGTGCTATTTTGGGTGCGAGCCTCTTCATGCAGGAGAAACACTTCACCTCTGTGGGACAATCACTTGCATACGGATTCGGTTCCGGAATAGGCTGGCTCATCGCGATAGTCGGCATTGCCGCCATCAGGGAAAAAATCAGGTATTCGAAGATACCGAGACGCTTGCAAGGCACTGGTATCGCATTCATTATCACAGGTTTAATGGGAATTGCTTTCATGGCGTTCCTCGGAATTAGTTTTTAAAATGGGCACTACATCAATCATCATAACATCCGTCATCGTTTTCCTCATCACAGTGCTGGTCCCTGTGATTTTGCTTGTTTTTGTAAGAAAAAAGCTTACGCCGAAGGGTAATGTTAAGATTAGCATCAACGAGGATCGTAATTTGGAGGTTAAGCCAGGCAATTCGTTGCTTCAGACTCTCGCTGAGGAGCAGATTTTCCTGCCGTCGGCATGTGGTGGCAAGGGCAACTGCGGCATGTGCAAATGTCAGGTCTTTGATGGCGGCGGCTCGATTTTACCCACCGAAAAAGGCTTTTTCAGCCGCAAGGAACAGCTCGACCATTGGAGGCTTGGCTGTCAGGTTAAGGTACGCGAAGACCTTAAAATAGGCATCAATCCGGCGATTTTCGGCATAAAGAAATACGAATGCACGGTGGTGAGCAACCGTAACGTAGCCACTTTCATCAAGGAATTCGTGGTGAAGCTACCTGAAGGCGAGCATCTCGACTTCCTGTCGGGCGGTTACATCCAGATCGACGTGCCTCAGTGCAACGTGAGATACTCAGATTTTGTTATAGAAGACGAATATCGTAACGACTGGGAGAAATTCCACATGTTTGACCTTGTGATGCGTAATCCGGAGCCACAGTTCAGGGCATATTCGATGGCGAACCATCCTGCTGAGGATAACATCGTCATGCTCAATGTGCGTATCGCCACGCCGCCTTTTGACAGGAAACACGGCGGGTTTATGAAGGTCAATCCGGGTGTTTGCTCATCATATATATATTCGCTCAAACCGGGCGACAAGGTCACCATCAGCGGGCCTTACGGCGAGTTCCACATCAAGGACACCGACAAGGAGATTATCTTCATCGGCGGCGGCGCCGGAATGGCTCCTATGCGCTCGCATATCCTTGATTTATTCCTCACGAAGCACACGCAAAGAAAGGTATCATTCTGGTATGGCGGCCGCTCGTTGCGAGAGCTTTTCTACATCGACGATTTCAAGAAGATTGAAGCCGATAACCCTAACTTCAGATTCAACATAGCGTTGTCGTCACCGTTGCCTGAAGACAACTGGAACGGTTATGTTGGCAACATTCATGAGGTTTTGTTGGAGAACTACCTAAAGAATCATGCCGAGCCGGAAGAAATAGAGTATTATCTCTGCGGTCCTCCGATGATGACGCAGGCTGTACTCTCGATGCTCGACAGTCTCGGCGTGCCGAAAGAAAACATTCTTTTCGACGATTTTGGTGCTTAAATTTCACCCCTTGGGGTAAATTTTTCACCCCTAAAAACGGTACTTTCGCCCCTAAACAGGGTGTAAAAATTTTTCATTCACCCCTAAAAACGGCACTTTCATCCCTAAATAGGCGTTTTTATCCCAAAATTCACCCCACTCACCCCAAAAAATTTTGTGGGTTAAAATACTATGTATTTTTGCACCGTTTTTAAAGCAGTGAAAATGGAAGAGAAACGCATTTTTGACATTCTGACGACTTATTTACTGAAACATCCTGACCAGCAGGTGGCTCTCGCCAAGAAAGACAACGGCGAATGGAAGAAATACAGCATCCAGGATTATGTGGAGACGACCAACATCATCAGCTATGCGCTTATCAAATTGGGCATTCAGAAAGATGACAAGGTGGCTATCATCAGCAGTAACCGTCCTGAGTGGAACATCATGGACATGGCCATACAGCAGGTTGGAGCCGTAACAGTACCGATTTACCCTACAATCAGCAAGGAAGACTATCGCGTTGTCATCAACAACAGTGAGGCTAAGTTCGTGATGGTGGAAGGGTTATGCGTTTTGAACAAAATCGAGGATATCATCAATGATATACCGTCGTTGAAGATGATATACACCTTCGTGAAACGCGGTGACTACCCTATCTGGGCCGACTTGCTTCAGTTAGGTCGTGAAAACCAGGATCCTGAGGAGCTTGAGCGTCGCAAGGCATCGGTGAAGAGCACCGACTGCGCCACGATACTGTACACCTCGGGCACCACAGGCACTCCAAAAGGTGTGATGCTTTCGCACGCCAATATTTTGGGTCAGATTGAGAATTTGAGACAGACTCCGTCGCCTACATCGACACGCGCGTTGAGTTTCCTCCCAATCTGCCACGCATACGAGAGGACGCTAACATATCTATACCAATATCTTGGCATGTCAGTGTATTACGCCGAGAGCGTCGCTACTATCGCCAACGACATGAAGGAGATTCATCCTACGATGATGACCTGCGTACCTCGTTTGTTAGAGAAGATATATCTTAAGGTAAGACAGTCGGGACAGAGCCAGAAAGGTCTTTCGAAGGCTATATTCTACTGGGCGATGAACCTTGCCGAGCAGTATACCGTCGACGGACGCAGCTGGTTTTACAACCTCAAGCTGAAACTCGCTGACGCGTTGGTTTACAAGAAGATACGCAACAAACTCGGTGCCGACTGCTTCGACATAATAGTGTCGGGAGCCGCCAGCATACAGAAGCAGATCTCAGCATTCTTCTCAGCCATCAAGATGCCAGTTTACGAAGGCTACGGCATGACAGAATGCTCACCTGTCATCTGCACAAGTTCCAACGTGCCTCACGGCCGTGAAGCGGGATATGTTGGTCCAGCATTGCCTGGCGTGGAGGTGAAAATCGCTGACAACGGCGAGATTATCTGCCGCGGACACAACGTGATGATGGGCTACTACAAACAGCCGGAGCTGACAGCTGAAGTCATCGACAAGGACGGCTGGTTCCACACCGGCGACCTCGGAAGTGTCAATGAATACGGTAACTTCAAGATCACAGGCCGCATGAAGAACCTCTTCAAGACCTCATTAGGGAAATACATCAACCCGGATATAATTGAAAACAGATTCACCGAGTCGGGATTCTTTGAGAACGTGGTGGTGCTTGGCGAAAACGAGAAATTCGCAGCAGCATTGATAGTCCCCGACTTCTCATTCCTTAAGGATTGGTGCGCAAAGCACGAGATCAAGTTCACTACCAATGATGCCATGATCAACCTCAAAGAGGTGAAAGACCGCTTGACAAAAGAGGTCCAGAGAATCAATGCTTTCTTCGGCGACACCGAAAAAGTCAAACGTTTCAAGTTCATCGCTGACGAATGGTCAACGGCAAATGGCATCCTCACTCCTACTCTTAAGGTGAAACGCTCTGTTATTCTTGACAGATACAAAGATGTGATTAACAGAATGTATCAGGGAGGGGATTGATCCACCCACGTCATTTCGAGCGAAACGAAGTGAAGTCGAGAAATCTCCGGCATATGATTTGTACAATTCATTTGTCGGAGATTTCTCCATTTCGCTCCACTGCGTTACGCTACAGTCGAAATGACGGCAACAATTAAAATACCATGGCGAAAGTCGTGGTATTTTTGTCGCTTTGTACGAGGGTTATGTTTCCGTTATGTTTGGTCATTATCTGTCGTGAGAGGCTCAGTCCGATGCCGGTGCCGTTAGGTTTTGTCGTGTAGAACGGCACAAAAATCTCATCCTGTTGGCGCAGAGGCACAGGTTTTCCGTTGTTTGTGACACTTATTATGGTGCGGTCTTCAGAGTTAAGCTCCGCGCTGATGCGAATTGAGTTGGCTTCAGCTTGCACAGCGTTTTTTATGAGGTTATTCAGCACCTGTATAATCTGACTTTCGTCGATATAGACAAGTAAATCCGGTGTTTTTGCATTATAAGTTATCGTAACGTTTTGTTCTTTCAAACGTGATTGGTTCAGATTCAGTACACGTTCCATCAGCTCGTCGACCATCACGGCTTTACGGATTGGCGATGACAGTTTCATCATGCTGCGGTACGATTCCACAAATTTTATCAGGTCTTTTGACGATGCGGATATGGTTTCAAGTCCGGCTTTCACGTCGAGGCTGTCGTCTTTCGACAAGGCGTCGCTCAGCGAAGCTATCGGTGCCACGGTGTTCATGATTTCGTGCGTCATCACACGGAACAACTTGCTCCACGAGGTGGCTTCATCCACCGCGGAGCGTCTCTTGAAAATGCCTCGGATACGGTTCAAAGCTCTGTTAAGACTGGAGTTTTCACGGAAACGGAAGTTCATCTCGCCGTCCTCGAGCGAGTCCATCATGTATGAGACTTTATTTGTATCATGCTTTCGAACCAAAAAAACAGATATTACAGACGCTAACGCAATGCCCAATATGACAGACACTATATATAACCAGACGGGAATGTTCATATTCCGTATTTTTTAAGGCGGTTATATAATGTCGGGCGGCTGATATTCAACGCTTTAGCCACCAGTGAGAGGTTGCCGTTGTATTTCTTCATCGCATTGCGTATCACCTGTTCTTCAGCGTCTTCAAGGGTAACGTTTGGGGTAGCATTTTTTGCATTAACTAATTGTGAATCAGTAATTTGCAGGTCATCTTTACTGATAATTTCGTTGTCAGACATAATGACAGCTTTCTCGATGCAGCCTTGCAGTTCCCGGATATTGCCGCTCCACTGGCAGTTCACAAGCAGAGCCTTTGCTTCATCTGAGAAATCCCTCGCTTTGCGATGATATTTCCCAGCATATTTCTCAATGAAAAGCATTGACAACGGCACGATTTCGTCCTGACGTTCGCGCAACGGCGGCAGATGCAGTGGCACGGTGTTGATGCGGTAATAAAGGTCTTCGCGGAAGCGGCCTTGTTTCACCATTTCAGCGAGATTCATATTGGTGGCGCAAATCAAGCGGATGTCGACAGGGATGTTTTTTGTGTCGCCCACCCTATTGATGCGGCGATTTTGAAGGACACGGAGCAATTTAGCCTGTTCGCTCAGCGGGATGTTACCTATTTCGTCGAGGAAGAGCGTGGTGCCGTTGGCTTGTTCAAATTTTCCGATATGGTCGGCATGGGCATCGGTGAAGGCGCCTTTCACATGGCCGAACATCTCGCTTTCGAAGAGAGTCTCTGTGATTGCGCCGATGTCGACGCTCACCATCTGTTTGCCAGAGCGTTGCGACAGCCTGTGAATCTCGTTTGCGAGCACGTCTTTTCCTGTTCCGTTTTCGCCTGTGATAAGCACTGTGGCATCGGTCGGAGCAATTTTTTCCACCATGTGGCGCAAATTCTGCATCGCATCAGAATTGCCCCATCGCATCTGAGGTTCAGATTGATTTTCAGGAGGGCACATGCGATGTATCCCTACAGGATCGACATGACGATGTTTTTCCACGGCGGATTCCAGTATTGCCAGCAATTTCGTATTGTCCCAAGGTTTCACCACGAAATCGAAGGCGCCGCGTTTCATGCCTTCGACGGCGAGAGCGATGTCGGCGTAGGCGGTGAAAAGCACCACCTCCACTCCAGGAAAATGCTTTTTTAGTTCGGAGAGCCAAAACAGTCCCTCGTTGCCGGTGTTGATGTCCGTCTCGAAGTTCATGTCGAGCAGCACCACATCGGGTTTGAACGAGTGCATCGTGCTGATGAGAACCTTCGGTGAAGCTATTAGCTCCACATCGGTAAACCTTGTCGGCAGCAGGATCTTCAGTGCCGCACGGATTCCGGCATTGTCATCGACAACGAGGATATGTGACTTGAGTTTAGGCATTTTATATGATAATTCTTGCCAAAATTACGGAATTTTTCAATTAACGTAACATTTTTTTACAATTCCGGCAAAACATCCTCGACAACGCGACCGTCGAACAGGTTGATGATGCGGTCGGCGTAGCCTGCGTCACGCTGTGAGTGTGTCACCATGACGATGGTAGTGCCTTCTTTGTGGAGGTCGGTGAGCAGTTCCATCACCTCTTTGCCGTTTTTGGAGTCGAGGTTACCTGTAGGCTCGTCGGCGAGGATGAGTTTCGGGTTGGCGACGACGGCGCGGGCTATTGCCACACGCTGCTGCTGACCGCCTGACAGCTGCTGCGGGAAATGCTGTGCGCGGTGCGAGATTGCCATGCGTTTCATGATGGCTGTGACGCGTTCCTTACGCTCGGCGGCGCCGATATTCATGTAGCGCAGCGGCAGCTCGATATTCTCATAAACGTTGAGTTCGTCGATGAGGTTGAAGCTCTGGAACACGAAGCCGATGTTGCCTTTGCGGAACTTGGTACGGTCTTTCTCTTTAAGGTCGCCCACCTGCTGTCCGAGGAGTTCGTAGTTGCCTTCCGACGGGTTGTCGAGCAGGCCCAGGATGTTCAGCAGTGTTGACTTGCCGCAGCCTGAAGGGCCCATGATGGCTACAAACTCGCCGTCGTTAATCTCAAATGACACTCCATTCAAGGCGAGGGTCTCGATTTCTTCCGTACGAAAGATTTTTGTAAGGTTTTCTACTTTAATCATAGTTGTAATTATTTAAAAATTTAACATTCAAAATTTAAAATTATTTTATTTTTCAGTCGCCTTACGGCTCAAAATCTTCCAAAATCTATTTAAAAATCCATCAAAATGTTCTTCCTTTTTTCTTCCAAATCATTATTTCATTTTTTTCTTTTACCACGCTGAAATTAAATAAATTGAGAAAATTTAAATCTTTTTTCTGCTGTTTCCGCTATTTCTGAGTGAGGCTATTTATTCTTTTTTCAATGATTCCACCGGGTTCATTTTTGCGATGCGGTTGCTGCTCAAAACGACCACAATGGTCACGATGATTATCACGAACAATGCGCCGATGAAGAAATACAATGGCGAGAGGGCGATGCGTTCGGCAAATTGCTCCAGCCATTTGTGAGCCACGAAATAGGTGCATATACAGGCTACGACTGACAATACAAGAGACAGCCTCAGCACGTCCCAAGTGAAGATACGAAGTACGTCGGTCACCGTAGCGCCATGTATTTTACGGACAGCCATCTCCTTGCTGCGTCGGTTTGACTCGTCGCGGACGAAGCCGATGAGGCCGATTATTGCTATCATCAAGGCGAAGACCGACCCGATGAGGATGGTGTTGCGCATCTTGAGGCTGCCGTCGTAAGCCTTGCGCATCGACTCTTGGTATGAGAATATCTCAACTTCTTTCCCGTTAAGGGCTTCAGAGACAGCATTCGTAAGTTTCTGCATCGAGGTGTCGTTGAGTTTCTCGTTGGTACGGAAAATCAGGAACGGCAGATACGACTCGTCGTCATCGAGGGTACCATAGAACAGCACGCTCGGCCTCTCATCAATATAGATGAGGTTTCCGATACGGATGTCGCGGTACACGCCGGAGATAGTAAAACTTCTCAGTTCTATTATTTTATCCACGTCTTCATGGCCGGTGATATTCACAATCTTGCCGACAGCGCCGTCGCTCCAGTCGGCGAACTCGTTCATTCGTTTCACAAAGCGTTCAGAGACAACGACTTCCGACACGTCAGAAGGCTCACGGCCTTCGATAAACTCTATGCCAAGCAGGTCGAAATAGCCTGGAGTGACCTCGTAGCCGTCAGCCACGTTGAAAAGATCGCGGTCGTCGCCAGGCAACGACACATTATCGCCGTTGAAGCCTCTGATAGGCAGCGAATTGCTCGCCTCAACGCCTTCAACCTCCTGAAATTGCATAAGTGTCTGAGCCACAATCTTTTCTGTACCTTTATTACCATTGTAAAAACTCATGTAATAAAGGTTTTCAGGCTCGTAGCCAGGGTTGGAATTGTTCATTTGGCGATATTGCAGAGCCACGACGATGACCATCACGGCGATGAAGACGTTGATGAACACCTGCACGCCGAGCAGACCTATCTTCCAGCGGCGAGAGTTCTCTTTATAGTTGCGGAACGCGACCGAAACTGGAATCCGCATGAACAGCTGCGCCGGCACGAACACTGAAACGAGCAGCACAAAGAGCAGAACCAGACTGATAACGAGTATGCTTCGAGGTATCAGCAAGGTCTCAAACGGCACATCCAAGAGGTTAAGTATCAATCCTTTAGATGCGAAGATAATCCCCGTTGCCAACGCCAATGAAAGCAGCAGATGCAGAAATGCCTCGCGAGCCAGCAGCCAGTGGATGTCGAACGAATTGGCGCCATAGCATTTGCGCACGCCTATCTCCTTCGCGCGACGCACCATTGACGATATCACAACGAGGATGTAGTTGAGCAGGCTGATGGTTATCAGCAAGGCGGCGGTGATTGTCAGCAGAATCACCATAGAGCGCACGTACGACTCTGAGGTATGGACGTCGCTGAAAGGCTCGAGATAATACCAAAGCACCGTGCCGTTTTTCTCAAGTTCCTCCATTGGCTGATGTGCTTCCTGCATTCTACGGATTGCTTCGCCAAGTGATTTATAATCAACGCTTTGCTGAAGCTTTACAAAGCCGAAATAACGGTCGTTGCCGAACCAGTTTTCGGTGCTCCACGAAGGAAGCGTCACCAACGAGCCCAGGATGCTGAAGTGAAACTCGCCGTTTTCGGGGAAGTCTTTGAACACGCCCTCGACGGTGAACTTGCGGTTAGGGTCGTCCTCATTGGAGATGTATTTCCCAATGCATTCCTCCACACCGCCAAGTTTCTTGGCGAAAGTCTCCGACACCACTACGCAGAGCGGTTTGGAGAGAGCTTTTGCTGGGTCGCCAGCCAGAATTGGGCGATCGAACACCTTGAAGAAACAGGAGTCGGCGAGTACCATGCGGCCTGAGATGACGTTGTTGTCTTCATCAATAAAACGTTCGCTGCTATAATAAAAGGTATAGCGGGCCGCTTCTTCCACGCCAGGCACCTCGGCTTTAAAGCCCGGGGCGATGGCACCGCTTGTCTGGGAGAAATCGTGTTTCTCGCCTTGCTGTTCGTAGTGAGTATCAATGAGATAGATACGTTCTACATCTTTGTAGAAGCTTTCGTACGACAGTTCAAAGCACACCTTGGCAATGAGCACGATGCCGATGGCGAGACCGATGCCAAGGGATAGGATTTTGATGAGGTTATCGGAGAAGTTTTTCATACATTAATAACGTAAATACATTAATAATGCTGCAACAATCATGCCAAAAACACAAATCATTAAATATCAATGAGATACATTTTTTGACACAATAAAAAGTGTAAAATTATTTTACAGTGGGTGTAAAGGAATTTTACAATTAGGCGGTCATCCCCCTTTGCAGCCACAGATTGAGCAGTCGGTCGTAAATGATATAGCCGTCAGGTTGAGTGTAAACAAGTTCTTTGTCAACAAGTACATCAAGAGCCGCCTTCACGCTACTTGGGCTGGGAAGGTCATTCCGTTTGATAAACTCATTGCTTTGAGGTTGCTCAACCTTGCCTTCTTTGGCAATAGCCTTCAGCAGATTAACCTGATTTGAGGTAAGAAACGTCATGAGTATCTCGTACTGTGGTGTCAATGTGGCAAGGACAGCAATGATGGCGTCGGTAGCCTGATGCAATTCGGTTATCCGTTTGTTTCCTTCATACAAACGGTTCATCATCAATTGTATATACCAAGTATAACCGTCAAAACGCTGATATATGTCATGAAAAACCTCTTGACTCAAACTACCTTTCTTTGCCTCGAAGAAACGGCTGGCAAATTCATAATAGGCATCTTCCGGAATCGGTTGAAGGTTCATAAACTCCGTGCTCTGGTAAAACGGACGTTGTGGAGAATTGAACATTTCAGCCATCAGGTGCTGCCTGCTGCCTGAAAAGATAAACCCGGCATTTGAAAATTGGACATGCGAGCGCAGCAAGGCTTCTGTACCTTTCTCAGGGTAATATGCCACCTGCTGAAACTCGTCAATGGCAACATACACCTTTTTCTTGCTGCTTTTCAGATAATCAAAGATACTCTTCAACGTGTATTCATCGCTTGTTGAATCGATATTTAGCGAGAGCGATGGCATTCCCGTCAACACGTCCACAGTAACGACTGGCCTCCATGCCTTGAAAGCGTCCAACACCTTTGACATTAAAGACTTCTCGCGTCGCAAAGCCTCATCCACGATAGCAGCGCCCAACACTTGCACAAAATCATGAAGGTTTTGGGTGGAAAAGATATCCACATAGATACAAACCGCGTCTTTTTCAGTTGATGAAATGCGGTTAAAAACATGTTTTATCAATCCTGTTTTTCCGATTTTTCGAGGGGAAAGCAGTGTTATATTGCGTCCATTTTTCAGTGCAGAAATCAGATTTTCGGTTTCTTTTTCCCTGTCGCAAAAATATGCAGGTCCATCATATCCCTTGTAAACAAAAGGATTTTCAAGCTCTTTAGTTTTTTGTTTACCCATAGCATTATCTTTTTTTATCACATAATTATCGTCACGTAAATTACGTCACAACTTTTACGTGATGCAAAGATAAATACTTTTTTTGAATGACAATACAAAATCTTCAAAAAAAGATTATTCCTTCTTCAATGCCACAGCGGGATTAGCTTTGGCGATGCGGTAGCTGCTGATGCCGATAACTATTCCGACGATTATCAGTACTATCAGTGCGGCACTGATGAAATACCATGGTGACGCACTGATGCGGAAGGCGAACTGCTCCAGCCACTTGCGGGCGACGAAGAACGAGCCCACGGCACCGATGACAGCAGCCACCAGCGACAGCTTCAACACCTCGCCAACAAACATCCTCACGATTTCGCCTGACACCGCACCGTGAACCTTGCGGACGGCAATCTCCTTGCTGCGGCGGTTGGCCTCATCGCTGACATAGCCTATCAAGCCTATGAGCGAGATGAGCAGAGCAAACAATGCCCCCACCAGGATAGTGTTGCGCATCTTGCGGTTGTCGGAATACTGGGCACGCACCTCGGCGGCGTAGTTTTTAACTTCAATATCTTTGTCGGCAGTCACCTCAAAAACGACATTTTGGATTTGCTCCATAGTCTTTTTGTTGGCATGGTTGACTTTCACAAGCAAGTAGCGCATCGGGTGAATGCTTTTGTTACCAAAGAAATGGCCGTCGAACTTGGTTCCGCTGTAAAAATTTCCATGGAAATAGCAACTCGGCTTCATGTTGGGATCCAAAGCGCTGCCGATACGGATGTTACGATACACACCCGAGATGGTCAGCGTATTGATATAAAGATTTCCTCCGACGTAAGAATAGCTATGATCGGTGATGTAAATCTGCTTGCCGACAGCACCGTCGCTCCAGTCCTCAAACTCCATCATCTTCGCGATAAGACTCTCACTGACAGCCACTTGCGATGAATCCCTCGGAGCCTCCCCTGCTATGAACGGAATCTCAAGCATATCATAAAAGCCGTCAGTGACGTAATAGCCGTCGGCGAGCTGCACCAAAGTGGCGCGTCCTTTCTGAATCACCTGACCTTCAGCGCCTTTAAATGGAAGGATAGCACAGCCCTCAACACCTTGCACCTCGGGCAGCGACGTCAGCTTATTGACGATAATGTCGCGCTCTTTTTGCGTCCTGATGTCAATATAATAAAGGTCTTTGTAATTATATCCCAAATCCTCCGTCGATAGATGCTCGTACTGTCCAGTCACGATGAACAACATCGCAAAAATAAACACGTTGACGGCCACCTGGAGACTCAGCAAAAACAATTTCCAACGGTGTGAGTTTATTGTGAAGTTACGGATGGCCTGCCAAACCGGCACTCTGGTGTAAAGCTGCCCCGGCACGATGACAGAAAGCACAAATATCAAAACTATCACAGCAATTATTGTGCGGACACTCTTTCCAACGAGCATCGTGGTGAATGACACCCCAAGCAGGTTTGCGACGAGGTTGTTTCCAGCAAGGATAAGCAATGCCGCCAGCACCAATGACAAGCCAAGATGTATCGCCGCCTCTTTGAGAAGCATGCCGTAAATCTCGCGACCGCCTGCGCCATAGCATTTGCGAATGCCGACCTCCTTCGAGCGTTTTACCATCGACGAAAGCACGATGAGTATGTAGTTCATCAAGCTGATGAAAATCAACAAGAAAGCCACGATGGAAAGCACGATGACAGTGTTGCGAACCTCTGGGTCGGAGGTATGCATCTTGTCGAAAGGCGACAGATAGTAACGCACCTCGTAGCCTCGCTCGGTCTTCAGTTTTTCCAAATCCTGATGCGTCGCCTGCATCTTGTGTATCGCATCGCCAAGCGAATGAGGGTCAACGCCTTTCTGCAGCCTGACATAGCCGGTGTACATATCGTTGAACACCCAGTTTTCGGAACTCGCCTTGTCTTGCCATTCCATCGAATAGGCCACATCGAACGCAATTGTGCCGTTGGCTGGGAAGTCGTCGAAAACGGCCTCAACAACATACACATCTTTGTCATTCTCAACATGGACAATCTTTCCGACAGATTCATTTACGCCGCCCAAAATTTCAGCAAACGAGCGCGAGATGGCGATGTTTTCCCTGCTTCCCAACGCCTTGACCGCATCTCCGGCAAGGATAGGCAACGGAAACACTTTGAAGAAACAAGTGTCGGCGATGACGGGGCGTCCACTAAAAATGAAATTGCCTTCCTCGTCAAGATAGTTAAACGGCCGCCAGGTCTTATCCACATAGCGTGTGGCACTTTCCACTCCTGGAACCTCAGCTTGAAATCCCGGAGCCACGCCACCGCTGATGCGGTCATCGTCATCCTGACGGTCGCCTTGAATTATATCCGCTCTGATGAGATAGATACGCTCCACATCTTTATAGAAACTGTCGTACGACAGTTCAAAGCACACCTTTGCAATCAGCACGATGCCGATGGCGAGACCGATGCCAAGGGATAAGATTTTGATGAGGTTATCGGAGAAGTTTTTCATACATTAATAACGTAAATACATTAATAATGCTGCAACAATCATGCCAAAAACACAAATCATTAAATATCAATGAGATACATTTTTAACACAAT
>JAEEGK010007673.1_pt1 | contig 25666 bp, 16 predicted proteins | sample 8958771 | NCBI WGS metagenome assembly JAEEGK01 (sample SAMN16246547, study PRJNA631951) | gut metagenome | biome: gut microbiome; feature: rumen; material: SC-attached | host: Bos | place: Iran: Karaj | collected 2018-10
TTAAATAAAAATAAATTAATTTCTTAATAATTATGAAATAAAATAATTTTTATCTAGAATTATTTCTTGTATAGAAAAGAGTATAAACTTCTCTAGAATTCATTTCTATTTGATATCCAACTTGGAATACTTTTGAATCTTCAAAACAATACCAAATTTTTCCAATTTTGATATAATTATAATAATGTCCAGTATTAATTTCCCCTGCATGATTAGATACAGCAAATAAATTATATTTAGTAGAAGACCCATCACTTAATTCAGAATCAATTATCTCTCTTAAATCAATTCCTTCATAAAATTTAACCGGTACTTCATTTTTCTTTCCATTATGTTGATTAATTCTTTGTAAAGAAATAATTAATATCTGTGGTAATGATGCAATTCTCATTATTTCATTTTTCTTAGAAGTTCTTTTGCAAAATTTGCAATTTTCCCCCATATCTACATATGATTTTCTATAAAAATTATTTTGGATCATTTGAAATAGGTCAAACCCATTAATATTTGAATTCATTTGTATTGGTAAATCTAAAAATTGACTAAAAGTATATTCTTTATAGCCACATTCACAAATATATTCAAAAGAAAAAAAACCTATGAATAAATCAGTTATTAAAGAAGCTTCTTTTGATAAACAATCTTTTCTATAATTAAAAAACATTTCTTTTTTATTACTTCTAGGTAATTCTTTTTTATAACTTGATGGAGAAACAACTTCATTTAATTCACAATTAAAATCTTGTAATAAAAATCTACAAAATTCTTGGGTATCATGTTCATGATTACCATAAAATTGGTTATGTAGAGAACAAAATTTATCCACAAAATTACATGGATTTATATAATCATTTTGTTCATTGTGATTATTATCATATATTTGGAGCAATAATTCATAAAATGCATCAGAAATTGGACAGGGACGGATATTTTTTTCAAATATTTTATTAGAAATTTCTAAAAATCGTGAAATAAAAGGGGTACAATGTATCAAATTTTGTAGACATGTATTTATATAACATGTGTTGCCTAAATTTTGGAGACCTGTTAATGATGAGGATATATTTCCTACTATTGATGAATCTTTTAGAAGAAGATTTGGAGTTTTTGCTCTTGGAATAGGGTTGCGATTTGTATTATGATAATTATTTCTTGTGTTTGAAGGAGCATAGTTATTATTTTGGAATTGATTTGAGGTTCTTTTTTGTCTTTCTTGGTCCTCTTTTACTTTTTTTTGAATATCATAATAAAAATTACCATAAGTGGAATTCGTTGTGTAAAAACTAGACATTTATTTTAATAAAAATGATATTTTTATATAAAATATAAATAATTATAATTTAATTGTTTTAAATTTTTAAATTTTTTTAAATAAAATAATTTTTTTTTTTAAAATTTTTTTTTTTTTGAAATTAAAATTAAGGATGAGTGATAATAAAAATAATGAAGAGTTTAATGAAGAAGAAAATGAAGAATATGAAGATAATGTTAATGATAATGATGAAAATAAATATCAAACTGAAGAAATTCAAGGAACAGAAAATAATTATGATGAAAATAATGAAGATGAAAATTATGAAAATAATGAATATGAAGAAAATGAAAATGAAGATATTAATCAATTAAAAAATAAAAATGAAATGGTAGAAATTACAAATTCTGAAAATATAAATGAAGATTATGAAGAAGAAAATATAAACAATACTAATAAAAATAAAATAATTCATAATAAACAAAAAGAAAATAAAAAATCAAATAGTATTAATGCAAATTATAATTCAAAAAGTTCATTATATAATAGTAATAATAGTTTAAATAGTAATATAATAAATAAAAATACAATAACTACAAATAATGATAATCAAATGTTTTATGAGTCTATTCAAAAATTATATACTGAATTATTAGAAAAATATAATAATCTTTTGGAAGAAAAAACTGAAATTATGGAAAAATTAAATAAAGAAATTTTAGAAAATGAACATAAAAATACTTATATTCAAATATTAAAAACGTCTCTTGATAATTTATCTAAAAATCAAAATTTTAGAAATAAAAATAGTAAAATTACAAATTTAGAAAAAAATAAAAACCAAACTTATTCAGAAATTATTTTATCAATTCCAAAATTACAAAATGAAATTGCTTCTTATAAAGCAGAATTAAATAATTTAACTGAAAAATTAAATGAAGTTACTAATTCAAAAAATGATATTGAAAAACAATTTAAAAGTTTAAATCTTAATTATGATAATTTATCAAAAAATAATGAAAGTTTAAATAAAGCTTTAGAAGAATCAGAAAAAGAAAAAAATGAAAAAAATAAAATTATAAATGAACAAGAAGAAAAAATAAATAATTTAACAAATACTTTAAATGAATTAAATAATGTTAAAGAAAAATATAATATTTTATTAAAAGATAAAGCAGTCTCAGATACAGAAAATCAACAATTAAAAATTGATATTAATACAAATAAATTATTAGTTGAAGAAATTTCAAAAAAATTTGAAGATAATAAATTATTACTTTTAAATAATCAAAATGAAATAAAACATTTAGAAGAAAATTTAAATGAAAAAAAAGAACAAAATGAAAAATTATTATTATCAAATAAAGAACTTAATGATTTAGTTACAGAAAATAAAATTTTAATTGAGAAATTAAATACTGAAAAAAATTTTATACAAGAACAAAGTGAATTAAATAAAAATACTTATAATATGACAATTAAAGATAAAGATAATAATATTAGTTCAATGACTGAAAATAATACTAATTTAAAAAAAGAAAATTCAAATTTAATTTCAGAAAATACAAATTTAAAAAATGAATTAAAAAAATTAAATAAAAAGTATGAAGATTTAAAATCAAATTATGACAAAATGATTTCAAAAAATGAAAATATAAATAATAATTTAAATTTGAGCACAAAAAAAATATCTGAATTAAATTCAAAAATATTATCTAATGAAACAACAATTGATGTATATAAAAATCAAGTTGATTCTTTAAATAAACAAATCCAAAAAAATAATTTTGATTATGATAATAATTTAAAAGATTATAATAATAAAATAACCGAATTAACTTTAGAAAATGATAAATTTAAAACTTTATTAGAAGAAAATTCCTTATCAAAAATTACATCACATGATTATTTAACATATAATACAAAATTAGCAATTAAAAATTGTTTAATATCATCAAAAAGATTAATAGAAAATACACAACAATCATATAAAGATAATGAAAGAGAATATAAAAAGTTTTTAAAAAGTGTTGAAGAATTAGGAAAAGATTTAGAAATTTGTTTTCAAACATTTTCTCGTTTTGATAATGGACAAAGAGAATTAATTGAAATGAATAATAAATATAATAGATTATATAAAGAAATGATGTCTTATAGAAATGATAATAAAAAATTATATGATAATTATGTTCAATTATATAATATTCATGAATTATTAAAAAATGAAAGTGATTATTTATTAAAATGTTTAAAGGAATATTTAACTCTTTATATAAATAACAAAGAAATATCTGAATATTTATTAAAGATTATTGATTATGAAATTAATTTAATTTATTATAAAAATGATTTAAATAAATTAAATACAAGAATAGAAAATATTAAAAATTATATTACAAATGATGATATTGATTCTATTATGCTTTTAAGAAATTTACAAATTGATAAAGATAATTTAGAACAAAATATTAATTCTATGATAAACAATAAAAATGAATTAGAAAAAAAAGTAAAAGAAGAAAAAATAGAAGATATGAATGTTATTTAATTTTTAATTTTTTTATGAAAAAAATAAATATTTTTATATTGAATTTATATTTTTATAATTTATTTGTCAATAATTAAAGAATAATCTTCAATCTGTTTATCAATATCTTTAATTATATTTTCAACTTTTTCTTGATATTCTTTTATTTTAATAAAATTATCATTAATTTGATCTTTTATTCTTAAAACTTGGGAATAAATATATTTTAAAAAGGCTTTACTTTTATCAATAATATCATTTATTTTCTTTTTATTTCCTTCATTTTTTTCTATAATTTCATCAAATAATGTATTTAAATTATTATATAAATTAGTATAATAATTTTTAAATAAAGGTAATTTTTTATCACTTAATTCTTCTTCATTTCTTTCATCATTAATATATTTAAATAAATCATAAACAAAATTTAATGTATGATTAAGATTTAAACTCATATAATTAACATCAGAAATATTATTTATTTTTAAATTAAATAAAGAGATTAAATCTAAAATTTTATGACTTTTATCAAATATTTCTTCCTTAGAAAAAACTAATATATTTTCCATAATAATTTTTTCTTTTTTAAATTCTTTTTCTTCTTCTAAAATATGATCTTCATATTGTTCTAATATTATTTTCATTTTATCACCATAATTTTGACAAAATTCATTTTCATCTAATTTCATATAATTATTTTCTTTATTTAAAGTCAATCCAACAACAGTTGGTAAAATATAATTAGAACATAAATTCTTTTGAAATTCATTATTATAATAATTTAATGAAAAACTACAATCATAAATTGGATATTTTGAATTGTAACATTCATTAAAAATATTTTTATCATCTTTTTCTGGATCAATATTATATAATAAATTCTTTGAAATAACACAATTATTAAATTTATTTATTATTTCAAAACATTCTTTTAAATTTTCATTATCAAAATTTGATTTACAATAATCTTGTATATTTTCTATTTTTGTATTAATTTCTTTTGATTTTAATTTTTGTAAAATTGAATTTATTGATTTATTTTCACAATTTTTATTATGATTATTTGAGTAATAATATGTACAAAAATATCTATTTATAAAAGAAAAACAATAAGGGTTATTTTTTTTTATTATTTCTGTATTTGCTCCTAACATTTCATAATTATTTTGACAAAAATTATATAAATTAAAACTAGAATCTCCTAATAATTTATAAGTAAATAAAATATTTTTGCAAATTAAATCTGTTTTTGGAGAAATGTTTTTATTATTATTTAAATCAATATCTTCTTTTGTTTTTGGTATGTTTAATTGAAATTGATTTTTTAGATTTGTTTCTGCTGAATTTAATATTAAAATAAATGAAATAAATAGAAAATTTGTAAATGACATATTATTATTTTAAAAAAATAGCTGTTTTAATTTATTTATTTTAAGTAAAAAATAAACAATAAATATTTTAAATTTATTTTTAAAAATAATAAATTATAATTAACATACTTTTAATATATTAAATTCGATATTTAGAATTACAATAAATATATATTTTATTATTATTATATTATTTGTTTTTAAATAAGTTCAATATTATTTTTTGCAAATATTTCTTTTATTTTTGAATTATTATTAATTATTGTAAATATTTTTGTCATTTTACTTATATAATTTTCAGAAGATTGAACTAAATTTGAATAATTCTCAATTTCTTTATTATATTCATTAATTAACTTTTTTTTTTCATCATCAAAAATATTAGATTGTGAATCTGTAAAATTTTCATATGATTTAATAATAAATTTTTTATTTAATATAGGATCTCTATCATTTTTAAGTTTATTTTTAAGGATAAGATTATTATTTTCTAAATCTAAAATTGTATTTTGAAAAGAATTACATAATATAAAAGTTAATTTATCTTTTTTCTTATATTTTTGTAATCCTAATTCTAATAATTTTTTACATGAAATTTTTTTATATTGTTTATATTTAAATAATCTATAATTATTTTGGATTTTTCTTGTTTTATTTTTTAAATCATTAATTAATTCAAAAACATTTTTCCCTTTTATAAAAGCTTGAATTTTTATTATTTTTCTAATATAATCAATAAAATATATTTCATTATTCATATTAAATTTTCTTAATAATAATTTTTCATTAAAATTATAATCTTTATACATTTTTGCATATTTTACCATATGAGTTAAATTATAAAATTCTGGAATTGAATCAATATTTTGAATAAAAGTTTTAAATTCTTCTAATGAAGATAATTGATATAAATCAAATATTTGAATTGAATTTTTATATTTTTTATTAAATAAATTATTCATTTTTGATAAAGTTATTTTTCTAAAATATTCTAAAATATTACTATATTTAGCTACATTTATTTTTTCCTCTAAGAAGGAAAAATCTTAATAGAATTCATTATCTTTAATATTTTGTAATAATTTTTTATCATTTTCAATGATTGATTCAAAATTATTTAAATTATTTTCAAGATAAAAAGCTATATATTTATTTAATGGTAAATTATTACTAAAAGTATTTTTATTATAAACAATTGATTGTTGTCTAAGAATCTCATTTAATAATGAATCATCTTCTAAATTTGAAGAATTATATAATATTAATAAATGATTTTTTATATTATTATCAACACCAAATTCACCAAATGCATATACTAATAATGTTAATATACATATATTTGAATAAAAAAAATTTTTATTTAAAAATTCCTTATAAGCAGTAATAAATATTGTAATACAATTATTAAAAATATCATTTTCTTTTAATTCATTTACAAATATAGAATATAATAAATTTATAAATAATTCATTTCCTTCATAATAATCTAATTCTATTGATATATTTGTTAAATAATTTTGTATTTCATCTTTTAATAATAATTTATTTCCTTCATTTGAATTTTTAAAAATTATACTTTGATTATATAAATAATTCTTTAAATTAGTAGGAAAAACTGGGATTATTTTTAATTTTTGTGTAATTGAAAAAAACAAATTAATATCTTTTATTAAAGAAATTAATTGAAAACATTTTTTTATAATTGAATTATTATATTGATAGTTAATATAATATTCATTATATGTTAAAAATGAATCAATTAAAAATAATTCAAAATCAATATTATTATTATTATCTCCATATTTTTGATAAATAAAACAAATTTCATCTTTTCTACTAATTTTAAACATATTATTAATTAAAATTTTACAACTTTCTTTTTTTGAATTTTGATTAATTATATTTAAAACATTTCCAATATAAAAAAAATTATTTCCATTTAATAAATTTAATTGAATGTTATATAAAATATTTAAATCATTTATATATTTTGAATTAGAAATATCTTCAACTAAATCAAAATTTTCAATTAATTCATAGTAAATATCATTTTTATTTATTGTAATTTTATCACCATATAAACTTTTAATTTTATTATCAACAAAAATAATTGTAATTTCATTTTCTTGATTTTTTTCATCTTTAATTATTTTAATTGGTATTAAAAACTCACTTTCAATATTATATACAATATAATTATTATTTATATCATTATTCACACTCATTTGACTTAAACTTAAATCATTATCAAATATTTTAGAAATATTTGGTGTATTTTCTTCTAAAGTTGAATTTTCATTTCTAACTGAAAAATTTGTTAAAATTGACATAATTAAAATTACATAAATATTAAAATAATTATAATATTCATTTAAATGACATCATTAAATTCATAACTTTTCGTATTTTGCATCAAATATTTTTAGAAAATTTTATATAAAAAATTTTTTTATGTATGAAATATCAAATATGACGTCTGAATTGAAATTTGATCATGAAGATAATGAAATTTTAAATTTATCATTAGAATATGAAATAATAGAAAATAATAGAAAAAATAATTCAAGGAATATTTATATAATGCAAACATATATCTTAATAAAAAAAACACTTTTAGTTTTTTCAAGAAATATCAAAACTACATTATTTATGTTTCTATCACCATTTATAATATGTTTATTCCTTGTTCAACTTCAAAATTTTTTAGAACATTATTCTAAAAAATATGTTGAATTAAATCCAGATACAATATCTTTAAATAATAATTTAATACCAAAATGTAATAAACCAAACAATTGTACAACAATATTAGGAATAGTAATAGATAAATCAAAAAATGAATATAATAAAAAAGAATCATATAATATAATGTCATATGTAGCTAAAGTAAATAATTTAAGTATGGATGAAGATATAAAATTATCATCAATAAGTACATTTTCTGAATTTTCAAATTATTTAGAAAAAAATAAAAATAAAACATTTTATGGTGTTATTTTTTGTTATGATTCTTTAGATGTTAATACAAGTTCATTAAAATTAATTATTCCTTGTGTTCCAGAAATAAAAAAAAAAAATGAAATATATAGATTTTATACAATTGTTTATAATATTACATTATCACCAAATGATTTTTTAAATCCATTAAAAAATAGAGCAAAAGATAAATATTTAATGAAATTACAAATGGATATTGATAATGGTTTTTTAATAGAAATGAATAAAATATTTAAAATATATAAAAATAATCCTAAATTAAATGTTTCATATACAGATTTTCCAATAACTGAAAATAGATTTATGGAAAATGCATCAGTAGTAAATAATTTAGGAGGACCATATTTTTTATTTATTCCAATGACATTTTTTGTAATGATATTAATAGAAATAGTAAGAGAAAAAGAATTAAAATTAAGAAGAAGTTTATTAATAATTGGATTATCAAATACATCATTTTGGTTAAGTTGGATATTAACATCAATAATTTTTAGTTTTATATTAACAATAACATTTTTATTTTTTGTAACATATATTTTAAAATGGGAATTATTTTTAAATACTCCTTTTTTTATAATGTTAACTTTATTTTTTTGGTTTATTTTAGATATGCAAATAATGGCAATTTTTTTAAGTACAATAATATCAACAATTAAAGAAGCTTATACTTGGGGATTTGCAGTTATTTTAACAAGTGGTGTTTTACAAGGTTTTTTCTCAAATCCTTATTTATATCAAATTTTATATAGTAATGATATTTTTATTTTAGTAAGATGTTTTAAATGGTTTTTATATTCTTTTTCTCCTTATAATTTTAATAAAGCTTATGTTGATATTGCAACTATTGCAGGAACAAAATTTGATCCTTTAACTTTAACTAATTCACCTGGAAGATATTATACTTATCATGATTTGTTTGTTAGAAAAGAAGGTACTATGAGAAGATTATTTTTTTCTTATAGTATTGCTCCAACTATTGTTAATTTTTGCTTATTAGTTTTTAATGCATTTTTATATATGATTTTGGCTCTTTATTTTGATAATGTTTTAGAAGATAATAGAGGAAAAAGTAAATCTTATTTTTTTCCAATTTATGATTTATTTTATGCTTTGAAATATTTTTTTATTAAAAAAAAGAAAAAAGATTATATAACAATAGTTGAAATGGGAAATGTAAATTCATTATTTGATAATAATTCAGAAAATAATATTGATAATCAATTAAAAAATGAAAATGAAAATAAAATAAAAAATACTTCATTAAAAGAAGAAAAAGACATTACAATAAAAATAATAAACAAAGGTGAAGAAACAATAAATAAAGAAAAGAAAGAAATAATAGAAAAAGAAAAAGATTTAATTCCATATTCAGGATTAATAATAAATGGTATAAGTAAAACATACAAACTTCAAAATAAAGAAAATTTAAATGCTTTAAAATCAACATATTTTAAAGTACCAAAAGGAGAACTATTAACATTATTAGGTCATAATGGAGCAGGAAAAACAACATTAATAAATGTATTATGTGGTAATTTAAAACCAACATCAGGATATGCAAAAATAAATAATATTAATATTACAGATGAAAAAAATTCAAATTTAAAATTAAAAACTGATTTAATTGGATTATGTCCTCAACATGATATTTTATGGGATGAATTAACACCAAAAGAACATATTGAATTATATAGTATAATAAGAGGTTATGATATAAAAGATATTAATAAATTATCAGAGTTAAAAATGAAAGAAGTAAATTTAGAAAATTTTATAAATTCACAAGTTGGAACTTTTTCTGGAGGAATGAAAAGAAGAATTTCAATATTATTAAGTACAATTGGAGAACCAAATGTTGTTTTTTTAGATGAACCTTCTACTGGATTAGATCCTGTAAATAGAAGATTTATTTGGTCTATGATAAAAAAAATTAAAAAAAAAAGTATTGTTATTTTAACTACTCATTCAATGAATGAAGCTGAATTTTTAAGTGATAGAATTTGTATTATTAAAAAAGGTTTTATGGAATGTATTGGAAGTAGTTTAGAGTTAAAAAAAATTTATGGGGATGGATATTTAATTAGTATTGTTTGTTATAAAAATAAACAAAAGGTTTTAATTGAAAAAATTAATGATATTTCAAAAAATGTTAAATTGATTTGTATTAAAGGAGATTGTTTAGTTTATTCTTTAAGTTTTGATTATGTAGATGAGTTAAATTTATTTATTAAAATTTTAAATAGGAAATTTGAAGGAATTTTAAGTCAGTTAAAAGATATAATTAAGGAAATTGGAATTGAACAAACTTCTATTGAAGATGTATTTTTGAGAATAACAAAAGAAGAAAATGATGAATAATGATAGTTTTATTAAGAAAAAAATTTGTCAAATTTTTTTCAATTTAATATTATGAAAATAAAATATATAAAAAATTGTTTAGATAAGAATAATTTTTTATACTTTATTTTTCTTTATTTTATATAAATAACTCTTTTTTTCTACAAATTATACTTTTAAAATATTTTAATTTAATCATCTTCCTTTTCTTCAAGTTCATAATTTGAAGAAAAGGAATTATTATTTTCATTTGAATTTTTTCTATTATAATAAATAAAAGAACCTTTTATCATTAATAAAAAAATAATAGATAAAAAACAAAGAATTAATAAAAGAGAAAATTCTAATTCAGGATCATTATCAAAAATTCTAAATAAGAAATTTAACCATAAACTAAGAGTCCCAAAAGAAATTATAATACCAGTTAAAATAAAATTAGTTTCATATCCAAATTTCTGAGGAATAATAGAAGAAATAATTATTGAATAAATACCAAAAGAAAACCCTTTTCCAATAATAATATATAATTTTTGTTTGGATGTTAAATTATAATATTTTTCTAATATTAATATTATTATTTGAATAAAAATTGTAATTAAAGATAAAAATTTACTTCCTAATATTTTTAAAATAAATGGACCAAAAAATCTAAAAATTGAAATAGTCATTATAAATCTGAAAATTTCCTTTTCTTTAATTTTAATAAAAAAATTAAAAACAACAAGCATAGAAGTAAAATAAAAAATTGAAATAACCCAAAAATTTCTATTTTTAATTTCATGAAATATTTTATTATAAAAATTATGTATTGAATTATAATCAAATGAAGAAGTAAATAACATTAATTCTGCGTTTGAAGTTTTTTTTGAAGGAAGAGAAGAACTTTTTTTGTAATTTTTTTTAATTTTAATACTTTCATTTTTTTTTCCTATAATCGATAAATTAATACTTGTTTCAATATTATTATTATCTTCTAAATCTGAAAGTTCTTCATCAAATTCACTCTCATCAAAAAATTGTTTTTGATAATCAAATATAATTGAAATTGAAATTAAACCAAAAAAAATATATAAACCAATTAAAAAATAAAAATATTTTTTTATTCCTTCAATAAAATTACCATTATTTGTTTCAATTATTTTATCTAATATTAAATAAAATAAAGGAGAACTAATACTATATATTATTAAATTAATAAAAGAAAACAAACTTTTTTTTTCGGGAAAAAAATTTGAAGTGTTATTTATTAAAGGATGATATGAAAATCCAATTCCAATTCCATAAAAAATAAAAGCTAAAAAAATTAATATTAAATTAAATGAATAATATAAAAGTAGAACTGATGTCATTAATAGAAAATAAGAAATAAAAATAATTGTTTTTAAATTTAAATAATATGTTAAAATATTGGAAAGAATATTTGAAAAATTTGATAATGTTATTACTAAACCAATAAATATTCTAGAATAATATTTTGGAATATTAAGTCCTTTTTTTGATAAATATGATAAATAATAATTTGAAAATTGAAGAAGAGATAATGTATTTCCTGTTATTAATGTTGTTAATGTATGCCCAATAAATGAAAAATATCCTTTCATTCTTAAATTTCTTTCTTCTTCAAAAAAAGAAGACATTTAATTTATATTTTACTTTTTTATTTAAATTTATTTATTTTAATTAAAAAATATATGGATTAATTTATTATAATTCATTTCTAAAATAGAAAGTATTCTCAAAAATTTAATAAAAAAATTAGAATTTATTTTTGTTAAAAGAATGAAGTTTTCTTAATTGATTTTTAAAACAAATGAAAAAATTTTATTTTTATAATAATAGTATATAAATAATAAAATAGCAAAAAATATATAAAAATTGATCTCATTTTTTTTTAAATATCCATATGTATTTTTATAATAATTATTAATTTTAGTTCTTTATATTTTACAAAAATGGAAATTAAAAAGTCAATAATTAATATATTAAAAGTAATTGATATATTTGGATTTAATTTCCCACTTAGATATAAAAAAGAAAGAGAATATAATTCAATATTTGGAATTATTTTTAGTCTTTTTTCAATCATAATAATTTTATTAATTTCTTTTCTTTATTTTAAAAAAATGATTTACAAAACTGAATTTTCTATAGTAACAAATTATATTTATTCAGAAGAAAAATTTGAAATTGATATATCTTCATTTCCTTTAATGTTAAGTTTAATTAACTATAAATATGAAAAAGATATTGATGATTCTTATGCTTTATTTAAATTAGATTTAAATGTATATACACCTAAAATAAATAATATTGGAATATTAATTTTAAATAAAACAACATATCCAGTTGAAATAGAAATGTGTTCATCAAGTAGTTTTGGTAATTATATTAATATGTTTAGAGAATATGAATATTCCAAAAATATTTGTATTAAACCTAATCAAAAAATAATATTAAAAGGAAGATTTGGAGATCAAGTCAAAGGATATATAACTTTAGATATTCATTTAATAAAATGTGTTAATTCAACGGATAATAATAATAAATGTCAAAGTATTGATAAAATAAATGAATATCTTTTAAATTCATATGTATCACTTTTTTATATTTCTCAAACTATAGATCATTATAATGTATCAAATCCAATTGTTAATATATTAAATTCTGATACATTTTCTATTTCAATTGAACATATAAAACGTTTTTATTATTTTTATTCTAAAGAAAAATATATTAGTGATAATGGAATAATTTTAAATAATAAAAAAGAATATGATTTATTTCAAAATCATCATACAAATTTTGATTTAATAGATCATGATTCTACACCTGTAATATTATTAGATATTATTTTTTCATGTCATTATTTAAAAACATTATATGAAAGAAAATATCTAAAAATTCAAGATGTTTTAGGAACTATTGGAGGATTTTTTGATATTCTTTCAAACTTATTTTATTTTATTTCTTATAATTTTATAAAAAAAAGTTTTATATTTTATATAGGAAACTCTTTTATTTCTTATAATTCTATAGTGAAAAATAATTGTGAATTGAGTAATCAAATTATTTTAAAAATTAAAAAAAATAATACACTTACTTATAATAATACTGATTTTGAAAATAAGAATTCATGTAAATTATTTAATTTAAAATCTAATGAAATTATTCTTAATAAACTTGAGATTAATGATAAACAATTAAAAATATTAAAACACTATGAAAAAAAAGAAAAAAAATGGGCTCATTATTTATTATATTATATTTTTCCTTTATGTCTTTTTCAAAAATTAAAAAATTATAAAATTTATTCAATTTATTTAGATGTTTTTCATAAGTTTTTAAGTATTGATTTTTTGATTCCAATGATATTAAATTCATATCAATCAATAAAAGATGAAATATATTATAAATCATTATAATTTTATTAAATAAAGTATATAATCTTATTTTAATTTATTTCATGTTATAGATATAATGAAATATTTTAGGTTATTTTTTTACATGATATTAAAATATCAAATAATATAATTTTTTAAATTTTTTCAATTAAAAAGATTTCTAGTAAAAAACTTTTAATTACAATAATTATAATTTACAATATTAAATAATATTCAAAGCCCAAAGTTTAATAGAAGCATCAATTGAATAAGAACAAATTAAATTTTCTCTTATCCAAATTAATCCTGTAATATTATAATCATGAACATTATTTTTAATATAGATATTTTCATAATTATCACATCTAAATATTAAAATATCTTTACAACTCCCACAAACTAAAAAAATATTTATGTCTTCTAAAACACAAATTCCATAACAATCAAATTTAATATCAATATTTTTAATAATTTTTTTTTCTTTCAAAGAAAAAATATGAATTTTATTTCCTCCAATTAAAATTCGATCTTTATCTAATCTTACTAAATTATCACCATTAAAATAAATAATAGCATCTTCAATATAAAAATTACATTGACAACTATTAAAATTCCAAAATTTAGTTCCATCTTCACCAGAAGTAATTAAAATATTTTTATCTTTTAATAATAAAACTGAATTTATACTTTTAGAATGAGTCATCATTGTAATACATTGATGTTTATTTTTTCCTTCCCATAATTTAACTGTTTTATCTTTTGAACAAGAAATAAATTTTCCATTTGGAAAAAAAATTACTTTATTAATTATATCATTATGAGCATTATGTATAATTTCATATAATTTAAATTTATTTTCTTTTTTTTTCCATATTCTTATACTTAAATCACGAGAACATGTTACAAAAAAATTATCATCTTTTACATTTACATAATAAATATAATCATCATGTGCATTTGATATTAATTGTAATAAATTTAAATTTTTATCCCATATTTTTATTGATTTATCTGTTGATACTGACACTAAATTTCCTATTGGAAATACTGAAATTGATGATATTATATCATTATGTGCTGTTATTGATTTTATTTTTTCTAAATTTATATTTAAAAATTGAGTTTTTGTCTTTTTTTCTTGTTTAATTATGAAATTTATTTTATTTAATCTTTTTATATCATCTTCTAATAAATATTTTTCTAAAATAAATTCTATATTTAAATTATTATTATCAGTTGACATAAATATTATTTTTAAATTATTTCCATTTTCCATTAATTGAATTTGTTTTATATCTATTAATCTTAATATGTAATTAAAAATTTCTTTAATATTATGATTAGGCTCAAAATATTTTAATTTTTTGAAATATTCTAATTTAAATGTTTTTTTGAATATATCTTTTGTATTTATTTTATAAATATTGAAACATAATGAATCATTATTTGGAATTAATATTATTTTCCAGTCATTAAAAATTTTTATTTTTGATGATAATTTATCATCTGACATTTTTATATATATATTTATATAATGTAAAATAAAGAATATATTAAACTATTTTATAATAAATTATCATTCTATTTTTAAAAATACTTTAATAAATAATTGATAAAAAAAAGAATATTAAATTTTTCAATTTATTTATAGAATAAATAAAAAAATTTGAAAATTGTTTAATGATTTATTTATTTAGTACATATAAATGTAATTTAAAGAATTAAAATGTAATATGAAAAAGTTATAAATTGTTTTAAATATTAATATTTATTTTTATTAATTTATTATGTATATCATTTTTTTATAATTTAATAAATAAATAAATAAAACAATAAAGAAGATAAAAAAAAAATCATGAAAAAATAATCTAAATACCAAAAAAATTAGAAAAAAAAAAAAAAACGTAAAAAAAAATTAAAAAACCTCAATTTTTAAATAAAAAATAAAATCCAAAAGACTAAAAAAAAATTAATCTCTTAAGCAAAAGTTCTCTTAGTCATAATTTCATAAAATTCATCGAAATTAATATCATTTCCATTACTAGAAGCTCTAGCTAATAAATCTTTTAATTCTTCAGGAGTAATTTCAGCATTGAGTTGAACAGCACTTTTCTTTAAAGAATTAAGAGTAATATTTTCAGGATTTTCTTCATCAGCAAATAAGTCAAAAATTCTTTGAATACCATCTTTACTTTCTTTATCAACTAATTGAGAATTAATTGTAGTAACCATTGTATCTAAAGTCATTCCATTTGCATTTTCTTTATTATCCATTGATGCTATTATTTCATATATTCCTGGATTTGTTTTTGCAAATCCTAATTGTTCCATTGTTTCTCTTAATTCTTTTGGATCTATTTTTCCTGTATTTTTTGGGTCGAAACATTCAAAACATACTTTTACTACTTGAGTGTCTTCTGGTGTTAAGACTTCTTTTACTACTGTTTTTGTTACTGTTTGTTTTTGTTGTTGTCCTCCCTTTCTTTTCATTTTTTTTTATATAAAATTTTTTATTGGGTTTTGGGGATATATAGTTTTTTTTTTTAATTTTTTTTTGTTATATTTTTTTTTGATTTTTTAAAGGTGTATTTTTATTTTTAATACTATAGAATTTAAGATATTATAAACTGAATAATATAAAAATATATTATAATAATTTATTTATATATAATGATTTTTTTAATACATTTATAATTGATATCATTTTATATTATATTTTAATATATTCAAAACTATTATTAGATTTTTATTTATATTTATATATGTTTAAATAATTAATTATTAGTTATTTAATATGTATTAATTATAATAAGATGTCAAATAATAATCAAATAATAGAAAAAGATAATCAAGGAATAAATGACTTATTTTTAAAAAATACAAAAAAAAGATTATTAAGTCCTAATTCAAAAGAAGCATTAGGAACATTAGGAATAGAATTAAATCAATTATTTTATTTAACTTTTGATGATTATATATCTCAACATCCAGATTTAAAAGGATTTAGTAGAGATTTACAGGAAAAAAGATATAATCATTTTGAAGAAAAAAGAAAACATAGATTATTTGAAGTAAAAGAAAGAAGAAATAAAATAAAAGAAAATTCAATATTAAAACAAACTTTAAGTAAATCTCATTCTCAAACAACTTATGATAGAGGTTCTACTTTAATTAATCAAGAAATTAAAAAACTAAGTTCTTTTAGAATAAAACAAATTGGAAAATTAAAACATTTAATTAATTTTGAATTTAAATGCAATGAAATAAGAAAAAAAAATGAAGAAAAAATAAGATTGCAAAATCAAAAGGAAGAAGAATTAAATCAATTAAAAAAAAAACAAGCTGAAAAAGAATTTAAAATGAAATTATTAGAAATGAAAAAAGAAGAAAAATTAAAAGAAGAACAAGATAGAAAAAATAAAGAAAAAGAAAAAGAAGATAGAAAATTGTTTTTTGAAGAAATAATGAAACATGATGAAATTGAAAAAGAAAAATATAAAAAAATGTTAGAACCAAAAAATAAAAATAAACAAAATGAATATTTTAAAAAATTAGAAAATGTTTATTTAGAACAAAAAGAAAAATTAATACAAAAACAAAAACAAATTGATTTAAAACAAATACATCAAAAAAAGAATTTAGAATTATTACAAAAAGAAAAAAATCTTCAAAATTTAGAAAAACAAAGAATTCAAGATGAAAAAATAAAAAAAGCACAATTAAAAAATGAAAATATATTATTATTAAAACAAAAAGATTTCAAAAAAAAACAAGAAATTGGAGAAGAAATAAGAAAAAAATTCATTGAAGAAAGATTAAAAAAAGAAAAACAACAAGAAATTTTACGTCAACAAAGAGAATTAGAATTAATAGAAATAAAGAAAAAAAATGAGGAAATTCAACAAAAAAAAATTGAAATATTACAAAAGAAAAAAAAAGAATTAATTAAAGAAAAACAAAAAGAAAGAGAAAAAACATTACAAAAAGAAATTAAAGAAAAACAAATTAAAAAATTTGAAAAAGAAAAACAAAGTCAAGAAATAAGAATTAAAGGTAAAAATATAATAGATGAATTCAAAAAGAGAATATTGAATAAAATTAATTTATCAGAAGAAAAAATTAAAAAACAAAAAAAAGATAATTATAGATTACAATTAGAAAAATATATTGATTTATCTATTAAAAAAGAAGATATTGATGATAATATAAAACAAAAAGAAAGAATTTTAGAATTTGAAAGAATGAAAAAGAGAATAAAACTAGAAGAAAAAAATAAAAAATTAGAAGAAATAAAATTACAAAAAATTGAAATTAATCAACAAAAAAGAAAAATGAGTATTGAATTAGAAAAAAATAAACAATTGTTACTTAAAAAATTCCATATTATTATAAATAAAAAATCATTAAAAAATAAAAAGGAGATTATAAAAGATTTATTTGAAAAAACTTTTACTAATTCTTTTTCTTATGATTTTAATAATAAACATTTATGTAAAGCAGTATCAACTCCAAATATGAAAAGTCCAACTTTTTATAATAATAATAATTATAAAGATGAAAAAGATGATTTTAATTTTATTACAAACTTTAATTATAATAATAAAAATAATGGAAATAATAAAAATAGAGTTTTAAATTAAATTATTTACAATAATAATATTAATTATAATTCAAATTATAATTAAAATATAAATAATAAAGAAACATAATGTATAAAATACCAAATAAAAATAATATAATACAATCCAGAAAAAATAAATTAAACTCCTCTAATATAATTTTTTTAATAAAATAAATTTACACTTTAAAAAATTCTCATAAATAAATAACATAATTAATAACATAAAAATAAAATAAATAAAAAATAAAAAAAAAAATTAAAATAAAAAATATGAAACGAACAAAGGACAGATTTGGTAAATATGAATATTACAATGATCATAATATATCAGGATTAAAAGTATTTGATGGAGAAGATTTAGAATATCAAGATAGAATGCGTCTTCAAACATTACAACAAAATGCATGGATTCAACAACAAAAATATGAAAATGAAATAAAAGCTCAACAAGAAAGAGATGAAGAGAGAAGATATGCAGAACAAACATTAGCAATTAATAGAATGAGAAGTATGCTTGAAGCTGAACATGAACAAAAAATTAGAGATATGAATTGTTTAACTTCAAATTATAATAGAAAATTATCTCAAATGAAAAGAGAAAAAGATGCTAAAGATAAATATGATGAAGATCAATTAGATCAATATAATATTCAAGATGCTGAAGATACTAGAAATAGAGCTTATGCTCATATGAAAGCTGAAATTGATCAAGCTGTTAGTGAAATTTAAAATTTTTAAAAAATGTTTTTATTTTTATTTTTTTTGTTGTTTTTTGAAATTTCTATTTTTATTTATGAGTTTTTTTTTTAAGTAAAGGGATTTTTTCTTTTTTTTTTTTTGCTTTTTTGTTTTTTTATGATAATTTTTCTTTTTAAAAAGTGTATTTTTTATTTTTTAATTAATAAATTTTATTTATAATAAATGATATATATTATTTAATAATTATTATCAAAAATTCAATATTTATTTATTAAATCCTTCTTTATTTATATAACCTTATCTTTTTTCACTAAGTAAAAAATGTTTTCTTTTATTATTATATATAATTCCATTAAAATTTGTGCATTTTTTATTTATTGTTAAAATACCTTTTTTAAATTAAAAATTAAGTAAATTTTCAAAAATATAAATTTAATAATTTATAATCTATTTAATATGAAGGATATTATTCTTTAAATTGATGATATATTAAAATTAATGATTTATAAGTAGAGAAAATTTTTATTTTTTTTAATTAATTTTATTTTAAATATATTTATAATTTTTTTTTAATTTTATTAATTTTTATTTAAATATATCTATAGAGAAATGGTAAGGAAAAAATTTTGATTTTTATTAGAAAACTTTTGCATTAAAAAAAAGACTTGGTAAGAAAATAAAACAAAATAGACAAATTCCAAATTGGATAAGATATAGAACAGGAAATACTATAAGATACAATGCAAAAAAGAGAAATTGGAGAAGGACTAAACTAGGTTATTAAATTAAATGATTAAAGCAAAAAAATGATAAATAAAGTATTTAATAATAACTATTTTAAAATAAATATTAAATATTTAGTTTTTTTGAATTTAAATAATATTAAAATTTTTAATTTAATTTTATTCATAATTTAAAAATAATATTGAAAATAAACAATTTATTCATAAAAAAACAATTTATTTCTAATAATTAAAATTAATTAATCTATATTAAAGTCTAATAATTAAATACTAAATAAAATTCTTCAATAATTACTTATTTTATTATAAATTTCATCTCTATAAATTTTTAATCTTTCTCTAATATCATCAGGTTTATCTTTTGCAATTCTTATAAGAACTCTAATTAAATCAAACAAAATATAATCATTATTATAATTTTCAACAAGAAAAGGTTTAATAATAATACCATTATCTTCTTGTAATTTAATATTAATTGCTTTATCATCAACAATAATAATTTTTTTTATATCTCTTCCTAATTTATTTAAATTTTTATAATAATTTTCATTTAAAAAAGTTGCATTTTGTCTATATAATCTATACGAAAAATATTTTTCTTCTATTTCTATAAAATTAATTATTTGATCTGCATATTCTTTTGTTCCAGTAGTAAAAATTATTAATTCATAAAATGGAAGAAGTGAATGTAAAAAAGTTCTTAATCCTGGTCTTAATATTATTGAATTGCTATTTTTTGGTACATGAACTAAAGTTTGATCTAAATCTAATACTAAAGTATATGGTTTTAATGGAGGAAATGGAATTAATGTTGAATTATTATTATATAAATTTTTAACTGGTGTTAAACTTACATTTTTCAAAGTTGATATATTTAATTGTCCTATATTATTTCCTCTAATTGGAGTTTTATTTATATATGGATTTTGTTTATAATTATTTAATATTGTTATATTGGATGTTGTATTTGAATAAGATTTATTATAATTAATTTTATTATTATTAATATAATTATTATTTTTATTAATAATATTATTATTATAATTAAAATTATTATCATTATTATTATTATAGTTGATATTATTATTATTATTTGGAATATTTGTATTAAATTCATTATATATTTCTTTATGGGTAAGTTGAGGAGTTAATAAAATTTTTTTATTGTTTTTATTAATTAAATTTTCTTCAGTATAAAATCTTTGTTGATTGATGGATTGTTGATTATTCGATATTCGAGAATTATTAAAATTATTTGAGTAATATGAATTATCTATGTTTGAATAATTTGGTAATAAACTATATTTTATAAATGAAGTTTTTTTTTCTAATTGTTCATTACTTTGTTTAATTGGTTTTGAGTATTTAATTGGTTTTCTTAAGAGAAAAACATTATTTGAATTATCTAAAAATGTGCTTATTCCATTTATTGTTCCTATTTTATTTTTGATTAATTGATTATTTTCATCTAATTTTAATTGAGTCTTTTGATTATTATTCATATTGTTATTACGTAAATTTTCTGTATATGTTTGATATGGATTTTTAATAGGTATTTTATTAATTGATTTTTCAGTTTTATTTGTATTAATATTATATCCTAAATTATTATTATTATTTTCTATTTGATAATAATTACAATTTGAATTTTCAGTATTATTATTATAATTTTTATTTTCATTTTGTATATTATTTTGAATAGAATTTTTGTTTTCAATTTCTTTTAAAAAAAATTTATAAATATTGTCATATGATTGATTTTTCAATGTCTTAAAATTTTTATTAAGTTTATCCAATATTTTTTCATTTACTTTATTATATTGTTGTAAAATTTTTAAAAGACTATTATTCATATCTTTACAAGATAACAATAAAACTTTTGATTCATCTTTTGCATTTATTTGGGGATTATTTAAAGAATTTCCATAGATACTTTCACTCATTAAAGCATGAATATTTAAAATCTTTTTCATATCCTCAGAAAATAATGTTTGCTTATTTTTATTAGTAATATCATATAAAATAATAATAGAAAAAGCCATTAACATTAAAATATAATTTATCAAATCAAAATATTCATTATTTCTATTTTTTTCAATAATATAGTCATAAATTGAAGTAAAAATTTTAATCCATAAATTATATTCATTAAGACAAGGATAATTATCAATTACATATTTTTTAATTTTTTGAAAAATAATATTAATCTTATTAATTAATTGTTGAAATTCAAAATCACTTATAATTTTATTCTTTTTATCAGAATCATTTATTTTAACATTAGAAGAAGAATTAATATTAATAGTATTTTGCGTTTGAACTTCAAGTGGAATAGATAATTTAGAAAGTGATGAAAAAGAAGGATTATTTTTTTTATCATTATTTGAATTATGAAGATTAAATTTTTTTATAAAACTAAAATTATTAAAGTTTACATTTTTCATATTTGAGAAAATATTATTTTTATATAAAAGTTGTGATTTTGAATTTGAAATACTATTTGTACTTTTATTACTTGTTAAGCTTAAATTACTTTCTTTTCTACTAATGATATAATCACTTTCTGTTTTTAAATAATTTGACATTTATATAATTTTTTTTTTATTTTACAAAAATTTTCTTTTATATATTATTTTAATTTATTTATAATTATTTTTTATATATTGAAAAATTAATGGCTTCAACTTATTTACAAGTTATAAGTTTTATTGGAGTTTTATATTTGGTAATTTATAATTATTTAATTTTTTTATAAAGTCTCTTTTATCTTTTTTTTCTTTTAATAATTATGAACCAATGAAATTAAATCCAAAATCTTTTAATAAAACTGGATATACTTTATTATATGCTGCAGTTTTTTATTTTATTTTATTTATTTTTGCTTCTTTCTTTATGGGAAATAATGAAAAAATTGAACAGAGCAATGAAGGAAATATTAATAGAAATTTTACTTTTAGTGATGAAGAGAAACAACCATTATTGGAATCTAATATTTAAATAATGAAAAATTATTTCATTTTATTTAGTTATTTAATAATGTAATATAATATTACTATTCAATGATAATTTGCTTTTTTTATTATAATAATTATTAATATTTTTTAATAATTTTCTTTAATTATTTATTTAAAATAAATTTAAAAAAATTTGAAAAAAATGAACAATTATGATTATAACGAAAATCAAAGGAAAAAAATTTTTCAAAATATGGCTGATAATCAAATGATTAATAATATTAAATATGTACAAAGAAATTTTAATCCTCAAAATAAAAAGAATAATTATGAAAGTGCAATTCGAAATAGATATGAAGAAAATAATAATTATACTATTCAAAAAAATATTAATAGAAATTATGATTATGAAGAACAATTTGATTTTGATAAAGAATTAAATAATTTTAATCAATATGGAAGGTATTTAGAAATAACAGGATATATGAAAAAATTTTTATTATTTCTCATTACTATATTTCATATTTCAAAAGTTAATTTTTTTTTAAATCATAAAATATATATTTTATCTTTTTTAATAATTGAATTAAAAATTTATATCCATTATATATTATTTTCATCAAAAAGAATAAATATAATAAAAAAAAACCATATAAACTTTAATAAATACAAAAAAAATATAAAAAAAATAAAAAGAGAAGTAGATTATTATATTGATAATAATGGAAATGTGGGAATAGGATATGACATATTTCAAATAGGATATGGTTTAATATCAGATTTATGTTTAATAATAATATTAAATATACTAGGATTATTATTAGATAAAAAAAAAAAATGAATAATATAACAAAATTTATAATAAATTATAAATATATTCTATAAAGAGAAAAAATAAAATAAATATTAAAATATAAATACAATTATTAATTAAAATATAACATATTTACACAAAAAAAAAACTTTCATTTCCATTTCATTCCCATTAAATAATTATCATGAGAATTAGAATTAATCCCATTAGAAATTTCAGAATTATTATCTTTAATACTTTCTTTTTTAATTTTCTTAATTAATTCATTACTATAATCTAAATACTTATCAACATTAATAATATTTTTATTTTTAACAATCTCCAAATCAATATTTTCAATTTCTTCAGCATCATTAATAATTCTAATTTTTTTTCCTTCAAAATATTCCATATAAATTTTTTTTTGTAAACTATTAGTAACAACTCCTTTTCCATGTTGTTTACCATCTTTCCAAAAACCTTCATATTTCTTATTATTAATAGCAAAAAAAACACCAAAACCATTTTTAACATCATTTTTATAATTTCCAATATACATTTTCATATCAGGCCAAATAAAAATACCAATACCTTCCATTTTATGTTTAATCCAATGACCATAATAAATTCTACCATCTTTCCAATGATAAGTCCCAATTCCAGTAATTTCATCTTCATAAAATTCACCTTCATAATAATTCCCATTTTTCCAAATAAATTTACCATTACCTCTTTTTTTCCCATTAAAATAAAAACCATTATACATAGAACCATCAATATAAGTTTCTTCACCATAACCATTTTGTTTATCATTTTCCCAATTTCCTCTATAAAAACCACCATCTAAACTAATTAATTTACCAAAACCAAAAAAATAATTATCATGAAAATCACCATCATATAAATAACCATCAATACAATATAATCTTCCTCTTCCTTCCATTTTATTATTTTTAAAAAATCCTTCATATATTGTTGATGATGGATAATATAATACACCATATCCATATCTTAAATTTTTATTATTTACATATCCTTTATATATTGTGTTATCAAAATATAAAAGTGCTATTTTTTTATAAGAATTCGATTCTATTTCAAATTTTTCTTTTTCTGTTAATTCAAATTTTGGTAATAGTGAACGGAGTTTTAATATTTTTTCATTTGAATCATATTTTTGTGTTGAATAGGAAAATGGGATTTCTTGACATAAGTTTTTTTTTTCTATTGGAGTCATTTTGTATAATTTTCTTATTTGATATCCACGAAAGTAACTCTGGATTAATGTTATGTTTTGATTTTTTTGTTGTTCGTCTATTATGTTGTTGTAGTCTGTTATGTTTAGTTTTGTTTCTTGTTTTATATAGGTTGGATTAAAACATAATGTTTTTGTTGTTGTTATTATTCCCATTTATTAAGTTTTTTTTAATTTTTTTTAGTTTTTTTTTGCTTTTTGAATTTAAAAAAATTATAATTTTTCTTTTTTAATTTAATTTTCTTATTTTTTATTTTTTATTTAAAATATCATTATTCCATCAGGTAATTTATTTTGAAAAAAATACATTACCGTAATTTACAAATAGCTTGAATATTAATAAACCGAATTCCTGAAAATTGCCCAAATTCAAAATTTGAATTTTTACCAATAATCCGAATTTCTAAATTTTAAAATTGAACAGTAAATGGAATATTTACTATTAAACCGAATTTAAATAAAATAGGTTATTTCTAAAAAAATAAAGTTAGTAGAATTAAAAAATTAATAAATTTTAAATTTTATTATTATTAAATTTTATTAAACATCAAAATATTTTACCAATAGTCCGAATTTCTGTATTTCGAATATTTTTTAAAATTTCAATTTTTACTAATAATCCGAATTTCTCTAAAAACGTCTTCAAAAAAAAAAAATCGTTCTATTTGCAAATTACTGTAATTTATGGTTATTTATTTTTTTTCTTTTTAATTTAATTTTATCAAAATGTAAACAAAT
>JAEEGK010007675.1_pt1 | contig 25664 bp, 26 predicted proteins | sample 8958771 | NCBI WGS metagenome assembly JAEEGK01 (sample SAMN16246547, study PRJNA631951) | gut metagenome | biome: gut microbiome; feature: rumen; material: SC-attached | host: Bos | place: Iran: Karaj | collected 2018-10
ACCGGCTACGGCCAGTACATATTCAAGGGTCTGATCATCGTATATCTTGAAATACTTGTTTCCCTTGATCTCCTGGGAATCAGCACCCGATGATGCGAATTCGACGGCATCCTTGGAAAGACCCGCTATATCTCCTGTGGATACAACGCATCTGCCCTCGGGATCCGTGATGGCAAGATCGACTCTAGCGATCTGCTTTAACCCGTCTAGTGTTGCCTGAAGTATTTGATTAGATATCATAAATTACCCCGTCAAAAACTATGAAACTGTAACGAACCCATACGGAGGCCCATAAACCTCCAATAGATAATATACACAAAAATATACAAAAAAACAATAATAATATGGTAAAAAGTGGCAAAAATTAACGCCCCGGATATTCCGGGGCGCTTCAGTATTATTTCAATATGTCATACAGACACATCTATATTTCCGCCTACCATGGGATTTACGCTTCTCTCCATAGCGGCAGAATCTATAAGTTCGACCATTCCCTGTCCCATATCTCTTCCTGTATCAAGAGCTTTGGCAAGGATCGCTGTGCTTATGTCAGCCATCGTGGTCGCCTGTTTAAAGCTGACGGCCATATTTACAAGACCCATATCCATATGTTTCCCCCCGGGAGAAAGAACTCATTCCCTTTTAGTACGGATATTATACTACTTATGTAAACAAATATCAAGATTGGTAAACAGAGGGACAGTCCCCGCGTTCACTCTTTTCATCTCAGGCTGATCGTTCCTTCGCCTATCGTGATCTTATCTTCCTTGAGAAGCTTTCCGACGGCACGCTTGAACTCGTTCTTGCTCATGCCGGTCCTTTCGCGGATGAGCTCGGGATCGCTCTTGTCGTAGAAATCGAGCTTTCCGCCCGCAGCCTTTATCATATCGAAGATCTTCTCCGCATCCTCGTTCCTCTGGACATATCCCTTGTCGCGGACAGCCAGCTCGAGCCTTCCGTCCTCAAGGACCCTTGCGACCCTTGCTGTGACCTTGCTTCCGGCAACTATCTTCTCCGCGGCTCCGAACATCTCCTTTTTGGGGATAAGTGCCGAATATTTATCATCCACGGCAACGAATGCACCGAAATTCTCGCTGATCAGGTAAACGGTTCCGACAACCGTGTCATCTTTCTTATATTCGGACCTGTCCTCGAGACTTTTGTAAACGTCCATCTTCGCACAGAGTCTGTCGGATTTATCGGCATACATCGTGACGAGGATCTCGTCTCCCTCCGATACCCTGTAGGTCTGCTGCGCATAAGGAAGGAAAAGGTCCTTTTCCAGTCCCCAGTCGAGAAACGCACCGATCCCAGTGACCTGGACGACCTTAAGCCTTGCCAGCGTGCCTATGGTGACGCGGGGAGTTTCGAGGGTTGCGATCTGTCTGTCCTCCGAATCGCGGTATACGAATACCTCGAGCTCATCGCCAACGGAAGTACCCTCGGGCACTCTCGATGCGGGCAGGAGGACTCTCTCCTCCGCCTTTTCTCCCATTCCCTCTTCGGAAAGGTAGACTCCGAATTCAACCTTCTTTACTACTTTTAATTTTTGTCTGTAACCGGTTTTTATCATTTGAATTCCATTACGGCATAGGGTGCGCCGTCTCCGTTTTCAAGAGAAACAATGTAACCGTCTTCACCGAGGTCGAACACTCTGGGGTAGATCGTATCGCCGAGGAATGCCTGGTTCAGATACTGGGCCCTGAAACCTGTGCGCGCCTTTCCTCCGGGGACATACGATGCCGCGATCTGGACGAATTTGCCGTTGTTGACATGATGGTTGGCATCAAGATGTATCGCCTCGATCTTCATCGGATTTGCCTGCTCACCGCCCTCGGGAACGTGGATCTTGCGGGATATCTTGCCCATGGGGAGTGCTTCTTCGGTCTTATAACGCTCAAGCATCTCCTCGGTAAGGAGCGCGGGCTTAAATGTCTCGGTATCGAGAAGCGCCCATGTGGTAAACGCCCTGACAATAATGTCGTTTCCTACGCGGATGCCAAAGCACCTTCTTCCGACAAAGCGGTTGAAATCCACGGGGAAAGTAAATACAGTAACCCTTTCGCAGAGCTCGGGCATCCTGTCTATCTCAACCTGCCAGCTGTTGAGAACCCAGAATACCTTCTTTTCCCTGCAGTACGAGATCCCGAGTCCGAGATCCTCCGACTGGAAAGTCGAGCTGTCCTGAAGGATGTCTATGAGTGCCGGTATGCTGAGCCTGCGCTCCTCATCTACCTGGCTGTAACCGATACGGATGTCATATTCGTACATGTTCTTTTCCTTATGCAAACATATTTACCAGTATTTCTCCTATTTCCGAAAGGATGAACAGGATCATTCCGACATTGAGTATAACGACAGCGAACCTCTTTCCCGAAGGGATCTTGTAGCGTCCGGGTCTGAACTTGATCTTTCCGCAGGCCGCGAGAACGATGAGAAGGATCAGACCTACCATCATAAATATGATGATACTGAACGCATATAGAGCATATATCGCAAAGGATTCTATATTGTCAGAGACAAACTGAGTCACAAGATCGGTGTCTCCGCTTGAAAGTATCTCCTGCATGCCGTCGATATCGGTAGCTTTCAGTGCCAGAAGGGGAACCACGCTTCCGATGAAATTGAGAACGATATGGTAGGCTATCGTTACAGTAACCCTTCCGGTCTTCAGATATATATAAGCAAGAAGGCCGCCCAGAAGGAATGCATATACGAACTGGGTGAGGTTTCCGTGGAAGAGACCGAAAAGAATGGCTGTGACCACGACGGTTATTCCTTCGCCGTAGATCCTGAGCCTGTCACACAAAAGTTTTCTGAAAAGAAGTTCCTCCACGACAGGTCCTACGAAGACCATAAATATGACATTGATCATCATATTTCCGGAATAGACCATTTCCTGTACGGCATTGGTGGATGCGGTCGCTTCCGGTGCAAAGCTTTCTATGAGAAGACCGATGTATGTTCCGATGAAGCTTCCGATATACATCAGGCTGAGTGCGATGACAAGTCCCCCAATGAATCTTCCGAATCCCCAGGGTGCACGCTCGGGCTTTTCCGCAGGAAGCTTCTTCATAAGAATAATGCATACGGGAGCACCGAAACAGTACATAGGCAGCAGGGCCACAAGCATTGAAAACAGGTAATTATCCAGAATAAGCGGATTTACAAGATTGATCACAACGGCAGCAATTATCTGAACGACCCCCGCTACGATGGAAAAAAGGAAATAGCTCAGACCGATGCCGCTGAAATGCTTTTTCGCACCCTTCTCGTCAAAGGGAGCGGGCTGAGGGTAATACCCCTGAAGTGCAAAGGGATCAAAGCCCAGACCCGGCACCTGCTGATAATACTGAGGCTGAGGCTGCTGATAGTACTGCCCCTGAGGCTGACCTTGCTGAGTGTACTGTCCGTACTGAGGCTGGGGCTGCTGATAATATGTGTTCGCAGGCTGTCCCTGAGGGGGAACCTGCTGTTCAAACTGTCGGTTATTGCCGTCCATTTATTCTCCTAAAAATGTATAAAAAATGACCGAGGACTGTGTCCTCGGCCTCGAGCAGGGCTACAAGGACTCGAACCTTGAAAATGACGGAATCAGAATCCGCTGCCTTACCATTTGGCTATAGCCCTATATGCGTTACGAAAACACATTATAATGAAAGTGACCTGAAAATGCAAGCCCTATTTTTCCGAAAGAAGATGATTGATAAACTGGCCTGCGCATCTGCCCGAAAGACCGCCATGGCTCATCTCCCATCTGTCGCTGAGCAGGTACAGCTCCTTCTCGTCCATCACGATACCGTTCCTGTCCGCAAGAGCCTTGACTATATCGTGGAAAAGCTGCCTGTCGGGCTTGTAATAGCCTATGGTAACGCCGAAACGGTTTGCCAGGGAGAGCTTCTCCTCCATCGTATCGGACCTGTGGATATCCGCATTCTGCTCCACATCGTCCCTGTCCGTCCACATCTCACGGACAAGATGGCGCCTGTTGGAGGTAGCATAAATAAGGATATTGTCGGGTCTGGTCTCAAGTCCGCCCTCGATGACGGCCTTCAGGAACTTATACTCCGACTCATCCTCTTCAAAGGAAAGATCATCCATATAAATGATGAACTTGTAATTCCTGTTCTTGATCTGCGATATCAGCTGGCTTAAGAACCTGAACTGGTACTTGTAGATCTCGATCATGCGAAGGCCCCTGTCATAGTACTCGTTGACTATGGCCTTGATGCTCGTTGATTTACCGGTTCCGCTGTCACCGAAAAGAAGAACGTTATTCGCTTTCCTTCCCTCGACAAATGCCTCGGTATTCTCAATCAGCTTAGCCTTCTGGATCTCATATCCGTGGAGGTCGTTCAAAACGACATGCTCCATATTGGCAACGGGTTTAAATATGACACTTCCGTCAGGTGCGTCCGCAATGCGGAATGCCTTGTTGAGTCCGAACATTCCTACGCCGTAATCCTTGTAGAATCCGGTCATGATACGGAAGAATTCGTCGGCATCCTTAGCGGCAGAAAGCTTGTCGGAAAGTACCCTTACCTTCTCGCTGACACTGCCGTTATACATGAGCGAGGGCTTTTCTATTGCCTTGTAATCGGTAATGCAGCTGAAAACATCCGTCTGAAGGAGGTCTTCTATCCATGAAAAATCATAGTGGAAGAGCTCGATGAATGCGGTGAAATCACTCTTTGCGAAATGATTGACCGTCCCTTCGCTTCCGCCCGTCTTTTCCGCGGTAAGCGTAAAGGGGTTTTCTGCGGTAACAAGAAGATATGTGAGGTAATTCTGCCAGAGATTTCCGTCAAAATTATAGTCGGTGGATATGACCAGTATCTTCTTGATCTGGGCATAAACGTGTGAGGTTATCTCATTCGGATCGTATTCGCCCGCACGAAGAGTCCTGCAGACTTCCGCAAGCTGCATAAGGACCGAGTCTTCGGGAAGACCTCCGTATATAAGAAATCTGGACGTGATCCTATCCATGGGATTTATACCTCAAACATCAGATCTTCGTAGGTGGGAACGGGCCACATTCTCTTGTCGACAAGAGTCTCGAGCTTATCGACGGGAGTTCTGAGAAGTGCCATTGCGGGAACAACATTATCCCTGTAAAAGACTGCCTGATCCTTGCCAAGGCTCATTGCCTTTGCTTCGCCGGAGATCTTCTCAAGATTCTCCGTAGCTTCAAGCGTCCGGGCAAGAAGTGCGGAAACCTCGGAAAGGATCTTGGATACGGCCGCAGCATCGGCGCCTGCTGCCTTTACATTATTGATCGTCTCCGCAAGGGTGCGCTCATACTTGACCACAGCGGGGATGTAGAGCTTTCTTGCCATGCCGATCATGGTCTTTGCTTCGATATTGATGCTCTTTGAATAGATCTCGTAAACGATCTCTTCACGGGATTCGAGCTCAACTCTTGTATAGATTCCGAATCTTTCGAAAAGAGCAACGGACTTATCCGTGGTAAGTGCGCTTGCGGCATCAACCATGGTACGGATATTGGGAAGTCCCCTCTTTTCGGCCTCTTCAAGCCATGCTTCCGAATATCCGTCGCCCGAGAAGATGATCCTTACATGCTCGGCAAGATACTTCTTGATGAGGTCGTGGCAGGCAAGTTCGAAATTGTCCGCCTTTTCAAGGATATCCGCCGCATCGCAGAAGCTCTCCGCAACGATGGTATTGATGGCTGTATTGGCATCGGCAATCGAGTCCGAGCTTCCTACCATACGGAACTCGAACTTGTTACCGGTAAATGCAAAGGGTGAAGTACGGTTTCTGTCGGTTGCATCCTTCTCGATATCGGTAAGTGTGGATACACCGGTGATGAGCTTTCCGCCGTGGATCGAATGATCAGCGGATCCGGTCTCGATCAGCTGTCTTACAACATCCTCGAGCTGTTCTCCGAGGAATACGCTGATGATCGCGGGAGGCGCCTCATCCGCACCGAGTCTGTGTTCGTTGCCCACGTTGGCTGCGCTCTGTCTGAGAAGATCCGCATGCTCGTCAACCGCCTTAAGGATGCAGGCAAGAACGAGAAGGAACTGCACATTCGCCTCGGGAGTGTAACCGGGATCGAGAAGATTGACACCCGTGTCGGTTGTAAGTGACCAGTTATTGTGCTTACCGCTTCCGTTTACACAGTTATAAGGCTTTTCGTTAAGGAGACAGTGAAGGCCTCTGCGCTCCGCAACCTTCTTCATGGTCTCCATTATTATCTGGTTATGGTCTACCGCGATATTGGCGGTCTCATAGATGGGAGCAAGCTCGTGCTGGGCGGGAGCAACCTCGTTGTGCTGGGTCTTGGCGGTTACGCCGAGCTTCCAGAGTTCGAGATTGAGGTCCTTCATGAACGCTCCGACTCTTTCCCTGATCGCACCGAAGTAATGGTCATCCATTTCCTGACCCTTGGGTGCGGGTGCTCCGAAAAGGGTTCTTCCGGCAAATACCATATCGGGACGCTTTAAATACTTAGCCCTGTCGACAAGGAAATATTCCTGCTCGGGTCCCACCGAAGGGGTTACCTTGGTAGCCTTGCTGTCACCGAAGAGCTTGACGATACGGAGTGCCTGCTCGGAAACTGCTTCCATCGAACGAAGGAGAGGTGTCTTTTTATCGAGAGCCTCACCGGTATAGGAACAGAATGCGGTGGGGATGCAGAGGATTACGCCGGTGGCATCTTCCTTAAGGAATGCGGGGGATGTGATATCCCATACCGTATATCCCCTTGCCTCGAACGTAGCCCTGAGTCCGCCCGAAGGGAATGATGAAGCATCGGGCTCACCCTTTATGAGCTCTTTTCCGGAAAATTCCATGATCATCCTTCCCATATTATCGGGATGGGTGACGAATGAATCGTGCTTTTCGGCAGTGATACCGGTCAGGGGATGGAACCAGTGGGTATAGTGTGTCGCACCGTTCTCGACTGCCCAGTCCTTCATGGCTCCGGCTACGATATCAGCGGATTTCTTGGAAAGCTCTCCGCCCTTCTGCATTATTCCGGAGACCTCTTTATATACATCCTCGGGAAGCCTTTCCTTCATTTTGCCGAGGGTAAAGACTTTCGATCCGAAAATCTCCTCAATATTTACGTTTTCGTTTGCTGCGATCTCTGACATCAGGATAACTCCTTTAATCCTTTAATTTGATGATTATCTGTACGTGCATATCAGTATCAGTGTAACACTTATGCCCGATTTTTCAATTATTCTTTTGCCCGCTTAAAGCGGAAAAGAAGCCCTTATTCCACAGGTTCGCTCTCTTCGGTCTCCTTTTTCTGTGCGTAGTAGAGATTCTCCTTCAGATATGCCTTGTTGGCCTCGAAATCGACACCCAGAACGGCCATCGAATCGATATTTTCGTTCCACCAGGTGTTCTCGAGGGGAAGGCTTCCGCTCACCCTTTCGTATCTCAGTGCAAAAGGAGCCCTGAGAAGCAGTGTGTAACACTCGGTAAAGGTAAGATTTGTCGTAAGATTCGGGCAGAGCGATTCGACCAGTCCGCTGAAATCCCTTAAAACGGTCCCGGGAAGCTTTTTGATGATCTGCTCCATGACCTTTCTCTGGCGCTCGGTGCGCCCGAAGTCCATTCCGATATATCTGTTCCTTGAATACGCGAGCGCCTGCGCACCGTTCAAGTGCAGCATGCCGCCTTCGAGCTGGTAGATGTAGTCGTATCCGAACTCCTTGCCGCGGAGCTCGTTGTATTCGTTAAGGTAAGCATTGAGCCAGATGACCTCATCGGGCGTAAGCTCAAGATCCACGCCTCCGACAGCATCGACCACATTCGCAAATGCCTCGAAATTCACCAGGACATACCTGTTCACGGGGATGTCGAAGTTTTTCTCGATCGTCTTCATAAGAAGCTCGGGACCGCCCCAGGCATATGCCGCATTGAGCCTGTTGGAGCCGTATCCGGGTATCTCGACATAGATATCCCTGAGCACGGAGGTCATAAGAACCTTGCCGGTCTTGGTCGAGATCGAAACGATTATCATCGCATCGCTTCTTCCGTCCTCTCCGTTAAGTCTCGAATCGTTTCCGATCAGGAGGATGTTGGTGACTCCGTCGGCAGTCAGCGCCTCCTTGTCGAGGTCTCCCGCCTCCTCATATGTCATGAGGGAGTAGGCCTTCTTGGTCATGATAAAAGAAAGACCAAGGAAGATGACGAGCAGGATGAGCAGGGTGACAAGCACCGACTTTATGAATTTCTTAAAAGGACTCTTTTTGCGGGGAGCAGCATTTCTGCCGGCAGGTGCCTGACCACCGCGGGGCGGCCGGCCGTCGTTTCCGCCTCTTCCGTTACGTCCTCCGCGGGGTGCGTTCCTCTGAGGTTCATATCCTCCGTTACCCCTTCCGGAGCTGTTTTTCTTCCTGCGGGGCTTCTCCCAGTCCTCGGGAATACTGTAATAAACGGGCTGCGAAGGAGCCTGTGCACGTCTCGCGGCACTGCCCGGACGCTGCTGAGCATAACTGCCTCCCGGTCTCTGCTGTGCAGGCCTGCGCTGCTGAGGGGTGCGGGGCCTCGGGGCCTCGTCGTAGTTGTAGTAATCTTCTTCTCTGTATCTGACGGGTCTTTCCGTCGTTCTGCTTCTTCTGTTTACGACATCTCTGTCATTTCTGAACTCGTTACTCAAAACCTTTTAATTCCTCGATCCTAACATTCTCATGACATCCCCGGGCTCGGGTGCGGAGCTGCCATCAGTCCTGATGACTGCCCTGATCATCATGCTTGCGTGGGGACAGCTTTCCATCTCATTGCCATCGGGGTCATACATCTTAAGGGCTTTCGCCTTAAGATTGCTTCCGTCCGGCTTCATTATCTCGATCTCTTCGCCGACGGAGAATTTATTCTTCTGTATAAACGTGACAACCGTGTCACTCTCTTCCGACACTGCTGTCTCTATGCTTCCGAGATAAACCGCATTGCTCTCATAGGTCTTGCCGTCATATATCTGGCCGTCGCTTCCGGGATTACCGTAGAAGAATCCGGTTCCGTATGGCCTGAACGTGGTCATGGATATCTGCTCCTTATAGAGCTCGATATTCTTCTCATACAGAGCAGGATCCTCGAAATAATCGTCGATCGCCTTTCTGTATGTCCTGGTGACGGATGCGACGTAGAGAGGATTCTTCATACGACCCTCTATCTTGAGCGAGTCGATTCCCGCATTTATCATGTCAGGAAGATGGTCGATCATGCACAGATCCCTCGAGCTGAACACAAAAGTTCCCCTCTCGGTCTCCTCGACGGGCATATACTCGCCGGGCCTTGTCTCCTCAGTGACATAGTATTTCCATCTGCAGGGATGGGTGCATGCTCCGCGGTTCGAATCCCTTCCGGTCATATATGCGGAAAGAAGGCATCTTCCCGAATATGAAATGCACATAGCACCGTGTACAAAGGCCTCGATCTCCATATCCTCAGGGATATTCTCCCTTATCTCGCTGATCTCCTTAAGGGAAAGCTCCCTTCCCACAACTATCCTTCTCGCGCCCTGTCTGTACCAGAAATTGCAGGTTGCGTGGTTGGTATTGTTGGCCTGTGTCGAAATATGGATCACGGCCCCGGGGAAATTTCTGACACAAATGTCATACATTCCGGGATCCGCTATCAGTATCGCATCGGGGGACTCCTTCATTTCACTGAGCTCCCTGAAATACTCCGCAGCCTCCTCCAGGTCGTGGTTATGGGCCATTATGTTGGCCGTCACATATACCTTAACGCCTGCCGCATGGGCTTTTTCTATGCAGCGTGACATCTCTTCCACAGAAAAATTGCGTGCCTTTGCCCTGAGGGAAAAGAATTCCCCTCCCATATATACCGCATCGGCACCGTAGTGAAGAGCCGCTTCAAATGTATCCGGTCCTCCCGCGGGAACGAGAAGCTCGGGCTTTCTCCTTTTTTCCATGCCTGACTCCTTTTAATCCCTTTTCCTGTAGCTTACGGTCACTCCGTCCGCCATCGGAAGTATTGCCGACTCCAGACAGGGCGAATCACTGACTTCCCTGAGGTATTCCCTCATTCTTTCGTGGATGGTCCTGTCCCTGCGCCTTACCGCATACCTGGACTCTATGACATCCCCGTCCTGCATCACATTGTCGGAAACGAGCATTCCGCCGGGTGCAAGGAGCCTTACAATATCATCGAGAAACGTTATATACTGGCCCTTCGCCGAATCAAGGAAGATGAAGTCGTATCCGCCGTCCTTAAGTCCCGGAAGGATCTGCGCCGCATCGCCTTCGAGAAGCTCTATGCGGTCATCACCGGCGTATTTTGCGAAATTCTCCCTTGCCTTGATGAGCCTGGGTTCATAATTCTCTATAGTTGTGACACGTGCGTCAGGTGCGTACTCGTGCATGAGCAGTGCGGAAAAACCGACAGCCGTGCCGATCTCAAGAATGTTCTCCGGGCGCACATATCCCATCAGAAAGCGAAGCAAACCCTGAACGGAAGGCCTGATAATGGGGATTCCGTCCGAAAGTGCCTGCTCTTTGATGTCCTCAAGATACCCTTCGAGGGGTCTCTGGGTGAGCTCTATATACTTTTCCGTGCGGTCTATGTTCATAAAATCTGTAAAGGGCGTCCGTAAGGACGCCCCCCTGTTTTAAATTATGGATTTACGGTTTCGGTTTCCCCGGCCTCTCCTTCACCTTCGGTTTCGGCATCTTCGAGCGGCTCATCGGGAACTTCCAGGATCGCAGGTTCTTCTTCCTCGATCTCCTCGACTTCGTTCGCAAGTGATATCTGCTCAAACATCTCTTCCGCGGTCATCTCGGTGCTGAGGGTATAGGTTCCGCCCTTTACGCCTTCACGGTATTCGGATGCGTAATACTGCAGTGCAAAGAGGATCGAATCCCTTGTAAGTCCCTTGGATTCGAAAAGCTCGCCAAGCTCCTTGGCATTGAAATCCATGGGGATATCAACGACAACCTGCTTGCCGTACCCCTCGGATGCGATGGGCTCTTCGGTGAAGACCCTGTAACCGAGGTTATAGCATCTTGTCGCACCCTTGATCACAAAATATATGATTATCACCCACATTGCGACCCTGAAGACTACGTCCAGGACCGAAAGGGACAAAAACAATGTCTTTTTCTTACTCATAACCAAACCTTATTCGAAATCCAGTGCTTCCGTTATCCTGTATGTCATATCCTGCATCATCCTGCAGAAAGCGAGCTCGGCATCAAAAAATGCATCCGCTCTGGGCTCGGCTGCCCTGAATCCCACTACTTCCGTTCTGAATCTGTCATATTCCGCCAGATCTATGTCATCGGACTGCTGAAAATTATAATTCCTCTGACGGAAATCATCAACCCTGCGCTTAAGCTCGGGGTCTTTCTTGAGTTCCTCAAGTGCTTCCCTGTACTCCGCATAGATATCCGTATCCCTGATGGAGGCGATGAAATTTTGCATTGCTTCTTCGTAAGTATCCAATGCTTTCTCCTTACGCTTCCTCGATTATGGGAAGTATCATCGGCTTTCTCTTGAGGTTCTTCCATACGAAATCACTCATCGCATCCCTCACGGAAGTCTTGATGGTGTTCCAGTCGGCACCCTCATCAAGGCACTTTTCAACCGCCGACTGTGCAACGGCCGAAGCCTCCGAAAGAAGATCTTCAGACTCCTTGATGTATACGAAACCTCTCGATACGACATCGGGCCCCGCAATGAGCTCTCCCTCCGACGAGATGCACATACATACTATGATTATACCATCTGCGGCAAGTCTCTGCCTGTCGCGGAGAACCACGTTGCCTACATCACCGACACCGGATCCGTCGACCAGGATATCTCCCACGGGCACCTTGCCCGTAACCTCCGCGGTCTCACCGTCAAGTTCGAGGACGTCTCCGCTTGAGATTATCTTGATCCTGTCCTTGGAAAATCCGAGTTCCCTTGCGATCTTGGCCTGGGCCATAAGATGCTTGTACTCTCCGTGCACGGGAACGCTGAACTTGGGCTGGACCAGCGAATAGATCAGCTTTATCTCTTCCCGGCATGCGTGTCCGGATACGTGTACATCCTGGAATACGACATTTACTCCCTTCTGAAGGAGTGAATTGATTATCCTGGTGACAGGCTTTTCATTTCCCGGGATGGGATGTGATGAAAAGATAACCGTATCGCCTGCACCGATCGTGATCTTCCTGTGCGTTCCGTCCGCCATCCTCGACAGCGCCGCCATACTCTCGCCCTGGCTTCCGGTAGTGATGATCACCTGCCTGTCGGCGGGAATATCCTTCATTTCATCGAGCGTTGCCAGAGTGTTCTCGGGAATATCGATTCTCTCAAGGCGCTGCGCGGTATCGATGATATTGACCATGCTGCGGCCCTCGACCGCAACGCGTCTGCCGAATTTGTAAGCGGTATTGATTATCTGGCGCACCCTGTCGACGTTCGAAGCGAAGGTTGCAACGAAAATCCTGGTGTTCTTATTTTCCTCGAAAATATCATCGAAGATGGGAGCCAGCGTCTTCTCGGAGGGTGTGAATCCGGGTCTTTCCGCATTGGTCGAATCGCAAAGGAGCGCGAGCACGCCCTTTTTTCCGATCTCCGCGAATCTCTGAAGATCGATCGCATCACCGTATACGGGAGTGTAATCAACCTTGAAGTCACCGGTATGTACAACGCAGCCTACGGGCGAATAGATAGCCAGCGCCGCGGCATCAACGATACTGTGGTTGGTACGGATGAACTCAACCCTGAAATCGCCGAGGTTGATGGACTGCCCGAAGGTCACCACTTTGCGCCTGATGCTGTCCATGAGCTTGGAGCCCTGGGCCGAATGCTCCCTGTCATACTCCTCGAATTTGTGCTCGATGAGGCCCATCGTGAGCCTGGTCGCATAAACGGGACCGGGAACCTGCGAGAGAACATAGGAAATAGATCCGATATGATCCTCGTGTCCGTGGGTTATGACAAAGCCCTTAAGCTTGTCGTAATTGTCTTTAAGATATGTTACGTCGGGTATTACAAGATCGATACCCAGCATGTCGTCCTGCGGAAATGCAAGTCCACAATCCACAACGATAATACTGTCTTCGTATTCGAAGGCAGTGATGTTCATTCCGATCTGCTCCAGGCCGCCCAGAGGGATTATCTTAAGCTTGGAGGTCGGAATCTCCTTATTAGTGTTACTCAAATAAATCTTCCTTTCTTTTCAGGAAAAGAAAACCATACCCGGCGCTTCTCAATCCTCACGCTCAAGTGAGATATCATCGAGAAGGTCCTCAAAGACAGGTGCCAGGGCATCAAGCTCGTCGTCGTCAGATACGATCACGTATCTGCTCTCCTCTTCGCCCTCTTCGGAGATGTCCTTAAGGATAAGAGCCTCTCCGTCGCCTTCCTCGAAATCGGTGACAAGGATGTAGTCGTGTCCGCCCAGCCTTGTCTGTTCGAGAACGAAGAATTCGACGGGATCTGCTCCCTCGGGTTTAAAGATTATCTTTTCAAGTTTCTTTTCGTTTTCTTCAGTGTTCATATGTTTCCCTGTTCATATAGCTCTGCAGTATGAGTTGTGCAGCTATCATATCAACATATTTTTTGTGGTCTTTTTTGGGGACACCGGCTTCGTCCATGATCTCATCCGCCTCGACCGTGGTGAGCCTTTCGTCCTCCATGATGACGGGAAGTCCCGTCCTTCTTTTTACGGCTTCGGCGAACTCCTCCGTAAGCCTTACCCTTTCGCCCTCGTCCCCGGAAGGCATAAGGGGTTTTCCGATCACTATCGTCCCGACATCGTACTGCAAGATAAGTTCTTCGATGCGGGCATAGGTCCTGCGCAACTTGTTCGGCTGTTCCCTGCGGATTATCTCAACAGGTTCCGCTGCAAGAAAAAGCGGCTCGCTGACCGCAACACCTACCGTCTTCGACCCGAAATCAAGACCCATTAATCTTTTTCTTTCTTTTTCCATTACCTAGTATCAGTTCCAGCCCTTGCTGGCAATGTATTCAAGAAGCAGCTCTTCGACCAGCTCATCACGCTCCGCCTTCATGATAAGGGATCTTGCACCCTTGTGGCTGGTGATGTATGTGGGGTCTCCGCTCATGATATATCCGACGATCTGATTGACCGGGTTATAACCTTTTTCCTGAAGTGCCTCATATACTTCCTCGAGTACGGAAGCAGCCCCCGAATCATCGGTGGGCACCTCAAAAAACTGTGTTTCGGAAATTTCTTTAGCCATCAGATCACCTCCATATCCCCTCAATAATATACCTCCTTGGATTTTACCGCATCCATGTATACTTTTCAAGTTATGTCGCCCGAAGGAATCACGCTTTTTTCATAATTTCAAACGCAAAAACTATGTTATAATGTCGGACATGAACAAACAGATATTCAACACATTTTTGATCAAATACGCGGAAATAGGCATCAAGGGCAATAACAGGTATCTTTTCGAGGATGCCCTCGTCGCCCATATCAATGCCGCAATGAAGACCATTCCCGGAAGATTCCTTACAAGGAAAACGCCCGGAAGGATCTATCTCGAGTGCTCCGAGGACAGGAACGGTGCTTCCTTTGATTTCGACGAGGTAGTCGAAAAGCTTAAGCATATCTTCGGCATCGTATACATCTGCCCCGTCATCGTTTACAAGACCGAGGGCCAGGAACAGCTCCGCGAACAGTCCGTAAAATACTGGGGAGATATGTACGGCGAGACAGACAGGACCTTCAAAGTCGTCTGCAGAAGGGGAAACAAGGGATACCCCCTCGATTCCATGGAGGTTGCGGCAGATCTCGGAGAAGCCATACTAGGTGCGTTCCCCACTCTTAAAGTCGATGTCAGAAAGCCCGACATCTTCCTTAACGTAGAGCTCCGCGACAAGACATACATCTATTCCGAGTCCATTCCCGGACCGGGCGGCATGCCCGTGGGTACAAACGGAAAAGGAATGCTCCTTCTTTCCGGCGGAATCGATTCTCCCGTTGCGGGATACATGATCTCAAAGCGCGGCGTATCGCTCGATGCGGTATATTTCAATGCTCCGCCTTATACTTCCGAAAGGGCAAAGCAGAAGGTTGTGGACCTTGCGAAGATCATCTCCGCATACACGGGCCCCATCAATCTCCATATCATCAACTTTACCGATATCCAGCTTGCCATCTATGAGAACTGCCCCCATGACGAGCTGACCATAATCATGCGCAGATACATGATGAGGATCGCAGAACACCTCGCATATGAGAACGGATGCCACGGACTCGTCACCGGTGAGAGCGTCGGACAGGTCGCATCACAGACCTTCGCCTCCCTCGTTTCCACCAACGAAGTCTGCACCCTTCCCGTACTCAGGCCCCTCATCGCCTTCGATAAGCAGGAGATCGTCGAGATCTCCGAGAAGATCGGCACCTACGAGACCTCGATCCTTCCCTACGAGGACTGCTGCACCATATTCGTGGCAAAGCACCCCGTGACCAACCCGAGCAGGACCGTGATCCAGAAGCACGAGCACAAGCTCGACGACATCATCGAGGGACTCCTTGCCAAGGCTTACGAGACCGATGAGATCATCGAAATAGGAAAATAAAAAAGACCGAAGGGCTTAACCTTCGGTCTTTCAAGCAACGGGGTTAATTATACCTGATACTGCTTAAGAACCTCGAGAACATCGTCAGCGCCGCCCTCGGTGTGGATGTTGAGGTCGATGGGCTTGGAAAGATCGAGGCTGAAGATACCCATGATGGACTTAGCGTCGATTACGTATCTTCCGGATACAAGATCGAAATCATATTCGAACTTGGTGATGTCGTTTACAAAACTCTTTACCTTGTCAATAGAATTAAGAGAAATCTTTACTGTTTTCATTTGAGTTACCTCCTTATTTCTCTGATGTTTTTCATTTTTCCTCGTTGCTACGGTGTAATAGTAATTGACTGTTAAAGGATTGTCAAGCCTGACGGACCCTTAAAGAGAACCAAACTTTTATGAGAAAAATGCCCAAAACTATAGCATTCCACAACCTCGGTTGTAAGGTGAATGCTTATGAAACCGAAATAATGCTCCAAAATGCACAATCAGCAGGTTATGAAATTGTGCAGTTTTCACAGATTTCGGACGTATATGTCATCAACACATGCACGGTAACAAATATCGCCGACAGGAAGAGCAGACAGATGCTCCACCGTGCTAAGAAGCTCAACCCCGATTCCATCGTCGTTGCGGTCGGATGCTACGTCCAGACCGGAAGCGACGCTCTATTAAAGGACCCCCTGGTCGACATCTGCATCGGCAACAACCACAAGGCCGAGCTGATCCCCATCATTGAAGAGTACGCAAAGAACCGAAGCGAAAAGAAGATCGTAATGGACGACCTCGGCGTCCCCTCCTCCTATGAGGACATGACCCTCGAGACCCTGACCGACCGCGTCCGCACCTTCGTCAAGATCCAGGACGGCTGCAACCAGTTCTGTACCTACTGTGCCATCCCCCTCGCAAGGGGAAGGGTGCGCTCACGCGCAAAGGAAGACATTTGTGAAGAGATCCGCGGCCTCATAGAAAAGGGCTGCTCCGAGATAGTCCTCACCGGAATCCATGTCGGCTCCTACGGAATCGACCTTGATGAAAACGGAAGCACCTCGGGGGATTACGGCGGAAAGAGCAGGCTCATTGACCTCGTCGAGGAGATTGCGAAGATCCCCGGACTCGAAAGGATCCGCCTGAGCTCCGTCGAGCCCAGGATCATCACGGAGGAAAATGCAAAGCGCCTTTCAAAGCTTAAGAACCTATGCCCCCACTTCCATCTCTCGCTCCAGAGCGGATGTGACGCGACACTCAAAAGAATGAACAGGCACTATACCGCAGACGAATATTATCAGAGCGTTCTCTACCTGCGGAAATACTTTGACGATCCGGCGATAACCACGGATGTCATCGCAGGCTTCCCCGGAGAGACCGATGAGGAATTCGAAGAGACCCTCGCCTTCGTAAAGAAGGTAGGCTTTGCAGATATGCACATCTTCAAGTTCTCACCGAGAAAGAATACGAAAGCCGCTTCGATGTCCGGCAAGGTCTCCGAAGAGATCAAGACCGAAAGAAGTGCAAAGCTGATTGATACGCAGATCGAGATGACCGCAGAATATATGAAGCGCCACATCGGCAGGACCGAGAAGGTGCTCATCGAGGAACAGCAGGTCATCTTCGGAAAGAAATACATGATCGGACACACACCCGACTATATTATGACAGCAGTGTCGGATCCAAGTCTGTCACCCGGCGATGCAGTCGGCCTGAAGCTCACCGGAATCCTTACCGAGGAGATCATGAGTGCGGAAAGGTAAGCGAAGAACGCTCAGGCATCTGCGGAAGCAGGTATATGACAGTACAGGCGCACTGTCTAAAAAGAGACATAAAAAAACGTAAGCAGCATCTGCCGCTTACGTTTTCTTTTTGTCATGATATTTTTATCCGAGTGTGAACTTCTGAGTGCTTCCGTCAACGGTTGCCTCGTACTCACCCTTGAAGCCGGTGACCTCTGCGAAGCCTTCCGCGTCGGTGTGCACGGTATAATCCGTGTTCCACTCTTCTTTGATCATCTTCTTGAGTTCGGTGTATGCGGGCTTGATGGTTCCGTCCTTTTTAAGGATTCCGCTGGGTGCGCCGAGCCATCCGCCGTCCGTAAGATCCCATCCGGTAACAGCCTCGACAAGGGGATGTGCAAAGAGTATTTCGTAGATCTCTCTCCACTCCCTGCGCTGTCTTTCCTCTCCCTCGGGAGTTGAAGGCCATTCTGCAGGCTGATAATCATTGAGGTCAACGATCTCGGGAGGCATAAGATGTCCCGATACGAATGTATTCTCGGTAAAGTGAAGCGGAAGTCCGAAGAATGAATATCTGTCGAGGATATCCTCGATCTTCTCCCTTCCCATATAGCCCTGATGCTGGTGGGTCTGGATTCCGATCGCAGAGATGGGTACGCCCGCGTTGAGAAGTCCGTCGATCAGTATGCGGTAGCTCTCCGAAAGGTTGAAATCGTTGATGAGAAGGGTCGCGTCGGGATTGGCTGCCTTGGCTGCTTCAAACACTTCCTTGCAGAGCTTGATCCTTCCGTACTCCTTGCAGATCCTGGTAATCGCATTGTCATATCTGTCATATACGGGCATGATGACAACTTCATTAATGACGTCCCAGTAATCGATGACGCCCTTGTATGCTGAAACATCGCGGGTTATGCGGTCGAGCTGCTTCTGAAGGATCGTGGCATTGTCATAATCCATCAGCCAGTTTGCGCATACGGTATGCCAGCAGAGAGGATGACCCTTGAGGGTAACACCCTTGGATGCATAATACTTGGCGGCACGCATATACTGATCGTAACGGGGCTTGCCTTCTTCGGGCTCATACATGCCCAGGTAGAAATGCATTGTGCCGTAATTGAAGAGATCGAGCCATTTGTGGCTGATATCATTTGCAACAGCCATCTGCTCCGCGGAGATGGGAGCATTTGCTCTCTCTTCATCGGTGAGTTCCTCGGGGGGGACCATATCGAATGCTCCGCATCCGAAGAGGAATTTGTGATTTACGAGTTTTACATGAACGTCCTTGCCGGATGCGGGCTGTCCGTTTGCATCCGTGAACTTTATACGCTGTGTTGCTTTTCTGTGCTCATAATTGCTCATATCCGGTCCTCCGTTTGATCGGTTTTCATCGATTATATCATGGGCATTTTTACAAGTATCTCGATATTTTGCTTTCTTACTTCTTATTTTTTGCTATATGTTCCCGGGCATCCTAAGACTATTTTCTGGTAAAGCGTCTGAGCATCGGGACGATCTCCGCGAGTGCGGAAACGGTGGCATCGATATCCTCACGGGTCGTAAGGACGGACATCGAGATCCTTATCGTCGATTCGAGAAGTCCCTTATCAAGTCCTATCGAAGTAAGGGTTGCGGAAGGAGCCCTCTTATGTGTCGAGCATGCACTTCCCGCAGAAACATATATGCCCTTGTCCTCAAGAGAATGGAGCAGAACCTCGGCTCTTACATCCTTTACCGAAACCGATATTATGTGCGGTGCCGTGCCTTCAATACCCTCGGGTCCATCCGCCGTCAGTCCGTTTATGCTTACGCCGTCGATCTTAAGGGCATTTTCGATGAAGTACTTTTTCAGTTCGTACAAAGAAGCGACATCCGTGTCAAGTTTTTCATAGAGCAGCTTTGCGGCAAGAGCCAACCCGCATATACCCGGGACATTTTCCGTGCCCGAACGGATTCCCTTCTGCTGGCCTCCTCCATATACGGGTGACACTATCCTTACGCCGTCTCCTATATACAAAAGTCCGCATCCCTTGGGGCCGTGAATTTTGTGAGAGCTTGCACTGAGCAGATCGATCTTCATCTTACCGGGGTTTATCCTTGCCTTTCCGAAGCCCTGAACGGCATCCACATGAAAGAGGCACTCCGGACATTTTTCCTTTATCAGCTTTCCCGCCTCGGCTATGGGCTGGACGGATCCTATCTCGTTATTGGTATGCATGACCGAGACGAGGATGGTATCAGGGGTAAGGGCCTCCGAAAGTTCATCGAGGGAAATCCTTCCGCTTACATCGGTTCCCAGATACGTGACCTCAAAGCCCTCATCCTCAAGATGCTTCATAGTGTTCAGAACCGCGGGGTGCTCGATCTTCGTGGTGATGATATGCTTTCCCCTTCTCTCAAGTGCCTTGGCAGCGCCCAGGATGGCGATATTGTCGGACTCGGTTCCGCCGGAGGTGTAATAGATGCACTTTTCGCTGCAGCCGAGTATGGATGAGAGGATCTTCGTGCCCTCCTTGAGACGGCCCTCGGCAACAACACCCATGTGGTGCATACTCGAGGGGTTTCCGTAGTCCTCTCCCATGACCTTTGCGATCAGGTCTATGACCTCGGGAAAAGTCTTTGTGGTTGCTGAGTTATCCAGATATATTTCTTTCATATTTTGATAGTCACCGCGGGATTGTTCTGTTATAATACAAAATGTGCATTAAGCATAGGCTTAACGTCACTTAACAATAATATACTTCAAATATGATACATCATGTAAGGTGCATCGTCCAACGTGGGTTTGAAGTCGTGTTTGGGGAGGATTACACGAATGGTTTACAAAGATTTCAGGGAGCTGATGGAATACGCTAAGGCTAACAACTGCTCCGATATCCACATCACCGTCGGTACCAACATCGCAATCCGCAGATATGGAGAGCTTAAGATCCTTGAGCCCGCTCCCACTGCAGAAGAATCCAGAAACATGATCTACTCATTCCTCGAGCAGGATCAGGTTGAGAGAGTATCAGGCGGTATGGACCTCGATGCCGGTGTTATGCTCTGGGACGGAACCAGAATCAGAGCCAACATCTATCATCAGAGAAACAACCTTGCAGCAAGTATCCGTATTCTTAATCAGACAGTTCCTTCATTTGAAGAACTTCTTCTCCCTCCTGTTTGTAAGGACCTTGCAGAGATGCCCAGAGGACTTGTTCTCGTAACCGGACCTACCGGTTCAGGTAAGTCAACCACCCTCGCATCAATGGTCGATTACATCAACAGAACCACTTCAAGACACGTACTCACCATCGAAGACCCCATCGAGTATGTTTATCCCCACGATAAGGCAATGATCCACCAGAGAGAAGTCGGAAAGGACGTTCCCACTTTCGCAACGGCACTCCGTTCCGCACTCCGTGAAGATCCCGATATCATCCTCGTAGGAGAAATGCGTGACTATGAGACCATCTCCGCAGCAATCACCGCAGCAGAGACCGGACACCTCGTCCTTTCGACACTCCATACAACGAGTGCCGCACAGACCGTAGAAAGAATCATCGACGCAACTCCTCTCGACGGACAGGATCAGATCAGAACCCAGTTCTCCAACGTCATCAGAGGTGTCATCACCCAGACTCTCGTTCCTACCGCAGATATGGACGGCCGTGTGGTTGCTACCGAGATCATGCTCGGTACTCCCGCTATCGGAAACCTCATCCGTGATAAGAAGACCATCCAGATCCCTTCGCTCATTCAGGCAGGACGCAACTCAGGAATGCACCTTCTCAACGACGACCTTGCTTCCCTCGTAGGACGCGGAAGGATCTCCAAGGAAGATGCTATGTGGGTCAGCAACGATCCCACCGCACTCGACAAGATGTGCTGATAAAATTACACATAACGAAAGCGGGACATCAACAGATGTCCCGCTTTTTTTTGCCCATATAATTTCACTATGCTGCCGGTCCGTTTCCGGATCACTTTTCGTTTCGCTTCTCCATATACTTATCAAGCGCTTCCTGCATCTTCTTATTTTCCGACTTCTCGATGAACCTGGTTACGAAAAGGCTCGCCGCCATGCTGAGCGAGAATGAAACGAGGAATCCTGCCCACGCCGCAAGGTCATCAACGGGGAACCACCCGAACGAGACCGCAAACACAACGATGGATACGAATATCGCGATAATGAAAAGAAGGTTCCTTGCGATCATGTTCATATTCTTTATGAGCGCATCGGTAAGGAATACCACCTGTGCAATCGTTACCAGAACCGCAAGAAACAAAAGCTGAAGGAGCGTACCCATCGTAAGTCCCCTGTTTCCCAGTTCAAAGAGGGTTGAATATCCTTCCGTCGTTGTTCCTATGCATAAACCAAACACTATGAAGATAATGACCATCGCACCATATGTCGCAAGGAGCTGTGCGATGTAACCGAATACGGATTTCCTATCTTCAAAAGCATTCTCCGTTTTTTCTTCTATGATCTCTCTGCCCATCACTTAAGTCCCAACTTTCTTCTGAGTTCTTCGGAATACATTCTCGACACAACGATCTGTTCGCCGTTCACCAGCGTGAGCCTGACCTTACGGTTGATATCGGCCTTGAGGCTCTTGATCTTCCGAAGGTTAACGATGCTCTGCTTGCTGACCCTGAGGAAATCCTGCTTTAAAAGCTCCTGCTCCATCTCGTAGAGCTTAAGCTCCGATTCATAGGTCTCATCCTCCGTGTAAACAAATGTCCTGCGGTCCACGGCATCTATATAGAGGATCCTGTCGGTGTCGAGCAGATAGGTCTCGTCCCCCTTCTTAACGCCGATCTGCATGTTGATCATCCTCATCATCGCAATGACCTTCTCAACATCCCGCGTCAGGGAAGGAGCGCATATCTTAACGCCCGTTTCCTCATATTTCTCATTAATGTCGATCTCGATCTTCATTTACTCAAGTCCTTTTTTTCTGAATGCTGCGAAAAAGAGTACAAGGGCAACTGCAGCGTTTGCAACCAGCACGCAGACGCCGAATCTTCCGGCACCGTCAAAGCCCATACTGTCCACTGTGACTTTGATCTGCTGTGTAAATACAAATCTTGCAACCTTTTCTATTTTATCATTAAACATCGCAAGCATGGGAGAAAAAGAAAGTACCATCATGACCGGCATCATCGTCGAAGTCGTCACCATCTGATTCTTCGCAAAGATTCCTATGCATGCCCCGATGAATATCGAGATAATGCAGCCCGCACCCATAATCGCCATAAAGAAAGGAATATCACCTGAGGGAAGACATGTTGCCATTACCGCCGACCCTGCCATACAGAGGATCCAGATATATGCGGAGACACCTGTGAGATATTCAAAGGGCCTAACACCCGCCATCATCAGCACCCTGAGAGTATTCTTTTCCTTTTCCTCGGAAATGATCGATGCGGCCGCAACAAGGGGAGCCATACCCACATACATAGACGAGAACATCTTCACGAAAAAGAGTTCCGGCATATCAACATCAATCGCATTTTCAAAGATAAGAGTCATCACCGGGAACATCAGAAACTGTATGAGCACGGGCTTGTTCTTCACGGTATCCTTTATCTGCTTTTTGATGATCGTAATTATATTCTTCATTTATTCTTCCTCCAGTTTCTTGCCCGTAAGCTCAAGGAAGACCGTTTCGAGATTCGGCTCCGACGTATGTATCGTCTCTGCTTTTCCGCCGGCGATCAGCTCTCCTATCTTCTTACCGCTCTCCTCACTGCAGGGAAATTCGATATCCTCTCCGGTGGTGAGATGTACGCTTATCGTCTTCCTGTGGTCGTATTTCCTGCAGAGCTCGTCGGGCGCTCCGATGTCAACGATCCGTCCCTCATTGAGCAGCGCGACGGTATCGCAGAGCTCGTGCGCTTCTTCCATGTTGTGTGTGGTAAGGAAGATTGTGCGTCCTTCTTTTTTCTTATCAAGGATTATCCTGTGGATCGCTTTTGATGAACGGGGATCGAGTCCGCTCGTGGGCTCATCGAGGAAAAGGATCTCGGGCGAATGCATGAACACTCTCGCAAGCTGGAGCCTTGCCCTCATACCCTTCGAAAGGTCCGCGGCACTTTTCTTCGCCGCATCCTTAAGACCCACAAGTTCGAGGCTCTCAGAGATCTTCTCATAAGGCGTTCCGTAAATGTCAGCGAAGACCTTCAGGTTATCGGTGCATGAGAACCTGTCATACACACCGAAGTTGTCCATCATGATGCCGATGTTCCGGTTATCTTCTCTCGTAAGATCCCTTGCTTCCTTGTCCATGATGACCGCAGAACCGCCGTCATATTCAAGCTGCCCCGTTATTATCTTGATGAGCGTCGTCTTTCCCGCACCGGAGGGTCCGAGCAGTCCGAATATCTGTCCGTCTTTTATATCCATGTCTATTCCCGACAGCACTTTCTTATCCGAAAAGCTTTTTTCTATTCCTTTGCATCTGATCATGTTCCGTCTCCTTTCGTGTCCGTGACCATAAACTAACAGACGCAAAAAGAAGGAACAATAGGCCGAGACGTAAGTTGCCAAAGCAGGTACATAAGTTGCACAAAAAAGAGGATGCCCTCAGGCATCCCCTTAAGATTCAAACATATAAACGAACCAGCTCATTATGCACATCGCAGCCGTTTCGGTCCTTAAGATCCTTCTTCCGAGCGTTACGGGAAGAACTCCGGCTTCCTGCGCCTTTGCGACTTCCTTTTCATCGAAGCCGCCCTCGGGACCTATGAATATTCCGACTGTGCTTCCGGGCTTTATACCGGAAAAGAGTTCCCTGGTCTTCGCCATATCCTCCGCAAGCTCGTACGGAATGAAGATATGATCAAGGCCTTTCGCTTCTTCTATCGCCGCATCAAAGTTCATTACGGGTCCGACACTCGGAATGATACCGCGCTTACTCTGCTCCGCCGCACTCTCCGCTATCTGCTGCCACCTTGAAACCTTGCTTGATGCTTTCTTGTCATCGAGCTTTACAACGCATCTCGATGTTGCGACCGGAACAAATCTTGCGGCTCCGAGTTCGACACACTTCTGTATCACCGTCTCCATCTTGTCGCCCTTGCAGAGAGCCTGGTAGACAGTGACCTTTACCGGAAGCTCGGTGTCATCTTCCTTGACGAATCTGATCTCGCAGATAACCTCCGAATCGGTATATTCCAGGATGCCGCATCTGTACTCCTTCGGAACACCGTCACATCTTACACTGATCTCTTCACCGGGTTTCATGCGGAGAACGTTTTTGATGTGGTTATGGTCCGGACCGGAAATGATGACGCGGTGCGTATCCATATTTATCTGTGACTGATCTGCAAATACCTGAGTCATTTGACAGCCGTAACGGAGCTCCACTCTCCCTGTCTGGTGATATCGAGTACTTTAAGTCCCGCTTTTTCCATTGCAGCGGTGACGATGCTTTCTTTTTCGTTAAGGATACCGGAGGTGATGTAGATTCCGCCCTCCTTCAGCATCTTCGGAACGCAGGGTGTGATGACCTCAAGAACCTCTGCAAGGATATTCGCTACAACTATGTCATAAGTTCCGACACCGGCATCAGCCTGTATCTCTTCATCGGTTGCGATGTTACCGATAACAAGCTTGAACGCATCCTGTGCGATACCGTTGTTCCCGCAGTTTTCCCTGACCGCTTCCTCTGCGCAGGGGTCTAAGTCCGTTCCGTAAGCGTAGCCTGCGCCGAACATGAGTCCGAGGATCGCAAGTATTCCGCTTCCCGTTCCGATATCAAGGAGCTTATCGCCTTCCTTTACATGCTTTCTGATATTCCTTATGCAGAGCTGGGTCGTATCATGCATGCCGGTTCCGAATGCGGTTCCGGGATCGATATGGAGTACATACTTGTGGGTATCTCCTTCGGGAACATCTTCCCATGAAGGAATGACAAGTATGTCATCAACTTCGAACGAGTGGAAGAAGTTCTTCCAATTATTGAGCCAGTCAATGTCCTCGGTCTCGCTAACCTCAACCGTCCCTTCGCCGATATCCATGTAGGACTTTATATCATCGAGGACTTCATTAATACCCGCAAGAACCTCATCCTTGGAAACCTTCCTGATATCGCCTGCGGTATTGGCCGCACCGATTGTCATGGTTCCGGCTTCGGGCTCACCGCCCATGATGAGAAGACCGTCGTCATCCATCTCCACGAAAAAATTAAGGATGGCGCTTCCGTCGTCATCACCGAAATCGGGAAGGATGTCGACAAACATCTGCTCCTTGTCGAGGGGTGAAAGAGGAACCTTGTCCTCGATCTGTGCTCCCTCAAGTCCTATGTCATACAGATCGCTGATTATGATATCTTCCGCATCCGTATTTGTTTTGATCCTGAATCTGACCCACTTCATTGCTTTTCTTTTCCGCTTCGTATCAATCCGAGCACTT
>JAEEGK010007676.1_pt1 | contig 25663 bp, 22 predicted proteins | sample 8958771 | NCBI WGS metagenome assembly JAEEGK01 (sample SAMN16246547, study PRJNA631951) | gut metagenome | biome: gut microbiome; feature: rumen; material: SC-attached | host: Bos | place: Iran: Karaj | collected 2018-10
TTGTTCGTCTGGAGGATGATAAATTGTCCTGCCTTACGTTCTTGCGCGATCAGCGGGGCGTGGACGCGGAATTGGAATACCGCGGGAGATAACTGTTTTTTAAAGAGAATCTTTGCCATAATGCGTGGCAATATAGAAAATTTTTCTCGCCAACCATAGTAAAAAAGTATGTAAAGAGCACTTTATTACACGTCTTTTCGGGCAAACAACTTGACGGATTCTTTCGAAACAGCCAACTATAGTTATAGGTTTTATCAATAAATAATGTATATTTCAACCGTAAAGGAGTCATGAAACCATGAGAGTATCTACGAAAGGTCGATACGCCGTCCGCGTTATAATTGATATGGCAGAAAACGGAGAAACAGAATTCCACCCGTTGCACAATTTGGCAGAACGTCAAAAACTATCTGAAAAATACCTCGAAGCGATTCTTGGAACACTCGTGAAGAACAATGTACTCGAAGGCGCCCGCGGCAAAGGCGGCGGCTACAAACTCGCCAAACCCGCCGCAGAACTCACCGTCTGGGAAATTCTGAACGTCATCGAAACCTCGATGGGCCCCGTGGAATGCGTCTCCGAAAGCAAGAACGGTTGCGACCGCGCAGACATCTGCCCCACGCTCCCCATGTGGAAAACTCTCGCAGGAATCATCCACGACTACTTCTCCGGAATCACCATCGAGCAACTCGTGAAAAGAAAGCCGATTGAAAAGAAGTAGCGGTTTTACTTCGCGTAGCCCACAGGATTGTTCAACAGCGGGGTTTCCGCATCGGACAGTTTCAACAACTTCTTTATAGCCGGAATGTCCATCGTCATGCGTGGACGCGTGACAAAGCCCGCACCAGAACAGAATAAATTAACATTCTCACTTACGATACCCGCATCAATCGCCATCGCCAGTTTCGCATGCGTATCGCTGCTCCCGAACTTCTTTTCGTCAGCTACAATCAAAAGGCTCACCGGAGCCGTTTTTGCCCAATCCTGACGGTCTGCAATTAATCCGCGATGGTCGCCCTTTGCCACCTGTTTCAGGGAATTTTCTTTGTTCAAATATTCAGAAACGCCCTTCGCCGTAAATACGAACACGCGAATTTCCTGGAAGTTGCGCGCTGTGGGCGACGTGATTTTCCCTTCGGAGGGGCGGTTCACACCGATAGCCGCGAAGAGCAAGTTCGACAAGTCCTGGTCGCTCAGCATTTTGTCGCTGAACTCGGTTCCCGAACTACGGCTCCAAAGAGCCTCCATCACGTTCTTGCCGAGAGACTTGGCCGGTGCCGGAAGTTTCTGGACCTGCGCCATGGATAGAGCACTGCAAAGCAGCGTCGTCAAAAGCATAAAGACAATTTGTTTTTTCATAAGAATCCCCTTGCTGAATAGAAAAAAAGATAATCAAAAAAAATTTAGGGACCTACTTTTCTCCTTCCATTTCTAACAAATCGGCCTGCAAGGTGGCATCGTTCGGGTAATATTTTAAAGCGACCTTCAAGAGTCGCACGGCTTCGTCGGTGCGTTTTTGCGCATGGGCATCATACGCCATATTCTTGAAGCCAAAGATAGCCTCGGCGTTGCCGTTCTTGGCGGCGAATTCATAGGCGTATTCGGCACGGTCATTGAACTTGGCATCGTAAGCGAGATTTCCCATGAAAATCGCGGCATCCGAAAAATCGGGCTTGATTTGCATAATGTTGTTCAGAATTTCCATCGCAACATAAGGCTTTTTGTCTTCAGCAAGGACGTCAGCAAGTTTATACATGATTTGCGTATCGTCCGTTTTAACGCTAAGGGCTTCGCGGTAGGCGTTTGCGCTTTCTTCGAAATTCTTGTTCAGGCGATGGACGTCTCCGAGATAAACCAAGAAATCCGTTTCTTCAGGATGAAGCGCGTAACCTTCGCGTATCACGGCAACAGCGCGGTCAAAGTCGTTCAATGCGATGTTCGCTTCGGAGAGTTGATAGACGATGCTGATGTCGTTTTTATCGAGGCGGTAGGCATTTTCGATGGCACGGAGAGCTCCGACTTTGTCGCCTGTTTTGGTGTAGGCTTCACCCAGATAAAGCCAGCCGGAAATGTTGTTCGGGTCAAGTTTTAAAGCGCGGTGATAAACAGCGATGCATTCGGGATATTGCTTCAGACGGAAATAGACGCTTGCCATATTGAACAGCGCCGGAGCAAAACCGCCATTGGAATAGTCAACGGCTTTGCGGTAGGCGGCTGCGGCTTCGGGATATTTCCCCATTTGATAATAGCTGTTCGCGATGTTGAAACTCACGGCAACGGGATCGGCGCCGCGGTCTTCGGCTTTGCGGTACAAAAGAACAGCCTGCTTGAATTTGCCATCGCGGTAAAGAGCGTTTGCACGTTCCATCACGTCAAACGAAGATTGTGCGGAGAAAACAGGAAACGCGAAGAAAAGGGAAATTAGCAGGATAGACGAGAGGCGCGTCCCTTCGACTTGACTCAGGGATCTTGCCATAAATAGTTTCATTAATTTGCTCAATACATTCATCGCGTCAGTCCTTAAATTTCACTTCGAAGGGTTGTTCCATTCCGCAGAAGGCGACTGCCTTGCCGTCTTTTTCGGCAGGTGCGAACGTCATGCGGGCGACGGCATCCTTCCCCGCTTGCGCAAGTCCGGAACCCGCCGGAGATTCTTCGATGACCTTGATGTCGTAAGCGCGGCCACCCACGTCAACGCAAAAGCTAAGGCGCAACATGGCGTCGATTTCTCTATCACGGATTTTCGACGGCACTTCAAAATTAGGCATGGAGCGGTTCTCCGGCCTTTTATCGACATCGCCTTTGCCCGTAGACATCGCATTGCCACGGAAATCGGCAACAAGTTCATCACTGATTGTAGCGCCATTGCTACCGGTAACTGCCCCGAGATTCATTGCGAAGCGTGGCCCAGCTTTCGGCGAACGCGAGTTGGACTTTTGACGGTTGGGTTTGCGTGCCGTATGTTTCTTTTCGATTTTCTTTTCGACTTCCTCGATTTTCTTTATCGCAACTTCAGTCTTGACGTATTTATGTTCATGGAAAATTTTGCCGTTCAAGAACAAGTTTGCCATGGTCACAGAAAATACGAGTACCATGCTCACGAGAATCGCCGCGAGGAGGATTGTAAAACGCTTTAATAATTTCTTAACAAGTTTCATTTAATTCCTGGATCCTTCGACTACACTTCGTTTCGCTCAAGATGACAAGGTGGCTTTTAACGGGAGATTCCCGCTCGGTGGCGGGAATGACATGTCAACTTCATAACAATCCTAACCACAAACTACCAATCACATTTACTCCGCTTGGGCGGCGATAGATACTTTTTTCACTCCGGCCAAATTGCACATGTCAATCACCTGGACAAGAACGCCTGTTTCCGCTTCTTTGTCCGCAATCACGACGGCTTCGCGATCAGGCGCTTTCGCCAGCGATTGTTTCAAGATATCCTGCAAGCTCGCCAAATCCACCTGACGTTCGTTCATGTGGATAGTCCCTTCACGAGTGATGGCGATGAGCAAGTTTTCCTTTTCGAGTTGGCTTGCCGATTGCGCCTGCGGTTTCGTCACATCGACGCCGGTTTCGCGAGTGAACGACGACGTCACCACAAAAAAGATGAGGAGAATGAACACGATATCCATCAACGGGCCCATTTCGATGCCCACGTCTTTCTGTTTTCTTCTCGGTAAGTTAAAGTCCATATTCAGTCCTTAGATTGCGCAGCGAAATAGTTGTCAATCACAGTGGCGCCAAGTTCCATTTCTTGTTTCAAATTTTCAATACGCTCGTCCAAACGCTGTTTCAAAAGCGTGAGCGGGAACGCAATCAAAAGTCCGCTCTGCGTCGAAATCAACGCTTCAGAGATGCCGTCTGCCATAAGCACTGGATTCTGATTACCGTATAACGTAATCACTTCAAATGTGGAGACCATGCCCGTCACGGTTCCAAGCAGGCCAAGCAAAGGTGCTGCAGCCGCCATAACCATGACGATATGATTTCCTTGTTCCATATAACGTACGCTTTTCATCATGCGCACTTGCATGTAATCGCGAAATTCATTGTAATTCTTTTGGGCAATCTCCATCGCATACGAAAGTTCTCTCGAAAGGAATCCACCGCGCTTACGGAGCCTCTGGAGCGCCACAATTTCACGATGACCATCCTCGCGGGGTTCGCCAATTTTCGTAGCAGCACCTTCACCATTCAAATCCTGTTGCATGCGCTTCACGACTTTATGAATATCCTTTCTGAAAAAGTCACCACCGATGCGGAACCAGCTTGCAAAAAGGAAATAGAACCCGACAACACCCGCCAAGAGGATGGGGAGCATCACCACGCCGCCCGCCTCGTAAGTGTTTCGCAAAGATTCTATAAATATGTAATACGTGCTAGTCATAAAGACTACTTCGATTCCTTTCCAAAGACTTTATTCATAAGCGAGGTACTTTGCACATAGAGTTCGCTTGTAATCTTTTCGATTTTTTCGCTCAAGAGTCCATGCAAAATCATCACGGGAATGGCAATGACAAGTCCCATTTCCGTCGTCACGAGCGCTTCGGAAATACCGCCGGCAAGCACACGGGCGTCATTCGTACCGACTTCGGTAATCACCGTAAAGAGCGTGATGATACCCGTCACCGTGCCCAAAAGGCCGAGCAGCGGAGCAATCGTTCCCATTGCGGCGAGGAGACCCATGCGGCGTTCCAATTTCGGCTGTTCGCGAAGCAAAGCCTCTTGCAGGGAACGTTCCGCATTTTCACGAGTGTCGCTTACCTTGTTTAAAACGGCATACAAAACCATCGCAAGACTAGTCTCTTTTTTGAGGCAAAGGTTTGCAGCATCTTCGTACTTTTTCTCCGCCACAAGCGCATTCATCTTCTTGGTGAAACAGCGACCGAGATGCCCGCGATAAGTCAGCACAATGAATCGTTCAAGGAACAGGAGGAGCGCGATAATCGCCACCAACATAAGCGGATACATCACGATACCGCCCTTCTTGAAGAACGCCTTGAATTCTTCGGTCCAAGTCAGTTCTTTAGTATCCGTAATGGAATTCTTAATCGCCTTGTTCTGCAGCACATCCAGGGGAATCGCAACGGTAGCAGACTGCGATGCACTTGCCACAGCGCCGGGCAAATTCCCCACTTGATTCACGGCTGCCTTGATGTTCGCCGCCATTTCCGTCGGCAAGTTCGCATTCCATTCAAAAACTTTTCCTTGCAGCGCACCTGAACGCAGCAGCGCCTGCACATCGCCATTGTCACCAGCGACTTCGCCGAGGAATACCGTTCCCAAGCGCAAGCGATTTACGTTCACATCCGGGCGGGAACCTACCTGCGAGAGTTCAGCGCCATAATACTGCGTATAAGTAAGTTCATGGCGAGCGAGCAAATCTGCCATGTAGCCTTGCACCGCAGCAATCGTATTCGGCACCTTCTTTTCGGCTTCGGCACTCGCCTGTCTCAAGCGCAACAAGCGTTTGTTCATACCAACCGGATAATCGCCAGCGACATCGCCCAACGTTTTTTCAATCGAAAGTTTCACCTGCGTGTTGAAAGCGTCAAAAGAAATTTCTTCGCCCTTGGCTTTTTCTTCCGCTTCTTCGGTGACGTTCTTGCTCGCCATCACCTCTTCGGTGACGCGGCCCAGATCCGTCGAAAGTTTGGAATAGCGGCCATCGAGTTCACGCGTAACATTTTGGTGTTCTTCAGTCAATTGCGATTCGGCATAGCGGTTGCTCCAATGCTTGGCATCGAGTTTTTCAAGAGAATCCGCTTTTTGCATACGGATGCGCGTGAGCGTCTCGACTTCGCGTTGCAAATTGCGCACCTCGACTTGCAACAAAGAATCCTTGATACGGGCTTCGTCTTCAGCGTTCTTCTTGTCGCTACTCCACGGCCATGCAAATGCAGAAGATGCGAGCATCATGACAATTGCAAAAAACTTCACTGGATGAACGCCTACGGCGTTCGCAGCTTCGGCTCGGTCATGCCAGAAAAAAAACTTTCTGTCGCGACGCTCGCCTTGCACTAGATCCTTCGACTTCACTTGCGCGGAGTTTATCCCGGACTCCGTTCCGGGACTCAGAATGACGTCATCCCTTTCGTCTCTCGTCTGTAGGGCTACGCCCGTCCTTTCGTCTAAAATCATCACTTATCCCCTCCCACAACAGAAAGGCTTACAGGCAAATTCACAATCTGAGGCGGCTTTTTCGCCTGCTTGACATCAATCGCAAGTTTCACGGCAGCGCGCTCCTCAAGATTCAACTCTTCATTCCATTCGTAAACAATTTTATCATTTTCAAGTTTGCGTTCCAGACGGCCGTAAGACACGCCGTTTTCATCAACATAGACCATCCACTGGTTGCCAATGCGGAGAACCGACGCATTCACGATTTCGCCGTTCTTGCGAGTGAGCGGGCTATTGACCACAGCCACTTCATCGCCGAACTTAATTTCTTCATTCAACAAAGACTTCAAGCGAGAAAAGGCTTCTTCTTCGGTCACGTTGCCGCTTTCGATTTCACGAGTCAAAGACTTTGTACGATCCAGGCGTTTGTCGCGTTCCCATGGGAGCGTCTGCGAAATCTGCGTTTCCAGCTGTTTGCTGATTTTCGCCAGTTCCTGGCGCATGGCGCGTCGTTTTGCAGCCACGTTTTCGCTCTTATTCTTTGCACGCGCCTGCTTGTTACGTTCTTGCTGGAGATTCGAAGCCACCTTGCGAATCTTTACGTTCAAACTATCAATTTCCGAATTACGGCGCTCCGTATCCGCCTTGTACCGCTGTTCAAGCATCTTGTGCCGAGAAGCATCGGCCCGCAACATCGAATCTGTCGCAGCAATTCTCGTATTCAAATTTTTGATTTCAGAATTCAGCTTTTCCTTTTGCATTTTCAGGTCGCGAATTTCGGAATCGTAGTCCGCAAAGGCCACTCCCGAAAGCGAGAACACCAAAAGTGCCAAAGGCAATATATTCAATCTTTTCATATCTATTCCAAATAAGTTGTATCTAAATTACATTATTAAAACACCCAAGTCCTGAAAAAATGTTACCGTCTTGGAAACTTTTTTCAAAAAAACGCATTTATTGGCATTCTACACGACCATCCTTAACTTTACACCAGTTTTTACACATCGAAATACTGAACGAAGAATCAAAATTTACCGTAACCATTTCGCTATAATAATCATCGCACACTTTTTCCACTTCACGATGCAAAATACTCGATTTCAAATTCTGGAGATAATAGCGGCTCACAAAAGCCGAACGGCACTGTCCATACTTCTCCAAATCCCAGCCACGGTCAGCGCACCAAAGCCACAGATATTCCTTGCAGTTGGTCTTCTCCGGGCTTTCGATACAATCCTTTTCGAGCGCAGAACAATCAGCAATGTGGTTACTTTCAAAATTACTCGCTACGCAATAACGTTTCAATCCATCGGCATACGCATTCGCCTTATCTTCTGCATTGATTGAATCCGGTAAGAAAAGGGACCACTTCGTTGTATCGAGCATCATCGCCGCTTTTACGTTAGATGCATAACAAGGTTTGTGATTTCTATTATAAACAGAATCCCTGTAGATTTCAGCGGCACGTTCGTTTGCCGTTATTAAATCGGCATCATACATCCACTGATCTCTTCCCATCAACTCATGTATTCCACCGGAGCAGACCACATCTTGATAAAGCCTGCATCCGCGAGAATCCCAACTATCGGAGTCATCACCTTCTTTATCTGCGCAGTTGCGATCTGCAATATGGAAAAAGGAAACGCCTTCCCCTGTAATTTCTATTTGCAATGTCGTTTTCGTCATTCCGCTAAACACGCCCATGCCATTTTCGATATTCGATTCAGGAATAAAGCGAGAATCCGAAACAGATTGTTTTACCTTCTCCATATAATCAATGTACGATTCATCTGTCGCATACAAATCAACAGAAATTTCGCCAATGGGAAGCATCATATTCATCAAATAAAGCGTGTCAAGCGATTTATTTCCAGCAATAGTGCGATTGGACATATAGCCCAGATTCTGCTGATTCTCCAAGGGATCGTGCATGGCGATTCCCCTATACCCATCTTCATCTGCATCCTTTATTCCCTTAAACATATGATTTATAGTTGTGTTTTGCGATTCTCCATTTTCTATATCATAGTTCATGATAGAAAGGACGCCCCGCACGGTTTTATCATAATCAAGGGCAACTTTCACAAATTCCATATCCATCGGATATTCCAAAAACTTTAATGTAAAATCTATAACAGGATACCACTTTTTCGTCGTATCACTGCGTGGATTTTCAATCCATTTGTAAGATCCGTCCTGTTGAGGAACGTTCATTCCTTTGACCGTAATTTCATTCGGAATTGTCGCCACCGCCTTGAATCTGGACTTGGCCTTGTGTCCCGAACTGTCCCATTCAAAATAAGCGTTCAATGAGTAAGATTCACCGATAACCCCCTTATAGTGGCGTTCCACAAAACAATTCGGCTGGTCACTATAAAGTTTAATGGTCGTATCTATAAGATTATCACGGTAATTTTCCCTAAACAAACCACTAACGGTGACGTAAGCGCTATCATAGAATTCGAAATTCTGAGATGAATTTTCATCCAGTTCATACACTTTTGAAAAACAAACTTTAGTCTCATCGTTTGCGAGAATATACCCGTACGTATAAATGCCCGTATAGACATCGCGTTCTTCGGGATAGTATTCCCACGGGCCATGAAAATCGCAAGCGACCAAAAGTACCGCCAGGATGCACAATAAAAATGCACTGGATCCTTCGCGATACTCAGGATGACGCACACTCGTCTTTCGTCTAGAAATAGTATTCATAATTCAACATAATCGGTAAAAAAGGGAACTGAGAAATTTCTGTTTTCTTCGGAGGATTCTTGCGCGTATCGTAGAAAGTAAAGAACATATTGTCGTGATTTGTCAAATTGATAATCGTCCAGCTGAAATTCCACTTACCTTCGCGACCAAAGTCAATGGCTTTCAAGTCGATTCTGAAATAATCTGTCTGGCGGCCCGCATTTCGGCTTCCCGGAAGCACAACGATATCATCTGAATACTTCTGCGTTCCAATCTCTTGTTGCAAATAATATCCTTTGTATTCACTGATCGGCATACCCGACGAATACTTGAGCGCCAAGGACGAGCGGAAATAGCGACCTTTTTTCTTATGCTTCCAAAGAGCATTTTCATCACCTTTCCAGTTAATACCCAAATCCAACTTTAACGCATAAGGCTGATGCCAGCTCGGGAAATACGGCTTGCTACCGTCATTGGAGCGGGCCACGCTTATACTTTGGCTCCAGTTGATTCCACCGAACCACCAGCCTTTATCTTTACGCAGAGAAAGTTCATAACCAAAGGAATATCCATCGGCCGTTCCGAAATTATCAGCAAGCACAAGTTCCTTCGAAGACGATTCATCGCTACTGTCCGTTTCCATCGCGAATGTATTCAAATTGCTTTGCGTTTTGTAATAAACACCAGCAGTAAAATCATAACCTTCAAAAAGATCACGCTGGCTATACTCTGCCGCAAACAGCCACGAAGATGCCGGTTTAACATGCTTACCGTCCGTCGTTGTCGTTGCCGGATAATAAAATTCGTTCAACGTTTCTTGATCGGTATAGACAATCGAATTCATGTACTGCAAATAGTAGCCGCCATAAAGTTCCAACGTTTTCAAATCGTCGAGATTCATCGTCACCGAGGCTCGCGGCTCTACACCAAAATGTTGCGATGCTGTTTGGTAATTAAGACGCAAGCCGTATTGCAACAAGTAATCCGGCGAAAGTTTCCATGCATCCTGCACATAAGCCACATGATGGAAAGTCTTTTCGATATCCGCCACACCGATCGACGCCATTTTTTCCTCATAACGTTCGTAATCGTACTCCAGTTCATAGCCCAACGTCACCGTGTGATTGTCGATACCGCGATAATTCAGCCACTGTTTACCTGCAAATGAATAAAGGAGCATTTCAATTGACATGAGGTCACTGATTTTCATCGTCTGATAAAACTTGCTATAAGCGAACGTCGCATTGTAATCCCAGTCGTTATTGATGCGATGGTACAATCCAAGCGGAATCGCGATGTTTCCCCAATCCATGTAAAGCGGGTCAAATTCTAGTTTATCCTTACCAATGTAATAACTGAACTTGAGACGAGTATCTTTCGAGAAATCGTACATAAACGTTCCCTGCAAATCCGTAAACTCGTAATCCAGATCCAAATCCAAAAGTCCAATAGCATTGCACAAGTCGAGAACGTAGCCGATGTAAGTTGTACGGCCAGCAAGCACCCAACGAGCCGGTCCCTTATGGCCTTCCGTATGGAGTTGAGCGGCAAACGTGCTAATCTTTATGCTCGACTTGCTGAACCATTCTTCCACAGAATCCTGACCGCCCGCACGTCCATCCATTTTGAGCACAGAACTCAATCGGTTGCCGTACTGCGCCGGGAATCCACTCTTGTAAAACTGCACATCGTCAATGCCTTCGACGAGGAACGTACTGAACAAGCCGAAGAAATGCACCGGCGAATAGACGACCGCATTATCGAACAAGAACAAGTTCTGGTCAGAGGCTCCACCGCGCACGTAAATCTTGGAACTGAAATCGGAACTGGCGACAACGCCCGGAAGCGCCTGGATGCTCTTGATAACATCCGCTTCGGCAAGACCCGGCATGCGCTTGATGGACTTCGCGGAGACAACAGATTCACCCGGTTTGCGCTTGGGACGGCGACGCAACTGCACCACGACTTTCTTCAGTTCAGTCACCTTTGAGCTTGTACTGCCCGCAGCAAGGAGCGCATCGATATTATCGTCTTGAACGGCACTCGAATCCATTGAAGACTTCACGGAATCCTTCGCTTCGGCAACATCGCCTACCCTTTCTTCATCTAAGGCAAACGCCTCGCCTAATGTTTGACTAAACGTGCTATCGCTTCCGAGGTAAATCAGCTTGTAACACTTTTCCTTCTCGGCGCCAGCTGTATCCGAATTTGTCACGCAAACATTCCAAAGCGTATCTTCTGGGAGCACCACACTAAAAGGCGTACCCACAGTTGTCTGCAGCGCCTCCCCCGTTTCGAGAATCTCGACATTCAGCTTTTCACCAGCCTCAAACGATTCATCTTGAACAATTCCATTGAAGATAATACTTTCGCGAGCTGCGGCAAACGCAACCACAAAAGAAACAAGAACCACTATTCTCAACATAAAATTCATTACAGATTCAATTCCTTACCCCAATGAAACACTTCAAGGTACAAAAAGTGTTACCATAAAACTCAAAAAAAATTTATCTTTTTTACCTTATTAAATATTTAACGAAAATCAAACTCGGTCCTTCTGAGCCATTATAAAAAGCGGAACCCAGCCGCAAACTCACTGGATTCCACAAATTCGTATCATAAAGACACAAAATGATACTTAATGGCCTTTGTTCATACTCTAGAATCGTCCGATGGTGAGACCTGCGTAGAATCCGGGCCACCAACGCCCCTTATGGTTATCGCAACTGACGTCGTCGTGGTAATCGCCAAGCGGTTTGAGCAATAGCTTGTTCAAATACCCCTCACTCGTCAAGTTCAGCGTACCGCCTACCGAGAGGCCTAAGAACGGGAGCACTTGATAGACATAGCCCACGCGGCCACGGTGATGATACCCGAACTTGCCATCATCATCAAGACGGAACTTGTCATAGACATTGAAGAACGTGTATTCGAGTTCAAAGTGGCTCCCGTACTTTCCGAACTGCGTTCCGATACCGAAGCCGTGTTCATAATGCTTTTCAAATTCGCTAAAGCCAGAACCTTTTTTGAAGAAAGCTGCCCAATCCAATACGGTATAGAAGTAAGCCGTACCCAAATGAACGGAACCGCCAAGCGCGCCCATTTCATTGATGTAGGGCGTCACGCTCCACACACCGTTCCCGACGATGCTGATGATACCGACCGGAGACTTTTCGCAATGAGCGCAAACGTTGACAATACCCCACTGGCGGCCTTTTTCTTTCGTCGCGTAGTTGACAATGCCCACCTGGACTTTCTCATTGACGTGGGTCGCATTCACACCTGCCGCTACCTGAATTTTAGAATTTGTGGCATAGTTGACACCCGCAACAACCTGCGTTTTTGCAGCAAGAGCCGCATTCACACCAGCGGTTACCTGCAAATCAGTCGCCTTGGCATAATTGACGCCCGCAGAGACCTGCACACCATCAAGCGTATCGGCAGCGACGTTAACGATACCGATTTGCGCTCCGGAAGACTTGTCCTTTGTCAAGTTCAAAGCAGAACTGACCTGAACACCATCTAAAGAGCCGGCATAGTTCACCACAGAAGAAAGCTGAGCCCCTTCAAAATGGTCTTTCGCCACGTTCACGATAGTCGCTGCCTGCAAACCGTGCATTTCTTTTTTTGCAATATTCGCAATCAAGCTCACCTGCGAACCCAACATGTAATCATTTGTTTGTGCCACAAGCAATCCTAACTGCAAGCCCTTACGCGGAGAAGGATCCTTATCAATAACATTGAATGTTGTACGGAACTTTCCGTTATGGTCTAAAGAATCCAACGAACAAGCAACATGGTCGCCGCTGAAGCAGTTTCTATTGCCACCAATTTCTCCGCGAAGCACAGTCTGTTCTGCAGCGACGCTCTTGAAATTGCCAAGCGTAACCTTCTCGCGTTTGCCATTCGAAAGCACAACGGATGTGCCCATGTAGTCTATATCTTGCTGGAGATTCACCGCATAACGCCCTGCCGGGAGTCCAAGGCTCATCGCATGTCCGCGCTTTTTGTTGAGTTCCGCCACAAGTTCACCATTCTCATCGCGGATGTACAAGCGTCCATATACACTTTCGTCCAAATCAAGGCCAGCGCTAGTCGCACGCAAGTCCGTCATCACAACGTCACCCGTTCCGGCAAGATTCATATCGCGGCTCGGATGCTGTGCGCCGCCCAGCGTCGTTTCCGTTTTCTGCAAAGTTTCGTTGAACGCAAACTGGTACGCTTCGGACAAAGTCACCTTACCGTCACTGCTCAAGTCGCCTGCGCCACGCAGCCCGCTCACTAGCGAATGCGTAAAGAAAGAACCCTTGAGCTTGTCGCTTTCCTGGCTCGATTCGTCTTGCGTACTACTCGTGATAAAAGCGTACCCCTTCATGTCGCTGCTCTGATCGACCATGAACGCGGGCACTGCCTTACCGCCCTTCACGCGGGTAATGGCGCCAGAACCGCAAGCATCGATTACGGCAATTTTCACGTCGGCACTGAGCGCATCAATGCGATTGCGCAAGTCCTTCCACGTATAAGTTTCTTCGCCCAAGCGGAGTCCCTTTTCATCGGCGTGACCACTATAGTAAACAAGCACTTCGTCACGACCGTTAGAGCTCTTGTCCTGCAAAATTTTGGCGTCGAGATTCGAGAATTCCTTCTGCAACGCTTCCACGGAAGGTTCACGCACGAGAATTACATTCTGCGGCAGCACGCCCCCCATTTCCTTGAGCACTTTGGCAAAAGAACGGGCATCGCTTTCGGCATAGCGCAACATCGGACGGACAGAACCGCCGTTGTTTGCGCTCACGGCAACCACGTAACGGTTGATGCGCCCCGATTCTGTTGCCGCATTCGCATTAGCCGCAAAAAAGAGCAAAGCAAAAAGCAGCGCAAAAGACAAGCCAGACAATACACCAAATGTTTTATTCGAAATCATAAACATTACTTACCCGCCTTCTTGAGAGTAAAACCGATTACCTTAACGTCACTTCTCTTAAGCAACTGATCGACATCTTTTTCTTCAACCGTAAATTCCTTCGGAGAAGTCACGAAGAAGAACTTTTCGAAATATGGAGCATCATCCAACTTGTATGCAAACGGGAGCGAATTCATCTTGCCCGGAGCAAGTTCAACCGCCTTGGCACCATTGCCCATGTGAAGAGTCAAAGCGCCATTGCCGTCCATGCTAAAAAGGAGACCATAGCATTTTTCCGGGACGGCATAGCGCAATTGAATTTCATCACCTTCGCGGACTTCATCCAAGTCCTGCAACTGCACGATTCCCGCCTCCGTCTTTTTCCAGACTTCCATGCGGGCATCGAGTCCCTTGATTCGCGTATCCGACGGCGTTTCGGCAAGTGCAACCTGCGTATTTTGAGCATTGCGAGCCTGCGCCACATCGCCACCCGCCACGTTCCCGCCTGCAACGACGGTTTCGCGCTGCGTCATGAGAGCGACCAAGGCAACGGCCAACACAAGCACCGCCGCCGATGCAAACTTCAAGAACCTAAAGTTCGATGCGACTTTTTTGGCTTCGGCAGCGTCCGCAATATCCTTCACTTCGGCGATGCGGTCGGCAATAGCCTCGAACGGCAACTTGTTCAAAATCGCCTTATTGTCTTCGCGGAGCATTTCGATGCGCCGGGCAAGCATTTCGTCCGTCACTTCGAGTTCGCGAATCTCGCGCATTTCTTCTTCCGGCAAATCACCGGTCAGGAATCGTTCTAATTTCCAATCGGGAATCATCACTTTACCTCCAGAGTTTTAACTTTGGCCTGCAACCCACGTAAACGCTTGCGCACACCGCTCACCGAAAGCCCCACTTCACGGGCAGTCTCTTCGAGAGTCATGCCGTCAACGTAATGCAGAACTGCAATCGTACGGCTAGATTCCGGCTCCTTCGAAAAGAGTTTCGCCAAGACGTTTTTCGTCTCGTAATCATCGTGTTCGTCTTCGGCACAAGCGATATTCAAAAGCAGATTCGAAGAATCTACGTCCAGGCCGCGACGGCGCTTGTCACGGATACGGTTCAGGCACAGCCTCGTTGCCGTATTCCACAAAAGGCTGCTCGGCGACTGCATATCCAGGCGCTCCGACGCGGAGTAAATCCGCACAAAAACATTCTGCATAAGGTCACTTGCTTCGGCATCGTCCCGAAGCAACTGCAAGCAACGCCTATAGACCATCGGCGCATACGTCTCGTAAATCTTCGCAAATCCTGCTTTTTTTAGGGTTTCTGGGCTTTTCACGCTTATGTAACACCTGAGAGAGTAAAAAGTGTTACCATAAAAATAAAAAACCATCAAAAAAAGATAAATTGCATTAACGAAACCCATAATTTATAGAAGCCATTTCGAGAGCATTAAAATGAAAGTACAAGATCGTTTTTTGAAGTACGTCAGTTTCACCACAACCTCGGACGAATCAAGCGAAAGCTGTCCAAGTACATCCCAGCAGCTCGAACTTGCCAAGTATTTGGCCAATGAACTCGAAGACATCGGACTTTCACAAGTAAAGCTGGACGAAAACGGCTACGTCTATGGACTTTTGCCCGCAACTGAGGGCCGCAAAAAAGATACGCCCATCGGATTCATCAGCCACATGGACACATCGCCTGACTTTTCGGGCGTAAATCCCAAGCCGCAAATCATCGAGGACTACGACGGCGAAGACGTCCCGCTCAAAGGCTCCGGCGCCACGCTAAAAGTCGAGGACTTCCCCACGCTCAAGTGGCTCAAGGGACGCACGCTCATCACCACCGACGGCACGACGCTCCTCGGCGCCGACGACAAAGCCGGCATCGCCGAAATCGTGACCGCTATGGAAGAACTCATCGAAGTGGACCGCCACGCCGAAAGCCGCGGCTACGAGAACCTCTCCGGCCACGGCGACATCTGGATATGCTTCACGCCCGACGAAGAAATCGGACGCGGAGCCGACCGTCTAGACCTCAGCTACTTCAAGGCCAAATACGCCTACACCGTCGATGGCGGCTACGAAGGCGACATCGCCTACGAAAACTTCAACGCCGCAAGCGCCACGTTCAAAATCCACGGCAAGGGAGTGCACCCCGGCGAGGCAAAAGGCATAATGAAAAACGCAAGCCTCATAGCCGCAGAAATCGCAATGGCACTCCCCGCGAACGAAACCCCAGCCACCACAGAAGGTCGCGAAGGTTTCTACCACCTGACCGACATGCAGGGCGACGTCACAGAAGCAACGCTCTGCTACATCGTCCGCGACCACGACCAGATTCGATTCGAGGACCGCCAAAATTACCTCAAGGAAATAGCAGAAGATTTCAACAAGAAATTCGGCGGCACACCTTTTACAAAAAATGAAAAGAACCGTGCTGGCGGAACCGTTGTCGAACTCGAACTCAAGCATTCCTACAGTAACATGCTGCAAATTATCGAAAAAACGCCAGAAGTCCTCACACGCGCCCGCACCGCCATAGAATCCGTCGGAATCCCCGCCACAAGCGACCCCGTCCGTGGCGGAACCGACGGCGCAAAGCTCAGTTTTATGGGGCTCCCCTGCCCAAACCTCGGCACTGGCGGATACGGCTATCATGGCCCCTTTGAACACGTCACCGTCGAAGGAATGGAAACCGTTGTACGCATCATCAAAAGAATCGTCTGTTCTTAACGACAAAATTCTAAAAAAAATTTGTTTTTTTTGAATTTTTATTATACATTAAACAAAAACGTGGGGAAACCGATTTTTCAGGTCACGCCTGGATCGGAATTCTAGTACAGAGCATTTAAGATAGGAGACAAACATGCATATATCGTTTATTCTATTCATAATTATTGTAATCGCAATCGTCGCCATCTCGTCTTATTTTTTAGGTAAGAGAGTCTGCAATGCGGCCCAGCACGAATCGCCCGAAGCAAAGAACACCATTTCGCCCAGCGAATGCCTCGCGAAAAACACGGAGAAATTCAAATACGGGACATTTACTGACGCACGCGATGGCGAAACATACCGCACCGTCAAAATTGGCGACCAGGAATGGATGGTTGACAATTTGCGCTATAAAGCCGAAGGAAGCTATGCTCCCGACAACGAAGAAATCAACGTAAGCAGATTCGGACGCCTCTACACTTGGACATCTGCGCTAAACATTCCACCCGAATTTAGCGAACAAACCCTAGCTAGAGACCTCGAAATGTACCACAAGATGAGGGAAAAGAATTACCAGGGCATTGCCCCGGAAGGCTGGCACATTCCAAGTACAAAGGAATGGGAAACTCTTTTAAGTAATTTAAATCCAAAGACTGACGGTAGCGAACTCCGTAGCGCCTGCTTCTGGCACAAGCCCGGCAAGGATTCGTTCGGGTTTTTCGCGCTCCCGGCAGGCTACCGTTTCGACAACGGCACATTCTGCCATTTCGGCAGGCGCGCCCGCTTCTGGTGCAAGGACGAATACGGCAAGGCAAACGCATACCGCCTGAGCATCACAAACAATTCCATCGACATCGAAGGCGTGTACAGATCCGACGCAGTCTCGGTCCGTTGCGTAAAGAACGTCTAAGAAATTTCTTCATAGCAAAAAAATCCCTCGCGAAAGATTCGCGGGGGACTTTTTTTATTAACGCCTATGCAAGAACATCAAGACAACCAAGGAGGGGTGTGTTCATTAGGGTTTGTTGCCACGAACGTAACTTACAAAAGCGAAATGTTTACTGTCAGGAGCCCAGGAGTTGACGTTAATCGTCCCTTGACCACCAAAAAGTTTGAAAATTGTTTGCGGAGCCGACCATTCATTTACGAGAATTGCGCCGTTTGGGTCAGATGGGGCTACGCGGCGCATTAGGCGCAGTTCCACGTTCTTGTTCGGCACATGCTCGCCCGGACGCACATCCGTTTCCGTATATGCGACCATCACAACCTTCTGGCGGTCCGGCGAAATATGCGGGAACCACGTATTCCAATGCAGGTCATGCGTCATCTGCGTCTGCTCGGAACCGTCCGCCTTCATGCAGAACGCCTGCATACGTCCAGAACGTTCCGAATTGAACCAAATGTATTCGCCAATGCAGTCGTATTCGGGTCCGTCATTCAGCCCGAAAGCAGTCGTGAGACGTGTCTCGTTGCCGCCCTCTGCCGGAATCGTATAAATGTCATAACTGCCGTTCCGTTCGGCGCAATAGGCGAGCGTCTTTCCGTCCGGCGTAATGCCATGGAGATAGCTTGGCGCAAGCGGCGTCACCAAACGCGGCAACCGTCCGTCAAAGTAAATCTTGTAAATGCGAGAAAGCCCGTCTTCTTTCGTATGATGGCTAACGTAGATGCCACTGCCATCTGGATCGAGAACGTGGTCGTTATTGCAGTTATCGACAAAGTAACTTTCAACAGGACTCACTTCGCCCGTCGCCATCGTGAACTTGAAAATGCGTCCATTGCTGTTGTACGTAAGGAACGTACCATCCGCACTCCAGTTCGGCGCTTCAATCACGCAATCAAATTCCTTGAGGACTTTCGCTTCGCCCGTTTCGATATCGAACACCTGCAAAACAGATTTATCGCCATCACGGTTCCAAGTTTCACCCGGAGAAATTTCGAATGGATAGCTCACGCCAAACTGCTCGCGAATCTTGTCCATGAGTGTCATGAATTCCATCGTCTTCGCATGCGTCATCTCCGACCGTTCCCAAACGATGGAGTGCGCCGAGCCATCGCAAATTTCGTGCCGGAACTGTTCGGGGTTTTCAATAGCCTCCTTGCATGCGAGAACTTCGTATTCATAGTAGTTGCAAAGACGCGGTGGTTCAACAGTTTCAACAATACTCCCCGCGTCATCGAGCAATTCCAACTTCACCATGTCATTCAGATTCTGCACACGGATTTGCCCTGCCGTACCGTAAATCACGCCCTCGTTATGCGTCGGCGACACCATCGAAGTCTTGAGATACGCCTTTTGACCATTTTCATACGTGAGATTAATCCAGTCACTTGCATCCACGCCCGTCTTAAACTTGACGCATTTGCAATCCATCGAAACAATCTCGTTGCGCACAACATTTTCATCCGCATCAATACGTTCACCGAGGAACAAATCGGCAAAGGTGAGACTGTAAATGCCGATATCCAGCAGCGCACCACCCGCAAGCGCCGGATTCCACAAGCGCTCATTATGACTGAGCTTCATCGAGAAATCCGCCTCGACCGTTTCCACATCCCCGATACGCCCATCGCGAATCCATCCGCGAATAGTCTCTAACGCTGGCAAAAAGCGAGTCCACATCGCTTCGCACAAGAAAACGCCTTTGTCATGGGCAAGCGAAATCACTTCGGACGCCAGTTTCGCATTCGCCGTAAAAGCCTTTTCGACAAGAATATTTTGACCATGTTCGATGCAGAGTTTTGCAAATTTATGATGGTGCGAATGCGGCGTCGCGATGTAAATCAAGTCAATCGCAGAATCCGCAGCAAGATCCTCGTAACTGCCGTACGCTTTTTCAAAACCGTATTCTTTTGCAAAAGCAGTCGCCTTTTCCAAGTGGCGGGATGCCACGGCGTAGCATTCCACGCCCATCCCCTTTTTTTCTAAGGTTTTAACAGCGGCAGCCATCTTTGTCGCAATGTGGCCGCACCCAAGAATCGCAAATTTCAAATCCTTCATGCTGTAAATATAAACAGCACACGACCTCGCCCATCAAAAAAAGCGGCAAATCCTGTTTACCGCTGTAGCCGACCTGCCGTGGGCCAAAAATCAAACTAAAAGCTTTTTCACCACCTCGACATCGGCAGGGAGCCAGTTGACCGTGTTCAGGTTTTCGCGGTCAAGCCATTTGGCATCTTCGTGTTCCAAGAGTTTCGGCTTGCAGCCTGCAGCTAGTGTACAGAAAAAACAGTGCATCGTCAGGTGAAATTTCGGGTAATCATATTCCACCGTACATATCTTTTCGCCAACATTCACGTCAACGACGAGTTCTTCTTTAAGTTCACGAACTAGAGCCTGCTCCGGAGTCTCGCCCAGCTCCATTTTGCCGCCCGGGAATTCCCAACCATCCTTTTGGTCACCATATCCGCGCTGCGTGGCAAAAACTCGACTGCCATCTGTAATGACTCCAGCAACAACTTCAATCGTTTTCATATTGTAAAATTTAGAACTTTCATTTTTTTAAATTTGCATTAAAACTTCAAAAACATATGATTAAGATTTTATTCGTTTGCCACGGAAACATCTGCCGCAGCCCCATGGCGGAATTCGTCATGAAAAAGTTGGTACGCGATTTGCCGACAGTTCTCTCTGCCAGCACCACGTTAACCGCCGCCGACTTCGAAATTGCATCCGCCGCGACAAGCACCGAAGAAATCGGGAACCCAGTCTATCCACCAGCACGCCGCATGCTCGCACGCCACGGCATCGACTGTAGCGGAAAAACCGCACGCCAGATGACCGTCGCCGACTACAACCATTACGACTACATCGTACTTATGGACCAGAACAACTTGCGGAACCTCCGCTGGATTTTATCCCGCGACATTTATGAACGAGAACTCGCGCAGTACCGAGATGCGCACGAGTCCCGAGCCCACAAGATTTCACTGCTGATGAACTGGGCCGGCAAAACCCGTGATGTTGCAGATCCCTGGTACACAGGCGATTTCGAAGCCACATGGAGTGACGTCAACGAAGGCTGCAAAGCCATGCTCCAGAGGCTTATTGAAAATCATTAAACAGCAAAACCGGCTCAACGCAACTCACCCAAATAATAATTACTTCACAGAAACGGTAAATATCTGTCCGCCAAAACGCGGTTTGACAAGATAAACGCCTGAACGCTTGACCGCCGCACGAGTTTTCTCCTGCAAATCGGTAGAACCTATAGCCCTAAATCTTGCAACAAGTCTCCCTTGCATATCAAACACATGGTATTCCATGTCCGCAACATTCAAGCGCATGCCGCTCGACGGCTTCAATAACGTTGTCGTAGGATCCTTGAAATCTAACCAGTCGATATTGACATAGTTCCCGACAATTTCCATCTTGAGCACATGCTCACCCTTGGGGAGTTTTACCATGCCTGCATCAAGAGTCGTATAAGTATCCCAGTCCGCACCCTTTTCAAAAGCGACATTTTCAAGCACAGCCTTGTCATCAACATACAACTTCATTCCCGTATTTTCAGAAGAAGTCGCATAGTGAACTTGCAACGCATATTCCTGTTCGCGGTCGACTTTCACCGTATATTCCAACCATTCTCCTTCTTGCGTATAACCAACGGCATAACCATCAACCACTTTTACGATATCGACAGCGTCTTCGCGATACTCACCGCCCTTGTTGTCATCGTCCTTGTCGAGGTAGGCCTTGCCCGGACCGCCGATGTCGTAATTTTCGACTTCGACCTTGCCTGGAATTTTCATTGCCGTATCCTTATACGGAGCCTGCGGAATAATCGGCGTAATGTACACGCGGTAGCCGTACTTGGTATTCGTAATGTTTACCGGTACCGTAATCTTGCCGTCGTTTACGTCGTATTCCTTATCAGATACCAGATTCGTCGATGGAACAGCCTTATCCTTATTTTCCCATACAACATATTCGACAGTCACATTCACTTTGTTACCGAACGCAGAAGGGATGCCCGAAATGTTCACATTCACATCGCCCCTGGTATTGCCTCCTAGCACAATGCTCGCAAAACCTTTCTTTTTGTCGAGAGCGGCAAAACCATCTACGCCATCGCTCTTGTCGTTGGGCGGAGTCACCTTCGCCATGTAGCCGCTCATGTCGCCATACCACTTGTACAGCCACCATCCACCGCCACGTTCGTTATCCTTGGTGAGAAGGCTTCCCAAGCGACCCGGAAGCGGTACGAACCACCAAGAAATCATGGCACTTTCGACACCGTGACGTTCGAATTTTGCGATAAAGGGAATCGACAGGCCCGGGCATCCTTCTTCGCTATGTTCCGTCGAAGAATATTCGTTGATGCTCAGCGGACGCGGTTTGACGTTGTATTTCTTCTCGAGATTGCGATAAGTTTCGACAGAACCCACAAAGCCGCCACTCCCCCATTGGTGCCAGCTCACCACGTCGGGCATGCAGTTGTTCTGCGAGCAATACCTTACAAAGTCTTCCATTTTGGAAGCGTGGTAAAAAGAATACGACGGGCCGATAATTTTTGCACCGGGGTCCATCTGGCGAATCAAATCGTAAGTCTGTTTCCAAAGACCGGAATTGAAGTCGATGTTCGATTTCCAAGTATCGTTCGGTTCGTTCCAGATTTCGTAACCGTCAAAGTTCTTGTTGTTCGATTTAAGCTTATCGTTGATGACGGATTTCACTTCGTTTTTCCAGTGATCCATATTCTGGAACTTGTACGGCCATCCCGGCAGCACATCCGCAAGGCGAATTTGGATTTTGGCACCGATGCTTTCGACACGAGGCGCCACAAGGAAAGCCCCGCCAATCGGCTGTTGGCGACCGTTACCACTACGCGCCGGCGAAAGGAACACGTTCGGTTTGAGCGGAGCGACATCCTTTTCGATATTGCTCGGAAGAGTCTCGGTAAGGCCGTAAAGCGAACCCGTCGCCACATGAGTCACAGGCTTGATGCTATCGCCAAGGCTAACACCCAAATTTACCGCAGCTTGAGAAATCGAAGCAACAGTCAAAAACACAAAGAAAAATTTGTTTTTCATACCACATCCTTTTAACCATAAATAAAAAATACCCCCATAAAGGGGGTATTTTACAGTCGCTTGAACTTTTTTATTGTCGGAATGACAAAACTACTTACAAGTAAAACCCTGTAACTCTAGCCCGGCACGCATTTCGCCATAAGTCGAGGTGCGCTTCATGTCCATCGCCTTCATGAACCGGCAATCGTTATCGATATGCATCTGGAAGCCAGTCATTGTCGGAGTCACCTCGCCCTTGCCACTTGCACGGATATGTTCCATCATCTGTTCTCGCTGGTCAAATTGCTCCGGCGGCACAAACACATCCGTCACGATATCGACATTTTCAATTTCCGAATCGCCGAACACAAACGAAATCGTCACAAGATTCTTGAGGCCGTGGAATTGCCCATCCACCTTGCAAACCAAATTTTTATTGGCGGGTTTCTTGGACTTTTTTGCCTTCTTGTTCGCCTGCGCCGCTTTCACTTTCGGATCCGGAGTGTATTGCAACGCCTCCAGCATAGCGTCTTCCTTCACGACACCCACCAGCTGGTTGACAATGCGACCATCCTTGATAAAAAAGAACGTCGGAAACGCCTGAATCGGGAGCGTATTCTTGATTTTCTCGATATTCGGTTCATCGATGCCCACAGACGCAATCTTGATATCATTATAGTTTTTAGCTATACCAATAAGCGTCGGAATCATCACAAGGCATGGCGGGCAACTCGTCGATGAAATTTCCAAAATCACCGGCTTTTTCGACTTTAAAATTTCCTTCTCGAAATTGTCGTCGTTAATCTTCACAATTCGAATGTCTTCGTCTGCCAAAGAAACCCCTTTCGCAGAGACATTGCAGGAGCCGCCCAAAGCAAGAACCGTCGCCATCACAAAAGCAGCGACATTCACCGCAAAATTATTTTTTAGGTTTTTCATCTTCGATTCCTTAGTTCACTTGACAAAATACAAAAATAAAACAAGACATTTTCTATTTTTTGCGCCATGCAGACAGAAAACACCCAAGAAAAAATCAAGGGCAACCCAATCGCCCTTTTGCCCATCGCCGTTTTCCTAGTACTCTATCTAGGGCTCGGCATCACATTCGAATATATCCTCAAGGTTCCGATGGGGTTCTACAACATTCCCATCGTGGCCGCGTTCCTGGTCGCAATTTTCGTGGCGTGCGTGCAGAACCGCCAACTGAATTTCGACAACAAGATGAACGTGATGGCAGGCGCTCTCGGCGACCGCAACATTTTCCTCATGATTCTCATCTTTCTTTGCGCGGGCATTTTCGCAGGAATTCTCGGGCGCAGCAGCGCCTCGGCAGCGGCTTACTTGCTACTGGACTTTATCCCAGCGCAGTTCGCGGTGGTAGTGCTATTCGTCGTTGCAGCATTCGTCTCGACAGCAATGGGAACGTCCGTGGGCACAATCGCAGTGGTTTCGCCGATTGCGGTCGAAGTAGCGCAAATGGCGGGTTTTGGCGTACCGTTCTGTGTAGCAACCGTAATTGGTGGCGCTATGTTCGGCGATAACTTGAGCTTTATTTCGGACACGACTATCGCGGCGACATCGACGCAGGGTTGCCAAATGAAGGACAAGTTCCGCGTAAACTTTTTGATCGCGCTCCCGGCGGCGATTCTCGCAATTGCAATCATCACGGCGATTTCGTTTGCGACCGAAGCAAAGACCGTTGCCGAAAATTCATACAACTTAATCCAACTTATCCCGTACGTTCTCGTTCTCGCACTCGCCCTTACCGGCATCAATGTATTCACAGTGCTTCTCGTCGGCATTGTCGCGGCATCCGTAATTATGGTATGCTTTGGCTCACTCGACATGATTGGACTTTTGCAAAACATCGGGAACGGCATCTCGGGAATGTACGAGACGATTCTCGTCGCGGTCCTGGTAAGCGCCTTGTGCGGGCTCATCCGCATCCACGGCGGTTTTGCAGCGTTATTGGACTTCATACACAAAGTATTTAAAGGACACCGCAGCGGGCAAGTTGGCGTTGGCCTCTTGGTAAGCGCACTCGACATCGCAACAGCAAACAATACAGTCGCCATCGTGATGGCAGGTCCCATCGCAAAACAGATGGGAGACGAATACAGAATCTCGCCGAAAAAGACAGCCTCGCTTTTGGATATTTTCAGCTGCGTCGTGCAAGGGATTTTGCCATACGGAGCCCAGATGCTCGTAGCGCTTTCTGCAATTTCAGCAGCCCTACCCGACGCCAACGTGAGCGCATTCAACCTTATTCCTTACATGTTCTATCCATTCCTGCTGCTTGTAAGCGTACTCATATTCATCGCGATTTCTCCGCGCAAGGTCAAGCAGACAATCTAGGCGAACGCAGCCTCCCCATGCATTCAATTTTTTTCGCGCGGCACTTGTCTGCGCGATTTTCATTTTGTAGTTTAACCAGAAAGATGGTGGGAACAAATCGTTCTCGCAAAATAAAAGCTGTCCATTCTGGGCAGCTTGTTTTATATAAAGTAAATTCTATTCCAAACTAAACTATAAAATCACTACTCTGCGCAAGCGCTACTTTGTAGTTTAGCTTATGGAGACGGTAACGTTTCCTAATACAATACAGGAGGCAATCATGAAAAACATCAAGGTAATGGTGGCTGTAGCGCTTGCGGTTATGGTCACGACACCTTTCGCAGCAAGCGTCGTCAAATCGAAACGAGGCAGCATCGAACTCACTTCAAATAAAGATGGAGGCACGGTGGTCTGCACAGCAGATTTTAATGACGAACTCACAATCATTTCTCAGTCCGACACAAAAGTTTTCGTCAAAGGAAATTGCGGGAAAGGCTGGGCCGAAAAATCAAAAATCGAATACGTCGCTAAAGGACCGGGGGATAAAACCATCGTGATGGACAGCGTCGGAATCGATGCCTGGATTGATAACCCTACACTAATCGATTTATTTGCAGACAACATAGAAGACTTCGAAGGTGTGGATATCAACCGTGATTTCAAGGAATACCTGACTTACACCATGGATCGCGAGAACATCGAAATGCGTAACGGCGAAAATTGAACCCAATCTCATAATATCAACGCAGTTCCCATGGGGCTGCGTTTTTTCGTTGTCTTAAATTTTCCATGCAGAACAAAGCGTTACAATTTTATTACATTTTTCGTCGATTTAACAAAATAGACCCTTTATAAAGGATTAATTATGAATATTGCTATCGTC